>Ga0256835_1000053_pt1 | contig 96395 bp, 76 predicted proteins | sample PIR30metaG_FD_185972 | JGI IMG/M metagenome (GOLD analysis project Ga0256835, IMG submission 185972) | Hydrothermal vent microbial communities from East Pacific Rise, Pacific Ocean - PIR-30 | ecosystem: Environmental > Aquatic > Marine > Hydrothermal vents | place: Pacific Ocean: East Pacific...
CGGACCCGCGGTGCTCGGCGGCGAGGCGACGCCGGAGTCCGGCCGGCGCTGGGAGTGGATCGTCGGCGCCACGGCGGTGACCACGGTGACCCCCGTCTACTTCGTCAACCGGTGCGGGTGGGAGGAAGGGATCCTGTTCACCGGCGGCTCCCACGCCGTGGACGGCGCGGGGCGGCGGCTCTGCGAACCCCGGTACCTGGAGCCGTGCCTCGGCACCGCGCCGTTCGACCCGGAGCAGGTCCAGCGCACCCGCGACCTGCTGCCCCTCGTGGCGATGGAACGGGAGGAGCTGTGGCGCCGGGAGGTGGAGGTGCCCCGTGAGCTCTGAGCTGACGCCGGAGACGGCGCTCGACCTGGGGCTGGCCGAGAAGGCGCTGGTGTCGTTCCTCGCCGAGGAGCTCGCCGTCTCGGGGCTCGACGGCTACGTCCTGGGGCTCTCGGGCGGGGTGGACTCGGCGGTCTCGGCGGCGCTGGCGGTGCGCGCGGTGGGTCCGGAGCGGATCCACGCCCTTGCGCTGCCCGGTCCGACCTCCGACCCCGCGTCCCTCGCCGACGCCCGGCTCGTGGCGGACTCGCTGGGGATCGGCCTGGAGGTGATCGGGCTCGGTCCCGCCATCGAGCCGCTGATCGGGATCGCCGGGGCGGCCGGGGACCGCCTCCGCGTTGGCAACCTCCACGCCCGGCTCCGGATGACCGTGCTGTTCGACCGGGCGAAGGCGGTCCGCGCCCTGGTGCTCGGCACGTCGAACAAGAGCGAGACGCTGCTCGGCTACACGACGCTGTTCGGCGACATGGCGGCCTCCGTCCAGCCGCTCGGCGACCTGTTCAAGACCCAGGTGTGGGCGCTGGCCGCCCACCTCGGGCTGCCCGCGCGGGTCGTGGAGAAGCCCCCGACGGCGGACCTGTGGCCGGGGCAGTCCGACGAGTCGGAGCTGGGGTTCGGGTACCGGGAGGCCGACCGGGTACTGTACTGGCTCCACGAGCGCGGGGCCTCGCGGGACGCGCTGGTGGAGCGCGGTTTCCCCGGGGAGCTGGTGGACCGGGTGATCGGGGCCTGGCGGCGGAACCGGTTCAAGTGGCGGCCCACGGTGGTGGCGCGGCTCTCGGCCAGCGCCATCAACATCGACCGGATCCTGCCGCGCAACCCGGCCCCCTGAGGCCGCCATGGACGGACCGGCGGCCACGGCGCACGGCACCCTGTGGCTCGTCGCCACGCCCATCGGAACGGTGGACGACCTCTCACCGCGGGCGCGGAAGGTGCTGGCCGCGGCGGACCTGGTCCTGGCCGAGGACACGCGGCGCACACGGGCGCTGCTCGGCCGGCTGGGAATCGCCTCCGGGCAGCGGCTCCTGTCGCTGAACGAGCACAACGAGTCCCGCCGCCTTCCGGGCGTCCTCGAGCGGCTGGCCGGCGGCGCATCGGTGGCGCTGGTCAGCGACGCGGGGATGCCCGTGCTCTCCGACCCCGGGTTCCTGCTCGTCCGGGAGGCCCGGGCCCGGGGCCACGCGGTGCTCTCGGTGCCGGGCCCTTCGGCGTTCACGGCGGCGCTGGCCGCCTCGGGACAGCCGCCGCTCCCGGCGACGCTGGCGGGGTTCCTTCCGCCCCGCCCCGGGCCGCGCCGGAGGGCGCTCGAGCGGCTGGCCGCCGTTCCGGGCACGCTGGTCCTCCTCGTCTCGCCCCACCGGCTGGCCGCCGAGCTGGCCGACGCGGCCGCCGTGCTCGGGGAGGACCGTCCGGCCACGCTGCTCGCCGAGCTCAGCAAGCTGCACGAGCGGGGGACCGCGGCCACCCTCGGGGAGCTGGCCCGCGGACCGGAGGCGGAGAACCCCCGGGGCGAGTACGTGCTCGTGGTGGGCCCCGCCGAGGTCAGAGACCGGTCGCCGGTCGCCGCCGAGGCCGCGAAGGCGTACGAGCAGGCCCTGGCCGAGGGACACCCGCGGCCCGAGGCGCTCCGCCGGGCCGCCCGGCGCCTGGGGATCCCCCGCCGCCGGCTGTACGCCCTGCTCGAGGAGGCCCGAGGGGGAGACCGGGGCTGAGGAACGCCGGGGACTGGCGGACCATACGTCCGGTGGGCGGCCTGTGCTAACCTGTGGCTTCGAGAGGGAGGTTCGTATGTGGACACGGAAGCTGGCCGCCGTCGTGATCATGGCCGGTGCGCTCACCGGGTGCGGCAAGCATCCCGCCGTGGGTATCCTGCTGCCGACCACCGGCAACGCGAACGCCTACGGCGAATCGATCGAGAGCGGGATCCGGGTCGCGCTCGCCGAGGCTCGTGAGAAGGGCACCCTCCCCGCCGACCTCGATATCCTCTGGGCCGACACCGGTTCCGATCCTCAGAAGGCCGTCTCGGAGTTCCGATCCCTGGTCGGGGACAAGGGGGCGAAGATCGTCATCGGCGGCGCCACGAGCGACGAGGCGCGGGCCCTGCTCCCGGTGCTCGCCGAGCTCAAAGTGATCTGTCTCTCTCCCTCGGCCTCCGCTCCGGACCTCGCGAAGAAGAGTGAGTACTTCTTCAGGATCTTTCCCTCCGACGAGCTCGAGGGCAGCCGCGCGGGACGGTTCCTGTTCGAGGAGCTCAAGGCCAAGAAGGTCGTGCTGTTCGCCGGCGACAACGAGTACTCGCGGGGAATCGAGCCGGAGTTCCGCCACCAGTACGTCGAGACCCTCGGCGGAGAGATCGTGGCGCGGATCGACGTCACGAAGGACGGCTGGCGCACCCTCGCTGCCCGGACGCTCGACAGCAGCAAGCCCGACGCCGTCTACATCATCGGGTACGCCGACCAGATCCTCGATGTGCTCCGCCTGCTCGACAAGACCGGGTTCGAGGGACGCATCTGCACCACGTCGGCGTTCTACAGCGGCAAGGTCATCCAGGAGGCAGGAAAGCTGGCCGAGGGCGTATTCTTCCCCCTGCCGCCGTTCGACCGGACGTCGGAGAGCCCGTACGTCCGGGCGTTCGTCACCCGGTACACGGACACCTACCAGCGGGCCCCCGACGTCTTCGCCGCCCACGGGTACGACGCCATGAAGGTCGTCCTCAAGGCGATCGAGATCGCCCACCCCGTGGAGACCCCGGAGCTCAACAAGGCGCTGCACTTCACCGAGTTCAAGGGCGTCACCGGGCCGATCCGGTTCGACGACTACGGCGAGGTCAAGCACTACCCGAAGATGTTCCTCGTCAAGGACGGCCAGGTGCTCAGCTACGACCGGTACCTCAAGGAAGAGCGGAAACGGATCCTCAACGAGTTGAGGAACCTGTTCCACTCCACGGGGTGACCCGGGGCCGATGACCACGTTCCGCCTGCTGTGGCGGTACCGGACGCTGATCGGGGTGCTCGTGCGCCGCGAGCTCAACGCGCGCTACCGCGCCTCGGTGCTCGGGTACCTGTGGTCCATGCTCAACCCGCTGCTCCTGCTGCTCGTATACACCGTCGTCTTCACCACGGTGTTCACGCCCCGGGTCGCCGGAGAGAACCCGTACGCGCTGTTCCTGTTCTCCGGGCTCCTGCCGTGGCTGTTCTTCTCCTCGGCGCTGCTTGATTCGGCGATCACGCTGGTGGACAACGGTCCGCTCCTGGCCAAGGTCATGTGCCCCCCCGAGGTCTTCCCCGCCGTCACGGTGCTCGCCCATCTCGTTCACCACATCCTGGCGCTGCCCGTGCTGCTCGCCGCCCTCGTGGCCGCGCACCTCCTCGGGCTCCACCCGTTTCCGTGGACCGTCGTGTTTCTCCCGCTGGCGCTGGCGCCGTGGGTCGTGCTGACGGCGGGGCTCGCGTTTGGGATCGCCGCGCTGGCGGTGCACTTCAGGGACCTCCGCGACATCGTGGGCAACGTGCTCAACCTCCTGTTCTTCGCGAGCCCCATCATCTACTCCCTGCACAGCATCGGGTCGCCGCTCGTGCTCCGGATCCTCCGGCTCAACCCGCTGGCCAGCCTCGTCACCGTGTACCGTGACCTCGCCTTCACCGGGACGTTCTCGCCGCCGGTGGAGTGGGTGATCGCCTGGGGCTCGGCCCTGGCGGCCTGGCTCGTCGGTTCCTGGATCTTCAACAGGCTCCGGGACACGCTGGTGGAGGCGGTGTGAGGGGAACGATCCGGCTCGACGGCGTCCGGAAGGTGTACCGCAGGCTGGGCACCCGTGGACGGCTCCATACTCTCAAGGGGGCGCTGCTCCACGGCGCCCTCCGGGGCCGGCGGCTCGTGGAGGGGTTCGTCGCGCTGGACGGCGTCACTTTCGCCGTCGAACCGGGCGAGGCCGTGGCGATCGTCGGCCCGAACGGCGCCGGGAAGTCCACGCTGCTCAAGCTGATCAGCGGTATCCTCCAGCCCACCGCCGGCACGGTGGAGGTGGCGGGGCGGGTGACGGCGCTGATCGAGCTCGGCGCCGGGTTCCACCCCGAGATCACCGGCCGGGAGAACGCCCTGATCAACGGGATGCTGCTCGGCCTGACGCGCCGGGAGATCGAGGCGCGGATGGACGAGATCGCGGCGTTTGCCGACATCGGGGAGTTCTTCGACCTTCCGGTCAAGACGTACTCCTCCGGCATGTACGTCCGGCTCGGGTTCGCCGTGGCGGTGCTCGCCGATCCCGACATTCTCCTCGTGGACGAGGTCCTCGCGGTGGGGGACGAGGCGTTCACCCGGCGCTGCCTCGACCGGATCGCCAGGATGCGGCGCGATGGCGTGACCATGGTGCTCGTCTCCCACGACCTCGACCTTGCGGCCCAGCTCGCCGACCGGGCGCTCTACCTGGACGGCGGCCGGCTCCGGATGGCGGGCCCGGCGGACGCGGTGGTCGCCCGGTACCGCTCCGAGGCTGCGGGGGAGGGTCAGGTGGCAGCGGCGCGGGAGGAGCCCGTCCGTATCCTCGAGGAGGGGCGGCGGTGGGGAACCGGCGCGGTGACTATCCGGTCCGTCACCGTGTCGACCGGCGGGCGCGCCTCCGGACTGGTGCCGTGGGGTGCCGACTGCACGGTGACGGTGCGCTACACCGCCCACGAACCGGTGGAGGACTTCGTCTTCGGCGTCGCCTGGCACCGGGAGGACGGCACCCACGTGGCCGGACACAACACCGAGATCGAGGGAGCCCGCCCCGTGCGGCTGGAGGGCGAGGGTGAGGTCCGCTGCCGGTACGGCCGGCTCGACCTCGCTCCGGGGCGGTACACCCTGGATGTGGCGATCCACGCGGCCGACGGGCTGGCGTACGACTACTGGTGCCGCGCGGCCTCGGTGACGGTCACCGCCCCGGTCGGCTGGCCCGGGATCTGGGCTCCCCCGCACCGGTGGGAATCCGACGGCCCCGAATGGGAGCTCCCGCCGCCAGCAGAACCGTGAGCAGGAGCGCCACCGCGCCGATCGCGAACCCGGCGAGCAACGGCCTCGCATCGATCGCCGCCTCCACCACGTGCTGGCCCGGCGGGATGCGAACACCCAGTAGAAGCCCGTTGACCCGGACCGTCTCAAGGGCCGCTCCGGCCCCTGTGTGGGCCCTCCACTGGCGGGACCAGGCGTCCAGGAGAACCACGAGGCCCCCGGCGGGGCTCTCCACCTCGACCCTCCACCACCCCGGACGTGCGGCGAGGACCCGGCACGAGCCCCGCACCGGACGGACCCTGGAACGGGGACCGAGGACGACCGCAATCCGTCCGGGTCCGGTGCCGGGATCGGTCAGCTGGCGCCAGAGGGCGGCGTCGGAGGGCACGGTGACGATCCGGGAGGGGAACCACGCCACCGGCAGGTTCGGGGTCAGCCGGTAGGCGGTACATCCCGGGTAGGCCCCCGGGAGAGCGATCCGCTCCGACCAGCACGACCCGGCGGGTACCGGACGGTCGGTCAGGAGCCACCCTGCTCCCACGTGGCGCGCCGCACGGGCTGCCTCCAAGGAACCGGCCTGCTCGAACCGTGCCCCGAGCAGATGCATCCAGGCCGGCTCCGTACCGTCCGGTCCCTCCAACCCGCGGTAGGCGACACCCCAAAGGGTCCCGTAGTGGCTGGCCAGGGCCGCCCGGAGCCTGCCGTAGTGCTCCCGGACGACCTGGTCCGGATCGGTGGCGCGCGGCGGTTTCCGGTCCTCGAAGGCGTAGTGGTCGAGCACCACGGCATCGGGGCCCAGGATCCGGACGGCGGGCGGGGGCGTCTCCCACGCCCGCCAGTCGTCCCAGCGGACGACGGGGATGCCTCCGAGGAGCAGCTGGACGGCCAGCGCCGGCAAGAGGAACGTCCGGGGCCGCCAGGCCACGGCGAGCAGCGGCAGGACGGCCACCGCCAAGTCGAACAGGATGTCCCAGGCCACGATCCCGGCGACCCCGGGCATCGCCAGGTTCGCCGCCGAGGCCGGGAAGAGCCGGCCAAGGATCGCCGCGACCCACTCCGGGCGCGCGGCCAGGACCGCCAGCGGCGCGAACACGGCCGCGAGGATCAGGGCGCGCCGGCGGACCCGGGCCCCGTCCTCCAGCGCCGCCCCCACACCTGTGGCCACCGCGGGGCCCAGGAGGACGACGGCGGGTAGGAGATCCTTGATGGCGTACCGGAAGAGGCGGACCGGTGGCAGGAGCCGCCGGAGCGCGACGGTGATCCCGGGCACGGCCGCGAGCAGCACGAGCGCCCCCGCTCCCGCGAGCCAGGGCCGGGCCTCCCGCCGGCGCCACGCCAGGCCGAGCAGCAGCAGGGTCACCGTGCCCACGTGGAGATCGAGCTCGTACCGCTGCCAGGGGAAGCTCGGCGCCGCCCAGAAACCGCCCGGGAGCTCCGGTGCGGGGCGGCCGTACAGCCTCGGCAGCACGACCTCCGGCCAGCGGCGCGGCGTGAACGCGTCGGCCGAGACCGCGGCCTCCGGCGTCCCGGCGGCGTTCCTCCAGGAGGCGCGGGCCACCGGAACGGCGGCCAGGAGCAGGGGGGCGGCCAGCGCCACGGCCAGCACGGCGCTCGCAAGGCCGGTCCAGCGGACGCGACGGCGCCAGGGTGCCAGCACGGCGAACCAGGCCAGCCACGACAGTACGATCAGCTCCGGTTTCCCCACGAGAATCACCATCGCGCCTGCCAGGGTGCCCTCCGCGATCCGCCGGCGGACCCCGCGGGGCTCCCGCGGCCACGCGACAACCGAAGCCAGGAGGAACGGGATCCAGGCCAGGGTCGAGGGACCGGCCATGAACGCGGCCTGGGAGAAGGCGATCCCGCTGCCCGCCGTGGCCACCGCGCCGCCGAGGGCGGAGGAACCCCGGAACCCGAGACGCCTCAGGAGGTGCCAGGTCCCCGCGCCCAGAAGGATGTGGTGCAGGAGCAGGAAGAGGGCGAGGGCGACCGGGGGCTCGAACAGGAGGAACAGCGCCGTGAACGGGTAGAGCGCCATGGTGTTCGGGTTGCCGGCCAGCGCCGTTCCGCCGAGGGTCAGGGGGTCCCAGAGCGGGAGGTGCCCCGCGCCGACGGTCCGGGCCCACAACAGCCGCCACCCCAGTTGATGCGACCCGATATCCCGGAGAAACAGCGTCTTCCCTCCGAGGAGCCCCGGGGCGTAGACGGCCACGAGAAGGCCGACGCACGCCACGGTGATCCAGGGAACCGACCGTTCCGGACATCCTTTCCGGGATCCGTTCACCGGAACATGGTACATCTCTTGCTGGAACCTTCCCCGATGATACGGCACGAGGGTGGATTCACGCTGATCGAGTTGCTGGTCGTGGTGGCGATCATCGGCATCCTGGCCGCGGTGGCCGTCGCGAACCTCGTCGGTGCCGTCCAACGGGGGCGGCAGAGCCGGACCATGGCCGACATGCGGATCGCGGCGCTGGCCATCGAAGCGTACGAGACCGACCTTTCGGCGTTCCCCCGGGGCTCCGGCACGCTCGAGTCTCTCGCTCCGTACCTGGAACCCACGTACATCAAGAAGGTTCCGGTCAGCGATGGATGGAACCGGCCGCTTCTCTACGACGGATCGGCGAAGAGCTACACCCTCCTCTCGTGCGGAGGGAACGGCACGGTCGACGCCCCCTGGGGACACGGCCCCACCACGGGGTTCCAGGAAGACATCGTCTTCGTCGACGGGCAGTTCTTGCAGTGGCCGGAGGGGCTCCAGACGGAAAACTGACGCAGGACGTCCACACGATCCCCTTCAAGTGACACAGCACGTCAGATCCTGGGCCGCCCATCTTCATCAAGTTGGCACGCGCCTTGCTTAGATCCGAGTCGACGAAAGGAGGCCTGTGTTATGAGGAAAGAAAGAGGATTCACACTGATCGAGCTGCTGATCGTCGTGGCGATCATCGGCATCATCGCGGCCATCGCCATCCCGAACCTGCTGAACGCCATCAACCGCGGCCGGCAGAAGAGGACCATGGCGGACATGCGCACCATCGGCACGGCGATCGAGGAGTACTCGGTGGACTACAGCTTCTACCCGAAAGGCGTCGATACCATCACGGCGCTCGTCAATTATCTGGAACCGACCTACATCAAGAAGGTGGTCCGGAACGATGGCTGGAACAACCCGTTCGATATCGATATCGATACGAGTGGTGCGGACTACACCATCATCTCCTACGGGCGGAACCGTACATCCGACGGTGTCAACTTGGGAGATCGTACTACGAGTTTCGATGCGGACATTGCTTTCTCCTCGGGTAGTTTTGTCCAGTGGCCAGAGGGCGTGCAGAACTAGTGACCGGTTCTTCGAATGTTTCGATGGCGGCGGAACATCTTGTTCCGCCGCTTTTTCTTGTATCATCGGCCGATGGGGCTGATGGTTCTCTCGGTTGCCATACTCTCCGCCTGGTTTCCTCCGGACAGCTTCCCCCTGTCTGGTCCCCTGGTCGGTGCGGGGCTCTTGATGGCCGCGGCGGGCCTTCGAACGCTGCCCTGGGCCAAGGGGTACGAGAGAATGGTCGGATCCACCGTACCGTTTCTGGGACTTCTGATCGTCGTTTCCGCCGCCTCCGGATGGTATCGCACCGGGCTCATCGAGGGCGTCCTCCTCTGTGGCAGCGCCATGACCCTGGGGCTCGCAGCATGGCAGTCCGTCGATCGAAAGCAGCTCGATCACCTCGCTCTGTTCGTTTCCCTTCTCGGATGCTGGGCCGTCGCCCAGGTGCTGTTCGGTTTCGATGCGTCGATCGCGGTGGCAAGCCGCTTGCCGAATGGTTTTCGGGAGCTCGCGACGGCTCGCCTGGCAAGCCGGCGAGCTTTTGCGGGACTCGCACTCCCCGGCCATCTCGCCGTGGTCCTGGTCTCGGTGCTCCCGATGCTTCTCGCAGGACTCAAAGCCGGTTCACGACGACGTTGGTTCTGGGGAGTTCTCGTCATCATCGACCTTGGCGGGATCCTGGCGACTCGCTCCGTCATGGGGTTCTTCCTGGCCATCCTTGTCACCTTCTTGTCCTGGGGGCGACTGCACCTGACCCACCTCGCCTGGATGGCCGCTGCTGCTCTCATGGCGATCACGTTGATCGTCTCTCTCAGGGGGGACCTCCGAACCCTCACACCGCTCCACCTCCGGATGGACAACTGGCGCACCGCGCTGTGGGTCTGGGAACAATCCCCCTTGCTCGGAGTGGGCCCCGGGGGATACGGTCAGGCGGCTCAAGGCATTCCTCATCCCGTTAAATCTGAATCCGCTTACGCGCACAACCTGCCACTTCAGGCTCTCGCGGAGCTGGGGCCGACAGGGTTCGTGTTGTCGTTGATCTTCCTGGGCTGGGTCGGCCGGACGGTCCGACGGCTATGGCGAGACGATCGGGCCCTTGCGCTCTCGGTGGCGGTGTTACCGGTCCATTCCATCGTGGACTTCGCAATCCTCCGGCCCGGGCCCCTCCTCGTATGGTCCGTGCTCGCCGGTGTGGCATTTCGTGAGAGTCGACCGTCTCTCAGCGTGCCGCTGGGCAGGGTGGGGCGGCGAGTCCTGATCTACGGCACCCTGCTCGGTCTCATCACGATCACGTTCCAGTCGGTCTCCGTGCTCACGGAGGAGGTTGCCGAGGCCAACAGCGATGCGGACCTGGCGGCACGGTCCGTGGTTCTGGCCCCGTGGCGTGTCCGCCCACGATTGACATTAGCGTCGATCGTGCTCCAATCACGGGAGCGGGGAAACCGTGTAGCCGAGGCACTCCATGCAGTCCACGGCGGGCTCCGGATCACACCCCGCTCCGCCGCTTTCGAGCTCACTGCGGCGCAGCTGGAACTGGTTTCGGACGATCCGCTCCAGGCAATGGTTCACGTCCGACGGGCCTGTCACAACCGCCCGGGGTGGAAACCTGCCCAGACGCTGTGGAGAACGCTCGCTCAGGAGGCCAGGTGATCCTGCTGGCTGCTGTCTGGATCGGCCTTCTTGGATCGATGTGGGCAGCTGGAGGCGCGTTCTATCCTCTCCCGGCTACTCTTGCCGGTGGTGTTGCTGCCGTCCTCTCCGGCATGACGCAGGTCGGCCGGCGGTCCAGCGTGCAGTTTGAGCTGACGGAACGACTCGTGCTCGCCTGGATCATCCTCGGAGTGTTCCAGGTCACCATCGGGGGAGGTGATCCTTTCGAGGGGTTCAAACGGCTCGGCTGGTGGTTGGTAGCGCTATCGGCATGGGTGGCTGCGCGCAGCTTGAAGCGCGTCCCTGGCGAGACACCTCTCTTTCTTGGTCTTGGTGTGGTCTTGATCCTGGGCGTTCTTGGCGAGGCCTGGGGTCTGGGGTTGCCCCGTGCGGGGGGACTGTTCGAGAACCCCAATCTCGCCGCCATGTTGATGGTTCCGCTCGTTCCGCTCGCCCTGTCTCGAGAATGGCCGCGGCCCCTGCAATGGGGAATCGGCCTTCTCCTGGTCATGGGTGTCGGGGCCACCGGATCCCGGGCTGGGTTGCTCGCTCTGGCCGGTCTCGGCATGCTGCTCTTGCCGCGGAAGCTTCGGATTGCCCTCGTGGTGGCCGTTGCAGCACTCCTGATGTGGCGTCTCCTCGCCGTCTCCGATCCGCTCGCGTGGCGCCGCCCAGCGATCTGGCGCGCCTCCCTTCACGTTGTCGCCGAACACCCCCTTCTTGGGAGCACACCCGGGGCCTACGATGAGGCAGTGCTTCGCTTTCGCCCACCGGAACCCACGCTGATCGCGCGCTGGACAAAGTATCCAGGAAACGCTGAAAGCACCATCATCCAGGTGCTTGCGGAGACGGGTGTCCTGGGGTTCAGCCTTCTGTTTGTCGCGGTCGTGGCGTTTTGGAGATCCCTCAAGAACGTTCCTTCCCGACGTCTCCTCCATGCCACCGTCGTCGCCATGGGAATCTTTGCAACCGTCCACGATCTCCTGGGCCTTCCGGTCGTCCTGTGGTCATGGGCATGGTTTCTGGGACGCCTCGCCTCCGACGGGGAGCCGGAGCGGTCTGCCGGCGCCAGGAGTAAGAATCCGATGTGCCTTGCCGGTGGACTTGCCGCCGCCCTTCTCCTGATCTGGAGTATGGTTCTTCCCGAGATCGCCAGGTACCGGTTCGCTGCGGAAGATCCAAGCCGAGGGAAGATCGATCCTCTCTGGGCCGTGCCGTGGAGGGTGACGGCCGAACAGATCCTTCACGAGGATTCTTGGAATCGAGGTCGTGCCATTGTGGCGGCGGATGCTGCCGAACGGGCGGTGGCGCTCCACCCAGCGGCTCAGCGGGAGTGGCTGGTTCTCGGACAGGTCCTGACCCAGGCATATCTCCAAGTCACACCGTATCCGGCAACGGCACGCAGGGCAGCAAGAGCGTACAAGCAGGCGTGCCTGATCGATCCTCATGCGCCAGTTGGTTGGCTCCTGGCGGGTCAGCTGGCACGTTCGGTGGGAGATCTCGATCGGGCCATTGCACTGGTCACACGGGCAGTGACCGAAGAACCGCATTATGTCAAGGGGTGGCTGGCCCTCGCGCGCCTTGAGCTCGACGCAGGTCGGGTGGACGCGGCCCGACGTGCATTCGCCCGGGCTCGAAGATCCCGAGAACTTTCCCGGGGACGGATTCTGAGCGCGTATGAGAGGTCTCTCCTGGACGCTCCGCGCTGGCAGTTCCGGCAGCTCGAGGAACAGATCCCATGACGGCCATGCGACGCCCGCTCCGGCTCTGGTGGATCCCCTTCCTGCTGCTCTTCCTGCCTCTGTTCGGCCGCGTCCCCGCCCATCCGGACCTGCCCGGCTACTTTGCGCCGATCCGGGAGTGGACCGCGGCCTCCGTGCTTCGTGGAACGGTGCCACTCCTCAACCCGTTGAACGGGTGCGGGGAGCCATGGTTCGCCAACCCGCAGACGGCACCCCTGGGGCCGCAGAGCTGGCCCTGGCTGCTCCTCCCCGCGCCCTGGGCCCTGACGGCGGAGATCGCGCTCCATCTGGCGTGGCTCGCCCTGGGGGCCGGCATTCTGGCGCGCCGGCTCGGGGCCGACCGGGTCACCACCGCGGCGGCGGAGGCCGCCGCGTTCCTCGCCCCACCGGTCCTCACCCTGACCGGCGTGCTCAACAACCTCGAGACCCTCGCCTGGGCGCCGTGGATCGTGCTGGCGTCACGGACCAGGCGTCCGGAGCTGACCCTGCCTGTGGCGGTGGCCGCCGGGTGGTTCGGAGCGGCTCCGGTGCTCTGGGCTCTGATCCTCGCGGCGGCGCTCCTGACGTCACCGCGAAGGACACGGGCCGCCGCCGGAATCGTCCTGGGGATCGGGCTTGCCGCCGTGCAGATCGGACCGTTCCTCGGATGGGTCGCCGGGGGGGACCGTGGCAGAAGCGCGGTTCCCGAGGCGATGGTGGCGGCGGCGGTCCCGCCGGAGGGCTGGCTCTCCCTCGTCGTGCCCGGGGCCGTCGCCAGCGCCTGGGCCGGGACCGTGTTCCTCGGTGGTGCGCTCCTTGCCGCTGCCGCAGGCGCCGTTCGCCGGTTTCCCGGGATCGCGGCCGCCGCCGTGGCGCTGGCGGGCCTCGCCACGCTGCCTGCTGTTGGGGGCGGGGCGCTCTTCCTCGCCCTGACCAGCGGCCTCGTCCGGTATCCGGCCCGGTTCGCCGCCGCCGCCGGCCTTCTCGTCCTCGTGCTGGCCCTCGCCGGCCTCGCACCCTGGGTCCGGGGCGAGGGCCGCGCCGCCACGGCGGTCGCAGGGGGCCTGACGCTCCTCCTGGCCGGGAGAGTCCCTGACACGGGGACGGTGGGCACGGCGGTCCTCGGCGGCCTGCTCCTGGCCGCCGCCGTCTGGCCGGGCCGCCGCGGGTTGCGGTGGGCCGCCCTCGGTGTCACCGCCGTCCTTTTCGTGGGCCTCGGCATCGGCGAGCTCCGCCCCCGGCCGGTGGACGTGCTGCACCCTCGCGGGTGGGAGGAGGCCAGGAGACCGGGCAGGATCTGGAGCCCACTGCCTGGGCCGGGCCAGCGCCGTTTCCTCGCCCGGAACCCCGGTGCCATGCCGCTCTGGCCGGTCGGGTACACGAACCTCCTGACCGGGGTCCGCCGGGTCGGCACGGAGGCGCCGGTGACCCTGGCGGCCGTCTCCAGGCTCGAGCGGGACGCCTCGACCGGGCCGGCGGCCCGCTGGTCCGTCGACAGCGCCGCAGGACGGTGGATCGTCCTGCGGAGGCCATCCCGGACAGGGGGACTCGTTCCCGTGGCCCGCCGTGAGGGGCTCTGGCTTCACGAGAACCCTCACGCGTGGCCCCTGGTCGTGGCCACGCGTGAGGTGATCACGGACGGGATGAAGCCCCGCCCGGTTCCGGGGCTTGTCGCCTTCGCCCTGAGGGAGGAAACGGTCACGGTCCACACCCTGCTCGACGGGGCCGGGGTCGTCGTGGCCTCCCTGGCGCCGTTGCCGGGCTGGGCCTGGAGGCTCGACGGTAGGCCCATCACTTCGTTCCGGGGACCGTCCGTGTTACAACAGGTGCAGGTTCCACCGGGACCGCACCGGCTTGAGGGACGGTATACGGATCCGCTCCTCAAACCGGGCGCCGTGGTCTCGGCCCTCTCGGCCATGATGATCCTGGGAATCGCCTTCGGACCCGAAAGACCGGAGCGCCGGACGTGACCGCGCTCCTGCTGTCGCTGTTCTTCCTCTCCGGAGCCTCCTCTCTCGTCGGGGAGGTCGTGTGGATGCGTCTGCTCGGGCTCGTGGTCGGAAACTCCATGTGGGCAGCGTCCGCCGTGGTCACCGCATGGATGGCGGGCCTCGCAGCCGGCGCCTGGCTCGGTGGCCGGCTCGCCCGGACGGTTCGCCACCATCTTCGTCTCTACGCCGCCGCCGAGACGGTGGTCGCCCTGTTCTACCTTGCGACGCTGTCGCTCCTTCCCCGCCTGGAGAGCCTTGCCGCAGGGCTGACCCCGGACCTGTCGGGACACCTCCTGGCTGGACTGAGCGGCCGGTTCCTCCTCTCCGTCGGTGTGCTCCTCCTGCCCACGACGGCCATGGGGGTCACGCTCCCCCTGCTCGTCGAACGGCTGCGGGGGAACGTCCTCGCCGAACGCGTCGCAGGGCTGTACGGTGTCAACACGCTGGGAGCGGTGGCGGGGGTGCTGGTCACCGCACACCTCCTCCTGCCACGTCTCGGCGAATCCGGGGCGCTGGCCACCGCGGCGCTGGCCTGCCTCACCGTCGCGGTGGCCGCCGTACTCCTCGAGGGGAGGCTCCCTCGACCAGCCGGGTCGGCCGCGCCCGTGCGCTCCCGTCCATCGGGCGGTCCGCTCCGTGCCTACCTGGCGCTGGTTGCGGCCATGGGGTTCGGTGCGCTGGCCGTCGAGATCGTCTGGGTCCGGGTGCTGACGCTCCATCTGGGGTCCAGGGTGTACGCCTTCGCCCTCATGCTCGCGGTCTACCTCCTGGGAATCGGCATCGGGAGCATCCTGGTCGGCGCCACATCCCGCCACACCGGCGAACCCCGGCGGTTCCTGGCATGGCTCCAGGCCGGCGTGGCGGTGGCGATCCTGGTGAACCTCGCCGTGCTTGCACGGTTCCAGCCACTCCTGAGCTGGCTCACGGAGATGCTCCACCTCCACAGGTCGTTCGCGAACGTGCAGGTGATCCAATTTCTCGCGGTGGCCGCCGCGTTCCTTCCGGTGACGACGCTGCTGGGCGCCTCGTTCCCCCTGGCCGTGGCCGCAGACCCAGGCGTTGGGAGCGGCGGGGAACACACGGGGCGGGTGGCCGCCGCGAACACCCTCGGCGCGATCCTGGGATCCGTGGCGACGCCCGCCGTGCTCGTCCCCGTCCTGGGCGCCTCGCGATCGTTGCTCCTTCTTGCACTGCTCTCCACCCTGATCGCCCTCACCCTCGGGGGCCGGCGGGTGGCCGTCCTCATCGCCGGGACGGTCCTCGCCATCGCGGCGGTCTGGATCACGATGCCCCGGGACGCCATACTCCGGGCGGCTCTCGAGGACGGGGGAGCGTCGGAGGTCGTGGCCCTCGAGGAGAGCCTGACCGCCACGGTGATCGTGAGGCGCTACCACGACGCCCGGGGTGCCTGGTACTCGCTGGAGCTCAACGGCGTCAACGTCGCGGGAACCTCGCCGGAGCTGCTCGCCGTCCAGCAGCTCCAGGGACAGATCCCCCTGCTCGAGGCCCGTGACCCGAAGCGGGTGCTGCACATCGGCTTCGGATCGGGCGGGACGTGCTGGGCCGTCTCGCGCCATCCGGTGGAACGGATCGACGTCGTGGAGATCGCACCCGAGGTGCTCCGGGTCTCGGACCGCTACTTCGCCGACATCAACCATCACGTCCTCGCGGATCCCAGGGTTCACACCATCATCAACGACGGCCGCAACTACCTCCTGGCGACGGAGAACCGGTACGACGTCATCCTCTCTGACTCGATCCACCCCGTGTACGCCGGGAACAGCACCCTCTACACGCTGGAGTACTTCCGGCTGTGCCGGGAACACCTGGAGCCCGGCGGGGTGGTCTCCATGTGGCTGCCGCTGTACTCGCTCTCGAGGGACAGCTACCTGCGGATCCTCTCCGCGTTCCACCGGGTGTTCCCACGGACCGTGGTCTGGTACGACATCGGGGTGCTCAACGAGTTCACTATCGTGACGGGGATGGTGGAGCCGGGACCGGTGTCCCTGCGGTGGCGGGCGCTCGGTGACCCGCGACTCCTGGAGTCGCTCCGTATCGCACGAATCCAGGGCGCTGCCGATCTCGAGGCCCGCCTGCTGCTCGACCCGGTGCGGGTTGCCCTGACCTGCCGCGACGTCCCGCCTCACGTGGACGACCTGCCCGTGGTCGAGTACCGCTCCGGCCGGCTCCTCGACCGCGAGCGGTCATGGCTCGCCAACTTCCGGATGCTGGCGGCACGGCGCACACGACGCGATCCGTTCGCGGCCGCACCGGTCCCGTGGCCCGAGGCCGCCGCCCTTCGCGACCGGGCGCTGGAGGTCCACTTCCGTCAGCTCGGGGCGAGGATCCGAGCCTCCCGGTAGACAGCGACGAGCGCCTCGGCCACGCGGTCCCACGAGCAGGCTGCCACCCGAGCGCGGCCCGCGTCGCGGAGACGGCTCGCGAGCGCTTGATCGCTGACGATCCGGCGCACGGCCTCGGCCCACGCCGCCGGGGGGGCCGAGGCGGGGACGTAGAGTGCGGCGCCGCCCCCGGCCTCGGGGAGCGAGGAGCACGCCGTGACCACGGGGACCGCCCCGTGGGCCATCGCCTCGAGGACCGGCAGTCCGAACCCTTCCCACAGCGAGGGGAGCACGAGGACTTGCGCCGTCCCATACAGCCGCGCCAACGCCCCGTCGTCCACCGTTCCCGCCACACGGACCCGTTCCGGGCACCGCTCGGCAGCCTCACGGATCGCAGGGTGCCCCGACGCGCCACCGGCCACCACGAGGGGCGGCAGGTCCCGCGCCCGGGACCCGCACCACAGACGGGCGAGCAGGTCCACGCGCTTGTGGGGATCCGGGCCACCCACGTAAAGGACGTGATCCCGGCGTTCGGCCGGCTCTCCCCCGGTGGGCGCCGCCACGCCGTTGGGGACGACGCGGACCCGGTCCGGCGGGATGCCGAGGCAGTGCACCGCGTCGTGGGCCGTGGACCTGGAGACGGCATGGACCAGCGTCGCCCGCCGGTACGTCTCCAGCCGCTGGACCGCACGCCGCCGGACCCTCCCGCTGGGGATCGCGTCCGGATAACGGAGCGGGGTCACGTCGTGGAGCGTCGCCACCACCGGCAAGCCCAGCCCCGGCGGAACCCCCCAGGCGGGGAGGTGGAGGACATCGACCGGGTGGCGATCGAGCACCCGCCGCCACACCGGCCGGTCGAACAGGAACGCCCCCCGCGGCGGGTGAGGAACCCGGACGATCCGCTCCTGGAGACCTTCGAGTGACGGGCCGAGCGGCGCGCCCCGCGGGACGAAGACCACGAGGTCAACGTCGGAGCGACCCGCGAAGGCGCACACGTGCTCCCGCGCGACCCGGCCAAGACCGCGGTCCGGATCGAGCACCGCCGCGCGGGCGTCGTAGCCGACCGTCAGCACCATGTCTCAGCATACCGCGCTCCATGACACACCGGTGGTCCCCACCATCCTCACCCGTCACTCCGGGTCTCGACCCGGCATACCCTACGGCCTGACCGTCAGCCCGCCGCCAGCCAGTCCAGGAAGACGTCGGCCCGGCGCAGGTTGAGGATCCGCTCCGCCGGGACCCCCGCGCGGACTGCGATGGCCAGGGCGTACCGGTCGTACTCCAGGTGCGGCACGGCGTGGGCGTCCGACGCCAGCAGCAGGTCGCACCCGGCCTCGACGGCCAGCCGAGCCAGCTCCCAGTCCAGGTCCTGCCGCCGCGGGAACCCGTTGATCTCCACGGCGACCCCAGCCTCCGCGCACGCCGCAAACACCCGCTCCCACCGCGCCCGGATCCCCGGCCGGTGCTGGAAGAGCCGGCCTCGCGGGTGTGCCAGCACATGCACGCCCGGCGACGTGACGGCACGGAGCAGCCGCGCCGTCTGGTCCCGCTCCGGCCCGAGCTCGCGGTGGACAGCCGCGACCACCACGTCCAGGGCGTCCCGCTCCACTGCCGGCACGTCCACCGTGCCGTCCTCCAGGATCTCCACCTCGAGCCCCTGGATCAGCAGCAGCTCGTCGCCGTACCGGTCGTTCCAGCGTCGCAGCCGCCGCCGCTGGAGCCGGACTCCCTCGGCGTCGAGCCCCGAGGCTACCTCGAGGCCCCGGGAGTGGTCCGCGACCACGGCCCAGAAGGCCCCGCGCCGGTGGCACGCCCGGGCCATGGTCTCCAGCGTCGCGTGACCGTCGGAATCCCGCGTGTGCCAGTGGAACGCGCCGCGGAGCAGCCCGGGGCGGAGCGGTTCCGGGGCGCCGGCCAGCACACCGTCCACCTCCGCCCGGCTGAGGAACCGTTCCCTGGCCGGCCGCCGGCGCCGGGCCGAACCACCGGCCAGCCGCTCCACCGCGGCGGCCAGCGCCCCCTCTCCGGGACACGCCAGCAGCTGGCCCAGCAGCGGTTCGAGCCAGGGCGGCGCCTCGGCGAGAACGCGCCGCCGGACCGGCCCCGGCGCGTCCATGGCCGAATACCCCGCCCTGAGCAACGCCAGCCTTCGCTCGCCGGGCGGCTCCCGGTCCGCCAGGCGGAACAGCGCCTCGGCCAGCGCGGCGTTACTCGGTGGCGCCGTCCGGGCCACCGTCCTCCTCCGCGAGCACGAACTCCCACCCGCAGTTGCGCCCCTCGGGAGCGTCGGGCGGACAGTGGAGGCAGGTGGTCCGGATCCTGGGGTCGACGGTGCGGGCGAAGGTGGAGAACTCGACGATCCCCACGCTCTTGCACGGGAAGTCGGGGAGCCCCTTCCGCCGGCGCGTCTCCTGGACGCGGCAGGTGTCCATGAAGAACCGCAGGCGCGAGCGGTCCTCGGACCACTCCACGTGCTGCTCGTTGATCGCCGCGTACATCCGGAGCTCCAGCGCCCTCTCCAGCGCCTCGAGCCCCCCGCTATCGGGGATCCCGAACGTCCGCTTAATCCGGGCGGCCTCTACCGCGGCGAACCGCGCCCAGGAGGCGGTGTCCAACTCGATGGCGGTCTCCATCCCGTACCGCTCCTCGGCTGCCAGGAACCAGCACCCGTCGTGGGCCAGCCAGTTCTTCGCGAACATCTCCACGGCCCGGAGCAGCTCCTCCCGCGACATCCCCTCGAACGCGTTCATCGGCACCTCCCCCGCGGGATCGTACACCAGCCGCCAGGGGACGGCCCCCCGTGCGGGGGGCGGTCACTGGGCCACGGGCATGACGTAGGTCGGGTCGCCGGTCCGGTCGTCCACCACCGAGGCGTAGCAGGTCCAGTGGTCGGGGTTGCCGGACTCCAGCCGGACCACGATCCATGCGTTCTCCACCGACACGCCGCCGAGGCCCATGTCCGTGAAGACGTCGTTGACCTGGCGGAAGGCGGCACCCGTCGTGTACGACCGGGTCGCCAGCACACTGCCCGAGGGTGACACGATGGAGACGCCGTAGCGCACCTGGCCCGCACTCGTCTGGACGAGCCCGAGGTTGGTGTGGAACCGGCCGGACACCGAATGGACCAGCGGCAGGGCGTACGACGCCGGCGGCGAACCGGCGAGCGGGATCGCCGGGATCCCCTGGCCGAACGTCGCCCCGTCCGTGCCGAGGTTGTAGGTCCGGGTCGTCACCACGATCCCCGGTCCGTCCGCCTCAACCAGGAGCAGGCCGCTGGTGGGGTTCATGGGCAGGAGCGGATCGTCCAGGTACAGCATCCTCGAGGGGCCGAGGGTAACCGGTTCCGCCAGCACCGTCCCGGGCCACGACTGGCCGCCGGCGACGTAGTGGACGGTGACCGACCGGTCCGACGATCCGCTGTTGACCACGGCGAGCTCCGTCTTCCAGTTGGACGTCCCGTACCCCGGCGCCGAGGCTGCGGCGGGGACGAGCCAGCGGGTCGCGCCGCCACCGCCCGCCCCAACGGTCAGCACGGCCGTGCAGACGTTGTTGGTCTCGTTGGTCTCCGGAACCGTGCCGGATGAGTCCACCGCCGTCCCGATGAAGTACCGGCCGTCCGGGAGACTCGCGGGCAGGACCAGGTCCATGGAGTCGGTGGAGTCGTACCCCGCCGGCCACCCTCCGCCGTCCATTGTGGCGAGGGGAGTGTCCCCAGCGTCGAACACGGCGTCGGTGGAGAGAAACGCCTCCCAGACGAACGCCGGGGCAGCCGTCGCCCCCTGGTTCCTCCAGCGGAAGCTCAGCCGGACGGTGTCCCCGGCGTTCGCATGGTCGGGGGAGACCGAGCACTCCGTTGCCGTCAGGTCGGGAAGGGAGGATGTGGCGAGGACCGTCAGCGGTGCCGCGACGGCGTTGTTTCCCTCCTCCGTCTCGGCTACGAGGTTCCCGTCGTCGACGGCGACCCCCAGCCAGTAACTCCCCTGGGCGACGTCCGCGGGGATCGTCACCCGCTGGCCCCACATGGCATCGCCGAACGTGTCGCCACCCGAGAGGGATCCGCTCTCCTGGAAGGTCGCGATCCGGCGGTCCGACCCGTCGATGGTCGCGTCGGTGGAGAGGTAGACGCCGGTGGAGAACGCCGTTCCCACCGCCCCGCTCCCCCCGACGTGAGCCGAGTACCGGAGATCGAGCGCGCCGCCGGCCGCGACGGTGGACGGTGCGGGATCGGCGGAGTCCGCGACGAGGTCGATCCCGGATCCCGAGTCGTAGTACAGCGTGATGGACCACTCATCGACGTACGCCGTCTCCACGGCGTACCGGTTGCATCCGCCGATGATGTAGTCGGTGTTCACCCGGCTCCCGTCGTACCGGTGCAAGTGGACGTCGACCTGATGGTAGACCGTGTCGCCGGACGAGGTGCCTCCGTACAGGTCGATGGGGTCCGACCAGGCCATTCCCGGCGCGTCCCTGTGCCACATGGCCGCCAGAAACCGCGAGATGTCGACCGAGTGGTAGACGGTCCACTCGTCCTCGAACTCCGTGACCACCGCATCAGCCGGGGCCGTGGTGATGCTGATCGACGTTCCGTAGTACACGCCGTCACTGCACAGGTGGTCGGAGAAATCACCGTTCCAACCGTTGCTCCCCGTGACCGAATCCTTGTACGGCGGAACAGCAGCAGAGCGCACCGAGGCGTGGATCGCCGACCTTGCCTCCTCCGCCTGGCGCAGCACCGCCTCAAGAGCCGGGTCGCTCTCACCGATCCGCCACCACCCCTCGTGGCCCTTCTCCAGCGTCGGAAACCGGGCCGCCGCCTCGGGGTCGAGCCGGACGGCGACGCACCGCTCCACGACACCCGCAGACGCCGGACCGATCCCGATCGCACCCGAGGGATCCCTTCGGATCGAGCGGTTCGCTTGGAGCTCCCGGTCCGGCCGCGATCCCTGCCGGCGGACCGTGATCCGAGACCTCGCTCCGGGGAAAAGCCCCGACAGGTCGAGAACCAGCCCGACATCGCCCGCCACGGGGACACGCGCCCTCCACACGGCGCCTTCCTTCCGCCACCACAGGTCGGCCCCGCCGGGGGCCTCCGCCCCGGCCGGCAGAAGGAGCTCCACGGTGTCCCCCGCCTCGAGCTCCGGCAGCCGCACGATCACGGCGTCCGCCGAGGTCACGCTCCCGACCTCCGGCGCCACGGGCCTCCTGACGGCGGACGCCGCCGGCAGGACGGTCGCCACAACGAACGACAACACGACGAGACGAACGGTCCAGCGGTGCGCGATCATCGACATTGTCCCCCTTCCACGGGCTGTGACTCCCCGACTATGCCCCACCCCGCCTCCCGGCCGCAACCCCGGCGGCGGCGAAACCCGGCCGGAAACGGAAAACCCGCCGGCGGGACAGCGACCCCACCTCCTGCGCGACGGAGGCGAGCGAAGCGGCCCGCCGGAACCCCCCGGCAGGCGAGCGAAGCGACGCCGCTCCTCACCGCCGGGGACAGACGAAGAATCAAACAGCGTCCCTTCCCCCGAGACGGGCAACGCGAGACTCGGCGTCGGCCCCCGAGAAGGCCAGGAAACAGACAGTGTCCCCTTCCCCCAAGGCGAGCGAAGCGACGCCGTCCCCCGTCCCCCCCGCCCTCGGAAGATCCGGGGAGGCGGGGCGGGTTCGTCGCGAGGGGTCCGAGACGGGGTGAGCCGTGGATGCACGCGCCGGGTGAGCGAGCGAGGCGTAGCCCGGCTACGCCGCAGCGAGCGAGCCCAAGCGGGCGCCGCGGATCGCCCCGTATCGGACCCCGCAGCAGAACCCGCCCCGCCTCCCCGGATCAATAGCGATCGAGGTACCGCTCGCGCTCCCACGGGTGGATCACCTGGATGTACTCCGCCCACTCCTTCCGCTTGTTGTAGAGGAAGTGCTGGAAGATGTGCTCGCCGAGCGCCTCGCGCAGCACGGCGTCCCGCTCCAGGAAATCCAGCGCCTCCGCGAGGTTGGCCGGGAGCTGCCGGATCCTCAGGCGGCGCTTCTCACGCTCGCTCATGGTGAAGATGTTCTTGTTCACCGGCTCGCCGCAGTCCATGCCGGCCTCGATCCCGTCGAGGCCGGAGGCCATCATGACGGCCAGCGCCAGGTACGGGTTGCACGACGGGTCCGGGACGCGGACCTCGCACCGGGTCCCCTCGCCGCGCCGGGCCGGGACCCGGATCATCGGCGAGCGGTTCTTCTCGGACCAGGCGACGTTGACCGGCGCCTCGAAGCCGGGAACGAGCCGCTTGTACGAGTTGACGAGCGGGTTCGTGACGGCGACGAACGCCCGGGCGTGGGTCAGCAGGCCCCCGATGTAGTTGCGGGCGACCTTCGAGAGCTCCCATTCGCCGTCGGGGTCCCAGAACGCGTTCTCGCCGTCCAGGGTGAACAGCGACTGGTGGGTGTGCATCCCCGAGCCGTTCATCCCCGCCAGCGGCTTGGGCATGAAGGTGGCGTGGAGCCCGTGCATCAGCGCGACCTTCTTGACCACGAACCGGAACGTGACGATGTTGTCCGCCGTGGTCACGGCGTCGGCGTACTTGAAATCGATCTCGTGCTGGCCCGGCGCCACCTCGTGGTGCGCCGCCTCCACCTCGTACCCCATCGCCTCGAGCACCAGCGTGATGTCCCGCCGCGCTTCCTCGCCCTGGTCCCGCGGGCTGAGGTCGAAGTACCCGCCCGTGTCGTGGGTCTGGGGGATGGGCTCCCCCTCGCCGTTGCGCTGGAACAGGAAGAACTCGGCCTCCGGCCCGGCCATCATCCGGTACCCCATGGAACGGGCCCGCTCCACCACCCGCTTGAGCGCGGTCCGTGGGCAGCCCGGGAACGGCGTCCCGTCCGGGTTGGCGATGTCGCAGATCAGCCGCCCCACCCGGCCGTGCTCGGTCTCCCAAGGGAAGACGCCGAAGGTGTCGAGGTCGGGCACGAGCAGCATGTCCGACTCCTCGATCCGTGTGAACCCCTCGATGGACGAGCCATCGAACATGATCTGTCCGTCCAGCGCCTTCTCGAACTGGCTCCGGGGCACCTCGACGTTCTTGATGATCCCGTCGATGTCCGTGAACTGCAGCCTGAGGAAATGGACCCGCTCCTCCTTGCAGCGGGCCAGGATGTCTGGGATGCGATGGGGCATGTGCAACCTCCTTCGTGCTCGATGCGCACGTTATAGGGGTGCAATCTGCCGCTGTCAAGCCCCAAACGATACTTTCATGGCCTCAATCGTGCAGAATGTCGCACACTCAACGATCACTGCACCATCCTGCCGTTCGTTCCCGGGAGCCGGATCCAACCACGAGCCGGCCACTCCCCGCACCGGCAGCCCGGCGCTCAAACCGGACATCACCGAGGATCCTGACCGACCCCGGTGAAGATCGGGACTGTCCCCAGACGCATCACGACACAAGGAGTGTCCCTTTTCAAGCAACGCACCCCCGCCCGATGCCCCCCTCACCCGCTCACCCAGGGACCAGCAAAGCGATGTCCCGGCTCACGTCCCAGAACACCCCAGCCCCTGGCGCCGAGGAGCTCGGCGTGGAGCTCGACGAGCACATCGCCTTCGTCCGTGACGCCATGGCGGGGATCGCCGCCAAGCTCGAGCTGCCGCCGGCGGAGTGACGCCCGTCCCCCGCGGCGCGGGTGATCCAGACCACGGCGGCGACCGCCGGGCCGTGGCATACTCGTTCCATCACACTTGGTGGAGGACGGACCATGACCGGACGGATGGCGGCGTTCGTGCTGGCGGTGGCGACGGCGGCCCCGGGGGCCGCCCAGGTGCTGTGGATCCCCGCGGCGGCCCACGTCGGGGGGTACGCAGGGACGAACTGGCGGACCGACGTCGAGCTCAGGAACCCCGGCGGCGCGCCGGCCCGGGTCCGCATCGAGGCGTTCGCCCGCAGCGCCTCCGGGGCCGACCCCGTGGAGACCTCCGTCACGGTGCCCGCCAACGCGGCTGTGCGGCTGCCCGACATCCTGGCCTCACGGTTCGGGATGGACGGCGTGGCCGCGCTCCGGCTGACGCCGCTGGACGGGGCGGTCCTCGCGACGAGCCGTACCTACAACGAGACGCCCGACGGGACGTACGGCCAGTTCGTCCCCGCCGTGCCGGAGACCGCCGCGTTCGGCCCCGGGGAGACGGCTGAGCTGATCGGCCTCTCCCAGTCGGCGTCCGGCGATGAGGGGTACCGGACGAACCTCGGCATCGTGGAGACCTCCGGGTGCGGCACGGTGGTGACGGTTGCGCTCCACGACGCCTCCGGGACCGAAACCGGCCGGTTCGACCAGGCGCTGGGCCCGTACGGCTCGGTGCAGATCGACCGGGTGTTCCGGCGGGGCTCGCCGGGGGCCGTGGAGGACGGGTTCATCACGGTGACCGTGGGGACCGACTGCGGCGCCGTGGTGCCGTACGCCTCGGTGGTGGACAACCGGACCGGCGACGCGATCCTGGTCCCGGCCCAGCCGCGCCCCGCCACGGCCGGGGCGATCGTCGCGGACCACGAAGCCGCGGACGCTTTCGACGCCATCCCCGCGGACCGGTTCGACGCCATCCGGGAGCGGTTCGGGCGGATCCTGTACGGCCACACATCCCACGGCAGCCAGATCGTCACGGGCCTCGGGATGCTCGAGGCCGAGGACGGCGAGACCTGGGCCATGCCCTCCATCGACGAGATCTCCGCCGACCTCGGCCACCAGGGCGACCTCGGGTGGGTCGACATCACCCGGGACCGGCTCGGCACCGACGGCGCGGGGTACGGCATGGTGGTCTGGTCGTGGTGCGGCGGCATGTCGGACAACACCCCGGAGGGGGTCCAGGCGTACCTGGACGCCATGGCCGCGCTGGAGGCCGACTACCCGGGGATCGTCTTCGTGTACATGACGGGCCACCTGGACGGGACCGGCCCGGAGGGGACGCTTCGCCGCAACAACGACCAGGTGCGCGACTGGTGCCGGGAGCGCGGCCGGGTCCTGTTCGACTTCGCCGACATCGAGCGGTGGGACCCCGACGGCGTGGAGCACCCGTGGGACTCGGACGCCTGCGAGTGGTGCGCCGACTGGTGCGCCGGCCACGACTGCCCCGACTGCGGCTCCTGCGCCCACTCCCACTGTTTCAACTGCTGGCGCAAGGGCCGGGCGTTCTGGTGGCTGCTCGACCGCGCCGCGGCGTCCCGCCCGCGCTGACAGGCCCGCCGCTGGGAGCGATGGCCCTCCCGGCCAACTCATCACAAAAATGGGACACTCCCTTACTATCTGAGACTCCGTCGCGATGGAGGCGGGGTGTCCTCCGCAGAGAGAAGGGGACACTCCCTTTTACTTTGAGACGGCGTCGCGACAGGCTGCGCGGCGTCTCCCGGCAAGCGTGGACACGGAGGGCTGCCGACGCGGTGTCCCGGCGCCGGGGGCCGGGGTGGTTCCGGGACGCGGTCTCAGCCGGGGAACGACTCCAGCACCCCGAGGACGCGGTCGATGTCGGCGGGGGTGTGGGCGGCGTTGACCTGGAACCGGATCGTCTCGTCGCCCTTCGGCACCACGGGGAAGGTCAGCCCCACCACGAGCACGCCGTCGTCGAAGAAGTACCGGACGAGCGCGCGGGTGCGCGCCGTGTCCCGGACGAGGAGCGGCACCACGGGGTGCGGGCCGGGAATCGACTCCCACCCGAGCTCCGTGATCCCCTCGCGGAACCGGCGGGTGCGGTCCAGGAGGTTGGCCAGGCGCTCCCGGCCCTCCTCGCCGTCCGTCAGGTCCACGGCCACCTTCGCCGCCGCGGCGTCGGCCACCGAGAGCGGGTTGGTGTAGATGTAGGTGTCGGCCTTCTGGCGGATCGCCTCCACAACGGCCTCACTGGCCGCCACGAACCCGCCGTTGACGCCGAACGCCTTGCCGAAGGTACCCACGACGATGTCGGCCCGCGCGCCGGTGTGCTCCTCGGTGCCGCGCCCCGTGGCGCCGTAGGCGCCGATCCCGTGGCTGTCGTCCACCACCGTGACGAGCCCCTCGGGCCAACGGTCGCGGTACGGCGCGCAGGCGGCGTCGATCGCGGCCAGCGGCGCGTTGTCGCCGCGCATGGAGAAGATCCCGTCGAAGATGACGATCACGCGATCGATCCCCTCGGGCACGCCCTCGAGGCACTGCTTCAGGTCGTCCACGTCGTTGTGGCGGAAGATCGCCTTGTTCTCCCGCGGCACGGCGGCGATCCGCATGGCGCGGATGATCGAGTTGTGGTTGAGCTCGTCGCCGATCCAGAACGTCTGCTTCGACGAGATCGCCAGCGCCAGGCCGAGGTTGGCCGTGTACGCCGAGTTGAAGATCCGGGCGGCGGGGCGCCCCATGAACGCGGCGATCCGCTCCTCGAGCTCGACGTGGTGGACGAAGGTGCCATCGATGAACCGCACGGCGCCGGGACCGACGCCGAAGTCGCGGGTGGCGCGGTCCGCCGCCTCGATCAGCGCCGGGTGGTTCGAGAGCGACAGGTACGAGTTGGAGTTCATCCGAATGAACTCCCGGTCCACCCCGCGGAGCCGGTACCGCGGTCCCCGCTCGCCCTCCGGCGGCAGGTAGCCGGTGATTACCCGTTCGGGCGCCTTGGCCCGGCCCTCGGCCTCCAGTGCCTCCACCTCGCGAAGCAGTGCGGCATCGAGTCTCTCGAGCGTCACGGTGCACCTCCCTTGGACGGGGGAAAGGGTACCACTGCCGAGGAGGCACCCGTTCAGCCCTCCGGCTGGATGACCTCCCGGCCGCCCATGTGCGGGCGCAGTGCCTCGGGGATCACCACGCTGCCGTCGGGCTGCTGGTAGTTCTCGAGCAACGCCACCAGGGTGCGGCCGACGGCCAGGCCGGAGCCGTTGAGGGTGTGGAGGTGGCGCGGCTTGCCGCTCTCGCCGCGGTACCGGAGGTTGGCGCGGCGGGCCTGGAAGTCGGTGAAGCAGGAGCAGGAGGAGATCTCGCGGTACCGGCCCTGGCCGGGCAGCCACACCTCGAGGTCGTACGTCTTGGCCGCGGAGAACCCCACGTCGCCGGAGCAGAGCGTGACCACGCGGTACGGCAGCCCCAGCGCCTGGAGCACGGCCTCCGCATGACCGGTCAGCTCCTCCAGGGCGTCCCAGGAGCGTTCGGGCTCCACGAGCTGGACGAGCTCGACCTTGTGGAACTGGTGCTGCCGGATCAGGCCCCGGACGTCCTTCCCGTAGGAGCCGGCCTCGGCCCTGAAGCACGGCGTGAACGCACAGTACCGGACGGGGAGGGCGTCGGCGGGCAGCACCTCGTCCCGGTGGAGGTTCGTCACGGGCACCTCGGCCGTGGGCACGAGGTACAGGTCGTGGCCCTCCACGTGGAACAGGTCGTCGGCGAACTTGGGCAGCTGCCCGGTCCCCGTCAGGCTGGCCGCGTTGACCAGGTACGGCGGGAGGATCTCCGTGTAGCCGTGGTGTTCCACGTGCAGGTCGAGCATGAACCGGACGAGGGCTCGCTCCAGCGCGGCCCCGGCTCCCCGGAGCACGGCGAACCGCGCCCCGGCCACCTTCGCCGCGCGTTCGAAGTCCAGGATTCCCAGCGCCGGCCCCAGGTCCCAGTGGGCCTTCGGCTCGAAGGCGAACGCCGGGGGCTCGCCCCACCGGCGCTCCTCGCGGTTGGCGGACTCGTCGGGGCCGTCGGGCACCGTCTCGTGGAGCATGTTCGGCAACGTCAGCTCGAGCCGCGCCACCTCGGCGTCGAGCTCCCGGTCCCGGGCCTCGAGCGCCTTGATCTGCTCCCCAAGCTCGGCCATCCGGACCTTGGCCGCCTCGGCCTCCTCGCGCCGGCCCTCCCGGAACAGCTGGCCGATCGCCTTGGACCCGGCGTTGCGCTCGGCCTTGAGCTCGTCGAGCTCGCTCCGGACGCGGCGCCAGGCCGCGTCGGCCTCGAGCAGCCGGTCGAGCGGTGCCTCGGTCCGCCGGGCCGCCAGGTTGGCCCGCACGGCGTCGGGGTCGTTGCGCCACAGCGATCTCGGCAGCATCTCAGCCCTCCTTCCCCGCGGGGCGAACGCCGAGCTCGGCGAGCTGGTCCGGGTCCACGTCCGCCGGTGCGCCGGTCAGCAGACAGGAGCCGGAGGTCGTCTTGGGGAAGGCGATGACGTCCCGGATCGAGTCACGGCCCGCCATCAGCATGACGATCCGGTCGAGGCCCAGGGCGATCCCGCCGTGGGGCGGCACGCCGTACCGGAACGCCTCGAGCAGGAACCCGAACCGGGCCCTCGCCTCCTCCTCGCCGATCCCCAGGGCGGCGAACATCCGCCGCTGGACCTCGGCCGAGTGGATCCGGATCGATCCTCCGCCGAGCTCCGAGCCGTCCATCACCACGTCGTACGCGCGGGCGCGGACGGCGCCGGGATCGGTCTCCAGGCGGACCACGTCCCCGGGGCGCGGCGCGGTGAACGGGTGGTGCATGGCGTAGAACCGGCCGTCCTCCTCGTTCCACTCGAGCAGCGGGAAGTCCGTGACCCACAGGAAGTCGTGGCGTCCCTCGGGGATCAGGTCCCGCTCCCGGGCAATGTGGAGGCGGAGGGCGCCCAGGGCGGCGTGGACCACCTTCCCGGCACCCGCGACGATCAGGAGGAGATCGCCCTCGCCGGCGCCCGCGGCGTCGAGGAACCGCAGCACGCCGTCTTCCCCGAGCGCCTTGCGGGCCGGGGAGGCCACGCTGTCCGCCGTCCGCTTCATCCACAGCACCCCTGCGGCGCCGTGGGGGCGGACCACCTCGTTGAGGCCGTCGAGCTGCTTGCGCGACAGTGCCGCGCCGCCGGGCAGGACGATCCCCTTGACGCGGCCTTCGGCGGCGGCGGCCTCGAGTACCCGGAACCCGCAGCCGGGGGCCAGGTGGCCCAGCTCCACGAGCTCCAGGCCGAACCGGGTGTCCGGCCGGTCCGAGCCATACCGCTCCATCGCCTCGTCGTAGGTCATCCTGGGGAACCGCTCCGGGGGCTCGATCCCCGCCAGCGGGAAGATCCGGGCGAACAGCCCCTCGATCAGCCCGAAGACGTCCTCCTCCTCGATGAACGAGGCCTCCACGTCGATCTGGGTGAACTCGGGCTGGCGGTCGGCCCGGAGGTCCTCGTCGCGGAAGCAGCGGGCGATCTGGACGTACCGGCCGATCCCGGCCACCTGGAGGAGCTGCTTGAACAGCTGGGGCGACTGGGGCAGGGCGTACCACGAACCCCGGTGGATCCGGGAGGGCACCAGGAAGTCCCGGGCCCCCTCTGGAGTGGAGCGGGTCAGGATCGGCGTCTCCACCTCGACGAACCCCATCTCGTCGAAGTAGCGGCGCGCCTCCATCACCAGCCGGTGGCGCAGGAGCAGGTTCGCCGTCATCTCCGGACGGCGGAGGTCCAGATACCGGTGGGTTAGGCGCAGCTCCTCGGAGGCGTTGGTCCCGTCCTCCACCTGGAACGGCGGCGTCTCCGACTCGGTCAGGAGCTCCATCGCCGTCACCCGCACCTCGATCTCCCCGGTAGGCAGGTCGGGGTTCGTCTGCCCCTCGGCCCGCGGCCGGACCGTGCCCTCGATCCGGACCACGTCCTCCGGCGACAGCCGCTCGCCCTCGGCCAGCATCTCGCTCTCGAAGACGAGCTGCACGATCCCCGTCCGGTCCCGGAGGTCCGCGAACACGAGCCCCCCGAGGTCCCGCCGCCGCCGGATCCACCCGGCGAGCTCCACCGTCTCGCCCACGTTCTCCGCCCGCAGGCTCCCGCACCACGGACGCTCCCACGCCGATCGTCTCATCCGACCCTCCACGCCCCCTCCGGGGCACACGGAGAGTACCGGGAACCACCCCCTCCGTAAACCCGTACCGCCCGGACCCTCCCGCAGCGCCAGCTCTCTCCATCCGTTCCCCGCGCCCACACGGGCCCGGTCGAGATGAAGAGTGTCCCTGCTCCCGTTCGGACGAAACGAGGTCGCCCCACCTGATACCCCACTCACCCACCAACCCAGGGACGAGCGAAGCGATGTCCCGACTGGCGCCTCAGAGAACCACCGACCTTCACAATCGGGAGTGTCCCCAACCCGACCGACCCCCCAGCCGAAACGAGCCCCCCCGCCTGGTACCCCGCTCCCCCACCCGCCCAGGGACGAGCGAAGCGATGTTCCGACTGGCGTCTCGGAGAACAAGGTCCATCACGATCGGGACTGTCCCCACAACGGAGCCCTCCGCCATCCAGCGATCGAGCGCCCCACGAGGAACGGGCCGGCGTGGGGGTGGGGGCGGTCCGGGGACGGAGGCGAGGGCAAGCCCCGGGCCGGCCGCCGGTTCGCCTCCAGGGGAGTGTCCCCTCGGGGTTCCCCGCGCGGGCCGTGGGTCAGGAGCGGGAGGTGCGGGAGGCGACCTGGAGGCGGGTGACGGCGAGCTGGAGGCGGGCGCGCATCCGGTCGAGCTCGGCGGCGTCGGCCGTCTTCAGCGCTTCCTCCATCTCCCGGCGCTCCCGTTCGGCGGCCTCCACGTCGATCTCGCCCGGCGCCTCCGCGCCCTCGGCGAGCACGGTGACGCGGTCGGGCATGATCTCCGCGAATCCACCGCGGATCGCCAGGTACGCCTCGGCTCGGTCGCGTCGGTACATCAGCTCGCCGATCCCAAGTTTCGTCAGGAGCGGCGTATGCCCGGGGAGCACGCCCAGCGCACCAAGGACGCCCGGCAGCTCCACGAAATCCGCGTCCACCGACAGCACCAGACGGGTCCGCGTCACGACATCGAGATGGACCGTCTCGGCCATCACTCCTCCGACCGCAGCTTCTCGGCCTTCTCGATCGCCTCCTCGATGGTGCCGACGTAGAGGAACGCCTGCTCCGGCAGGTCGTCGAGCTCGCCGTCCACGAGCATCCGGAACCCCTTGACCGTGTCTTCGACCTTGACGTACCGGCCCTCGAACCCGGTGAACTGCTCGGCGACGAAGAACGGCTGGGAGAAGAACCGCTGGATCTTCCGGGCCCGGGCCACGACGAGCTTGTCCTCGTCGGAGAGCTCGTCGATGCCGAGGATGGCGATGATGTCCTGCAGGTCCTTGTACCGCTGGAGGATCCGCTGCACCTCGCGGGCCACGCGGTAGTGCTCCTCGCCGACGATCCCCGGGTCGAGGATCCGGGAGGTGGAGGCCAACGGGTCCACCGCCGGGTAGATGCCCAGCTCGGCGATCTGCCGCGAGAGCACGGTGGTGGCGTCCAGGTGGGCGAAGGTCGTCGCCGGCGCCGGGTCGGTCAGGTCGTCCGCCGGGACGTAGACGGCCTGCACGGAGGTGATCGACCCCTTCTTGGTCGAGGTGATCCGCTCCTCGAGCTCGCCGACCTCGGTGGCCAGGTTTGGCTGGTACCCCACCGCCGAGGGCATCCGGCCGAGCAGCGCCGACACCTCGGAGCCCGCCTGGACGAACCGGAAGATGTTGTCGATGAACAGGAGGACGTCCTGCCCCTCGTTGTCGCGGAAGTACTCCGCCACGGTCAGGCCGGTCAGGCCGACCCGGAGCCGCGCCCCGGGTGGCTCGGTCATCTGGCCGTAGATCAGCGCAGCCTTGGACTTCTCCCAGTTGTCGGGATCGATGACGCCGGCCTCCTGCATCTCGAGCCAGAGGTCGTTCCCCTCACGGGTGCGCTCGCCCACACCAGCGAATACCGAGAAGCCACCGTGCTGGAGCGCCACGTTGTTGATCAGCTCCATGATGAGCACGGTCTTGCCCACGCCGGCGCCGCCGAACAGGCCGGTCTTGCCGCCCTTGGAGTACGGCTCGAGCAGGTCGATGACCTTGATGCCCGTCTCGAACATCTCGATCTCGGTGGACTGCTCGTCCAGGGCCGGCGCCGGCCGGTGGATCGGAAGCCGCTCCTCGGTCTGGACCGGCCCCTTCTCGTCCACGGGCTCGCCGAGGACGTTGAGCACCCGCCCCAGGGTGGCGCGCCCGACGGGTACCGAGATCGGCTGCCCGGTATCCACGGCGATCATCCCGCGGACCATGCCGTCGGTGGGCTCCAGCGCGACACACCGCGCCCGTCCCTCGCCCAGATGCTGGGCGACCTCGGCGGTGACGTCGATGGGCACCTCGCCCTTCTCGCCGTCGTCCTTGATGCGGATGGCGTTGAAGATCGAGGGCAGATGCCCCTCGGGGAACTCCACGTCCACGACGGGGCCGATGACCTGGATCACCCGTCCTTCCACGTGCCCGGTGGTCTCGCTCATGGTCTCTCCTTACGCCTCCGAGCCGAGCGCCTCGGCGCCGGCCACGATCTCCAGGATCTCCTTGGTGATGGCCGCCTGACGGGTCCGGTTGTAGACCAGCGTCAGATGGTCGATCATCTCGTCCGCGTTCTTGGTCGCCGCGTCCATGGCGGTCATCCGTGCGGCCTGCTCTGCCGCCGCGGAGTCGTACAGCGCACGCTGGGTCTGGATCGCCACGTGCCGCGGCAGAAGCTCCGAAAGCAGCGCCTCCGCCGAGGGCTCGTACAGGTAGTCGATGCCGCCGGCCTCGTCCTCCGCCTCCACTGCCGCGGGCGGCTCGATGGGCAGCAGCCGCTCGAGCACGATCTCGTGCCGGATGATGCTGAGGAACCGGTTGTACAGCAGGTACACCTCGTCCACCTGGCCGGAGTCGAACGCCGTGACGAACATCTCGGCCAGCCGCGGGCCATCCTCGGCGGTCAGCTGGGACATGGTTTCGCGCTCGGCGTGGACCACGTGCCAGTCCCGCTTCCCGAAGTGGTCTGCGGCCTTCTTGCCGATGGCGACGATCTCGACCCCGGGCCACCCCTTCTCGGAGAGCACGTGTTCCGCCTCCCGGAGGAGATTCGAGTTGAAGGCGCCGCACAGCCCCTTGTCGCCGGAGACCACCACGAGCCAGACGTTCCGGACCTCCCGCTCCTCGAGCAGCGGATGGGTGTGCTCCGTGCGCGCCGCCAGGTTCTGAAGGACGCGCTGCAGCGTGTCCGCGTACGGCCGGGCCGCGGTGATCCGCTCCTGGGCCCGGCGCAGCTTGGCCGCGGCGACCATCTTCATCGCCTTGGTGATCTGCTGGGTCCCCTTGACCGAGCGGATCCGCCGCTTGAGATCGCGGGCGTTAGCCAACGTTGGCCTCCGGGTTCTCCTTGAGGAACCGCTCCACCGCCCGCTCGCACGCCTCAGAGAGCGCCTCCTTCGTCGCGTCGTCGAGCTTTCCGGTCTCCACGATGGTCCTCAGCGTATCGGCCGCCTCGTCCTGGACGAACCGGTGGAGGAACAGCTCGAAGTTCCTGATATACGAGACTTTGAGCCTATCCAGGTACCCCTGGGTCCCGGCGAAGATCGAGACGATCTGAAGCTCCACAGGGAGCGGCTGATACTGTCCCTGCCGGAGGATTTCCATCAGCCGCTCGCCGCGGGCCAGCTGGTGCTGGGTCGCCTTGTCCAGGTCCGACCCGAACTGGGCGAACGCCGCGAGCTCGCGGTACTGGGCCAGATCGAGCCGCAGGGACCCGGCGATCTGCTTCATCGCCTTGATCTGGGCGTTGCCGCCCACACGGCTGACCGAGAGGCCGACGTTGACGGCAGGGCGCTGGCCCGCGTAGAACAGGTCGGACTCCAGGTAGATCTGGCCGTCGGTGATGGAGATGACGTTGGTGGGAATGTACGCCGAGACGTCGCCCATCTGGGTCTCGATGACGGGTAGCGCCGTCAGCGACCCGCCACCCAGGTCGTCGCGCAGCTTGGCCGCCCGCTCGAGCAGGCGGGAGTGCAGATAGAAGACGTCGCCGGGGTACGCCTCGCGACCCGGGGGCCGGCGCAGCAGCAGCGAGATCTCGCGGTACGCCTGGGCGTGCTTTGACAGGTCGTCGTAGAAGCAGACCGCGTGACCACCGTTGTAGAGGAAGTACTCGCCCATGGCGCACCCGGAGTACGGGGCGATGTACTGGAGCGGCGCAGGCTCGGAGGCCGTCGCCGAGACGACGATGGTGTGCTCCATCGCGCCGTACTTCTCCAGGGTCGCCACCACCTGGGCCACGGTGGACTTCTTCTGGCCGATGGCCACGTAGATGCAGACGTTCCCCGTGCCCTTCTGGTTGATGATGGCGTCGAGGATCACCGCGGTCTTGCCGGTCTGCCGGTCGCCGATGATCAGCTCCCGCTGGCCGCGGCCGATGGGGATCATGGCGTCGATCGCCTTGATCCCCGTCTGCATCGGCTCCTTGACGGGCTGGCGCGCCACCACACCGGGGGCGATCCGCTCCACGGGGTAGTGGTCCTCGGCCTCGATCGGGCCCTTGCCGTCGAGGGGGCGCCCCAGCGGGTCCACCACACGGCCCACGAGCGCCGGGCCGACTGGCACCTGGATGATCCGGCGGGTGCGGCGGACCTCGTCGCCCTCGCGGATCAGCTGGGACTCGCCCATGAGCACGCAGCCCACGTCGTCCTCCTCCAGGTTGAGCGCCAGGCCGTAGACGTCGTGGGGGAACTGGATCAGCTCGCCCGCCATGACGTCGTCGAGGCCGTAGACGCGGGCGATCCCGTCGCCCACGGAGATGACCGTCCCCACCTCGGCCATGTCGATGGCCGTCTCGGCCCCCTCGATCTGGCTCCGGATGATCTCGGCGATTTCACTGGCTTTGATCTGCATCGTCACCGTCCCTCAGTCGTCGCTCACTCGAGCCCGGCGGCCGTGCGGCGAAGCCGCTCCAGCTGTCCGAGCGCGGAACCGTCCACCACGCGCGAGCCCACCCGGGCGCGGAACCCGGCCAACAGCGCGTCGTTGGTCGAGAACGAGGCCACCACGGCGGCCCCGAACGCCTTGCTCAGCGTGTCCACGATCGTCCTTCGTGTCACATCGTCCACCGTGCCCGGAACCTCCACGGCCGCCCGGACACGCCCGAGCCTGCGGTCCACCAGCTCGGCGTACGCCTCGGCGATGGCGCCGAGGTGGCGGAGCCGGTACTGGCGCTGCACCACGAGCACGAACCGCCGCACCACGTCGTGGACCCCGGCCCGGTCGAGGATGGCCCCAAGCAGCGCCTCCTTGCGCTCCTGCGTGATCGCGGGCGTCACCATCATGCGGCCGAGCTCCGGCACGGCGCCGAACGCCCGCGCCAGCTCCAGGAGCTCGGCCTGGATCGGCTCCATGGCGTCCGGCTCGGTGTCGGCCACGAGCCCGAGCAACGCCTTGGCGTACGGCATGGCGGAGAACCGTCCCATCTCAGCTCCCTCCCTCGCCGCTGGAGGCCAGCGCGGCCAGGCTCCGCTCGAGGATCCGCTTCCGGTCCTCGTCGGTGGTCTCGCGCTCGAGCAGCTCCTTCGCCAGCTCCGCCGCAAGGGTCGCCGTGTCGGCCACGAGCTGCTGGCGGACCTCGGCCTGACGCCGGCCGATCTCCGAGGCGACCTTCTCCACGAACCGGGCGGCCTCCTCCTCGGCGAGCGCACGGATCCGCTCGGCTTCCTTGCGGCCGGCCACCTCGGCCTGTTCGCGCATCTCCTGGACCTCGCGCTCCACGGCCTCGAGCCGCTCGACGACCTGCTGCCGGAGCGACTCGGCCTCGGCGAGCTTCTTCCGGGCAGCCTCGAGCTCCTGCTGGATCCCCGCCCGCCGCTCTTCGAGGAACCGGGTGATGGGCCGCCCGACATACCGGGCGAGCAGGACCAGGAACACCACGAGGTTGAGTGTCAGCCACAGCGGCCGTGGAATCCCGAAGAACGTGGTGCTCTCCTCCGCCGCCAGCGCCACGGCCGGCGTCAGCGCAACGCCGATCGCCGCAATCCAGGCAACCCGTCTCACGACGCCACCTCCCGGCCCAGCACCCGCCCGGCCATCAGGGCGGCGAGCTTCCCCGCCTCGCGCCGGAGCGCCTCACGGGCCTGCTCGGCATCCTTCTCGAGCTCTGCCAGGGCGGCCTGGAGCCGTGCGTGGGCCTCGGCACGGGCCGCCTCGAGCCGCTTCTGTCGCTCCGCCTCCGCTTCGGCCCGCAGCGCCTCCCGCCGCTTTGCTGCCTCCCGGGCCGCCTGCTCCAGCTCCGCCTCGAGCCTCTGCGTGGCCGAGAGGTACTCCTCGTGCTTGCTCGACCACTGGGCCTCGGCGTCGTCGACCCGCTTCCTGCGGGCCTCCACCACGGCGGTGACCGGACGCAGGAGGAACCGGTTGACGATCCAGTACGCCACCCAGAAGCAGGCCATGATGTAGAGAAGGGAGTAGTCTGGAAAGATGCTCATCAGCTGCTCCGGAGCCCACCGCTCCCGTTTCGTTCAGGGCGACCGACGGTACCAGGGACGGCGGGCCGGGTCAAGATCCCGCCCCCTCCTCGCGCCGGGCCGAGGAGCCCTTCCGTCCCTCGCTCCCATCTCCGGTGCCGGGCGCCTTCCTCCCGGAACCCGCGGCAGCGCCCATGGTGACCTTGCCCTCGAAGAAGGCGCCGTCCTCCATGACGACGGTCGGGGCCGTGATGTCCGCCCAGACCTTCGCGCCGGCGTGGAGGACGACCCGGTCGCTGGCCACGATCGTTCCCTTGACCGTCCCGCCGATCAGGCACCGGCCGACGGAGATCGTTCCCTCGATGGAGCCCTGCTCGCCGACCAGCAGCTCCGCCTTGGAGGTGACGGTCCCCTCGAGGCGGCCGTCGAGCCGGAACGCGCTGGAGAACTCGAGCTCCCCGCGGATGGTGCAGCCGGGGTCGAGGAACCCGTTGAGGGTGTCACTGTTCTGGCGTGCCATCGGTACCTCCCATCAGCGCGTCGTAGACCCGTTGCAGCTCCTCGGTGGTGCCGCACGTGATGACGATCCGGCCGCCCCGCTTCCGGGTCTCGATCCGGACCCTGGCACCGAGCCGCAACGCCAGCCGGTCCTCGGCAGCACGGACGTTGGGGTCGGGGGCCGGACGCGACCGCCTCGGGCGGGGCCGCTCCGGCTCCCGCACCTCGGCCGCCCGCCGCTCGAGCTCCCGGACGCTCATCCCCGTGGCCGCGGCCCGTTCGGCCCACCGGACCCGCTCGTCCTCCGGCAGTGCCAGGATCGCCCGGGCGTGGCCGGCGGTCAGGCGGCCGTCCTCCACCATCGACTGGACGGCCTCCGGGAGCTTGAGAAGGCGCAGCGCGTTGGCCACGGTACTCCGGTCCACGCCGACCCGCGAGGCGATCTCGGCCTGGGTCAGCCCCAGCTCCGCGCGGAGCTGCTCGTACGCCCGGGCCTCCTCCAGCGGTGAGAGGTCCCGCCGCTGGAGGTTCTCCACCAGGGCGAGTTCGATCTCTTCCTGCCGGTCCAGCCGTTCGCGGATGACGACGGGGACGGCCTCGAGCCCCGCGAGCCGCGCCGCCCGGAGGCGCCGCTCCCCGGCGATCAGCACGTAGGCGCCATCCCCAGCCTCGGACACCAGGAGCGGCTGGAGGATCCCGTGGGTCCGGATCGACGCCGCCAGCTCCTCGAGGGCCGCCTCGTCGAACCGCGTCCTGGGCTGTCCAGGGTTCGGGCGGATCGACCCGACCGGGACGGTGGTCAGCCCGGACCGCGCCTTCGGCGTGTCGGGGATCAGGGCCTTGAGCCCGCGGCCGAGCGCCTGCTTACGCGCCACGGCGCAGCCTCCTGCCCCGCTCCAGCAGCTCCCGGCCCAGCGCCAGGTACGCCCGGGACCCCCGGCAGCGGAGATCGTAGGCGTGCACCGGCATCCCGTACGACGGAGCCTCCGCCAGGCGGACGTTGCGGGGGACCACGGTCTCGAACACCTGCTCACCGAACACCGACCGCACCTCCTCCACGACCTGCCGCGCCAGGTTCGTCCGCTCGTCGTACATGGTCAGCACCACGCCCTCGATCTCGAGCGACGGGTTGAGGTACCGGCGCACCTGCTCGATGGTCCCCATCAGGTCGGAGACGCCCTCCAGCGCAAAGTATTCGCACTGGATCGGCACGAGCACGGAGTCCGCCGCCGCCAGGGCGTTGACCGTCAGCAGGCCGAGGGACGGCGGGCAGTCGACGAAGATCCACTCGGGCCCGGAGAACCCCTCCAGGGCGTCCCGGAGCCGGAACTCCCGTCCCATCATGCCCACGAGCTCCACCTCGGCCCCGGCGAGGTCCGCCGTGGACGGTGCCAGGGAGAGGTGCGGGAACCGCGTCGGGACGGCGACGTCGGCCAGCCCGGCGTCCCCCCGGAGCAGGTCGTAGGTGGTCGGTCGGCCCGCCTCGACCTCCACCCCGGCCCCCGAGGTGCAGTTCGCCTGGGGGTCGAGGTCCACGAGGAGCGTCGGGCGCTCGAACGCCGCAAGGGCCGCGCCGAGGTTGACCACGGTAGTGGTCTTCCCGACGCCGCCCTTCTGGTTGGCCACGGCGACAGTACGTGGTTTCACGTGAAACATCGCTCCAAACGCGCCAGGAAACCCTCGTCCAGGGTCGGCAGCGGGGAGCTTACCACACGCCACCCCCCGGCCCGCCGCAGGCGATCGAGCTCGGCGCGCCCGACCCAGAGCAGGACCCGCCCGCCGGGCCCCAGCACGCCCCTGGCCCAGTCCAGGAGCGCATCGTGCCGGCCCAGTGCCCGGGCGGTGATCGCCGCGACGCCGTCCGGAACTTCGAGGTTCTCGAACCGCGACCGGGCGACCTGTGCGTCGAGTCCGAGCTCTCGGACCACGGTCCGGAGGAACGCCCACCGTTTCTGCCGCGGCTCCACCAGCAGCCCGCGCCACTCCGGCCGCGCCAGGAGGAGCGGCACCCCCGGCAGCCCCGCCCCGGACCCAACGTCCACCAGCAGCCCCAGCCCGTCCGGGAGGTGTGGCGCCCCGGCCAGCGCGTCGAGGAGGTGCCGCCGCACGAGCTCCTCCGCGGTCCGGTACCGGACGAGGTTGTGGACCCGCGCCCACCGCTCGAGCAGCGCCACGTACGCCTCGAGCCGGCCCGCCAGCGGCTCCGCCACCCCTGCCGCCGCCAGCGCCTCCCGGACGCCCGTCATGCGGCGCCCTCCCCCGCCCGGCCCACCGCCGCAGCGAGGATCGCCATGGCCGCCGGCGTCATCCCGGGGATGCGCTCGGCCTCACCCAGCGTCCGCGGCCGGTACCGCCGGAGCTGCTCCACGACCTCCCGGGACAGGCCGGGGACCCCCCGGGGGTCGAACCCCTCGGGCACCGCCACGTGGGCAAGCCTGCGGAGGCGCTCCGAGTCGCGCCGCGCGCGTTCGAGGTACCCGGCGTACCGCGTCCGGTACGCCACGATCTCCCGGTCCTCGGGGGGCAGTGCCGTGAGCGGCGGCGCCAGGGCGATCACCGCGTCGAGGGGCACGTCCTGCCGCCGGACGAGGTCGGCCCACGTCACCGGCCGCCCGGGCTCCACGCCGAGCCGCTCCCGGAGCGCCCGGCGGGCTTCCGGATCGGCCCCCGCCCGCTCCGACTCCAGCCGCTCCCGGGCCTCGCGCCGCGCAGCCCACCGCCGGTGTTCCACGTGAAACACCCGCTCCGGGACGAGGCCGAACCGGACCCCGGTCTCCATCAGGCGCTCCCGGGCCGAGTCGGTCCCGAGCAGCAGCCGGTGCTCCGATCGGGAGGTGAACATCCGGTACGGCTCCGTGTGCTCCCGGTGCACCAGGTCGTCCACGAGCACCCCGATGTACCCCTCGTGCCGCCCCGGCACCCACGGCGCCTCGCCCCGCAGCCTCAGCACGGCGTTGATCCCCGCCACCAATCCCTGGGCCGCCGCCTCCTCGTACCCCGAGGTCCCAACCACCTGCCCGGCCACCCACAGCCCCGGGACGCCGTGCACGGCCAGGTCCCGCTCGAGCTGCCCCGGCGCCAGGACGTCGTACTCCACGGCGTACCCGTACCGGAGCACCCGCGCCCGTTCGAGCCCGGGAACCCGCCGCAGGATGGCGTCCTGCACGTCCTCCGGCAGGCTCGTGGAGAGCCCGTTGACGTACATGCTCTCCCCGCCCAGCGTCTCGGGCTCGACGAACAGGGTGTGCTCCTCGTGGTGCGGGAACCGGACAACCTTGTCCTCGATGGAGGGGCAGTACCGCGGACCCGTACCCTCGATCACCCCGGAAAACAGGGGGGACCGGTCGAGGTTGTCCCGGATCACCGCCGCCACGGCGGGAGGCGTCCTGGTGATCCAGCACGGCTCCCGGTTGACGACCCGTCCGGTCCGCCACGAGAACGGCCGGGGGTCGGGGTCGCCCTCCTGCCGCTCCATCGCGCCGTAGTCCAGGGAGTCCCGGTGCAGGCGGGGCGGCGTGCCGGTCTTGTACCGGCGAAGCGCGAGCCCGAGCCGCTCGAGGGCGGCGCTCAGCCTGCCCGCCGGGGGCTCGCCGTACCGCCCCCCCTCCCGCCGGTCGCTCCCAGTATGGAGGAGGCCCCTGAGGAACGTGCCCGTCGTCACCACCACCGCGCGGGCTGCGATCCGCGTCCCGCCGGCCAGCACCACGCCCTCCACGGCACCGTCGCCGGCGAGCAGGTCCACCACCTCGCCCTCCACGAGATCGATCCTGGGAACGCCCCCGAGCAGGCGCCGCATCAGCACCGTGTACCGCGCCTTGTCGCACTGGGCGCGGGGGCCCCGGACCGCCGGGCCCCGGGAGAGGTTGAGCGTCCGGAACTGGATCCCCGCCCGGTCCGCCGCCCACCCCTGGACGCCCCCGAGCGCGTCGATCTCCACCACGAGGTGGCCCTTGCCGATCCCGCCGATCGCCGGGTTGCACGGCATCTCCGCGACCTTCCGGGCGTCGAGGGTCGCCACGGCCACATCGAGCCCCATCCTGGCCGCCGCCAGCGCCGCCTCACACCCCGCGTGCCCGGCGCCGACCACCACGAGATCGTACCGCCCGGCCACCGTCACTTCCCCAGGCAGAACGTCGAGAAGATCCTGTCGAGCACGGCCTCCTCGTCCACCGGCGCCACCACGCCCTCCAAGACGGCCGCCGCCCGCCGCAGCGCCTCGGCGAGGAGCTCCGGTGCCTCCCGGGGCGCCCGGCGGAGGATCCCCGCGGCCTTTGCGGCCGCCGCTGCGGCGCGGACCGAGAGCAGCCCCTCGCCCGCCGTGTCGGGCAGGAGCCGGACGACGTGGTGCGCCAGCGCCTCCCGGACCGCGCCCACCCCCTCGCCCGTGGCCGGGTTCGCCGGGATCCACCCGTCCCGCACGGCCCCGGGCGCCAAGTCGAGCCGGCTGAGCACGCGGATCACGGGGGTTGCCCGGGGGAGCTTGGGAAGGCGGGCCTCCGGAAGGTCGGCGCCCTGGACGAGGAGCACGAGGTCGGCGTCCGCCAGCGCCTCCGCGGTCCGGCGGACCCCCTCGGCCTCCAGCGGATCGGCGGGGATGCCGAGCCCCGCGGTGTCCACGAGCACCACGGCCCGCCCCTCGAGGGCGATCTGAGCCTCCACCGTGTCCCGGGTCGTCCCGGGCCGTGGCGAGACGATCGCCCGGGTGGACTCAATCAACCTATTGAAAAGGCTACTCTTGCCAGCGTTCGGCGGGCCGGCGACCACGGCGCGGACGGCTCCACGGAGCACGGCGGGGGAGCCTCCGGCCCGCGCCATGGCGTCCAGCCGGCCGACCAGCGAGCCGATCTCCCCCTCCACCGAGGCCGGATCGTACCCGAGCTCCTGATCGGCGAAGTCCAGCGCCCCCTCCACCGAGGCCATCAGGCCGATCAGTGCGTCGCGGACCGCCGCAACGCGCCTCGCGCCCTCCCCCGAAGCGCGCGCCGCGGCCGCACGGGCCTGCCACCGGGTCTCGGCCCGGACGAGCTCCCCGATCGCCTCGGCCTCCTCGAGTGCCATCTTGCCGTTGGCCACCGCCCGGCGCGTGAACTCACCAGGCAGGGCCCGCCGCGCACCGGCGGCCGCCATGGCATCCAGCGCCCGCTCCACGAGCCACGGCGAGCCGTGGACGATCAGCTCCACCATGTCCTCGCCCGTGAAGCTTCGCGGTTGCCGGTACGGGATGGCCACGGCCCGGTCGGCAACGCCGTCCACATCCATCGCAATGAGAACGGCCCGCCAGGGCTCCGCCGGCTCCCACCGCGGGGCGACGGCACGGACCACGTCCCACGCCCGCGCCCCGCTGACCCGGATCACCGCCAGCGCGCCGGTGCCGGGCGGCGTGGCCCGGGCGACGATGGTGTCCTCACCACCGGCGAGGACGGATGACAACCCGCTTGAAGAAGCCCGTACCATCGGAGTCGGTCTCCACCCGATCGTCGTCGGCCAGGGCCACGTGGACCTCACGGCGGGCCGCCGGGGTCATGGGCTCGAGCCGCACGGGCCGGCGGGTCGCCACAGCCCGGTCCGCCTCCCGGCGGGCGAGGCGGGCGAGCCGTTCCCGCCGGGCCGCCTTGAACCCCGCGCTGTCCAGCCGCACCGCGGGGTGCTCGCCGAGGCGGGCATCGAGGACCCGGTTTGACAGGTACTGGAGTGCGTCCAACGCCTCGCCGCCGCACCGTGTCAGGAGACCGGTGTCCGCGCCTGCCAGCTCACCGTGGAGTGCGTCGTTCTCCGAGGTCAGCTCCGTCGCAATCTCCATGCCGCCGGCGGTGAATACCCGGCGGAGGAACAGACCGAGAACCGCCTGGGGATCGACGGTGGCCTCGACGACCACCCGGTCTCCGGTCTCCTCGAGGACCTGGTACGCCAGCTCCTCGTGACCGCACCCCAGCTCGCCGGCCGCGGCGTCGAGCGCCGCCGTGAGCGTCGGAGCCTCGTACCTCCGTTCAGTCACTTCGCCCTCGCCTTCCTCCGGGGCTGCCGCCGCTCGCCCATCAGGAAGAAGGTGACCTCCTGCTGGATGATCGTCAGTACGTTGTTGACGAGCCAGTACAGCACGAGCCCCGCCGGGAACCCCATGAACATGAACCCGAAGATGAACGGCATCATCCGGAACATCTTCTGCTGCTGAGGATCGCCCGTCTGAGGCGCCAGCTTCTGCTGGAGCCACATGGTGAACGTCATCAGCACCGGCGTGACGTAGTACGGATCCTTCGCCGAGAGGTCGGTGATCCAGAGGATGAACGGTGCATGCCGGAGCTCGATGGCGTGGGCGAACAGGGTGTACAGCGCCCAGAGGATTGGCAGCTGGATCAGCACCGGAAGGCATCCGCCCATGGGGTTGACGCCCTCGACCCTGTACAGCTCCATGATCTCCTGGTTCATCTTCGCCCGGGCCGCAGGATCCTTCTTGGCCTTCTTGTACTTCTCCTGGATCGCCTTGATCTTCGGCTGGATCTTCTGCATCTTCCGCATGGACACCGTCGAGGTGTGCATCAACGGGAACAGCACGATCCGGATCAGGACCGTCAGCAGGATGATTGCGACGCCCCAGTTGCCGGCCCAGCCGTGGATCCACCGGAGTGCCTTGAGAAAGAGGACGGAGATCGGGTGAAAGATCCCGAAGTGGAGTGTCCGCTCCACCCCCTGGTCGACGGTCTGGAGAAGGTCGTACTCCTTCGGTGCAGCAAAGAACGCCGTCTTCAGCCGCCCATCCTTGGGGACGGCGGCGAGCCGGAGGATCGTCTCTTCCTTCTTCTTCGACCCCTCCGGAGCCGGCACCGAGTACGGCGCAATCTCGAGCCGGGCCACCGGCGCCTTAGGCCGGAAGACCATCAGGAAATAGGTGTCCTCGAAGCCGAAGTACCGCAGGGAGGCGGCGTCGATGCTCTGGGCCTTCTTGACCTTTCCCCTGTGGATCCTCTCGGGCTTGTCCTCTCCCCCGATGACCACGTCACCCCAGGTTGAGAACCTGTTCTCACGCTCCTTAGGACCGATATTCCGCATCCCGCTCCCGAGACCCACAGGGGCCCCCCGGAACGTTCCATGCTCTTCCACGGTGATCTCGACGGTGTACGGCTCCTGGCCGAGGGAGACGGTCTTGAGAACCGAGTTGCCGGCCCCATCCGACCACTCGAGCCGGACGGAATCCTCGCCGCGCTCCATCGCGTACAGCCTCGTATCAGGCTCGCCACCGACCAGAAGCTGCAACGGGAGCAACCGCCCCTCGATGTCGATGTCCTGCACGAGCTCCAGGGGCCGGCCCTCGTCGTCGTCGTACCGCTTGAGGACGATCGACTGCACGGCGGCCCCGCTGGTCGTCAGGACCATCCGGAACTGGTCCGTCTCCAGGACCGCCGTTTCCTGCCGGTCACCGTGGACCGGTTCCCCCACCGGTTCCACGGTCTCCCCTCCTTCGAGGTTTTCCGCCGGCATCGGTGTCTCCCCGCCCGGTTCACGAGCCTCCTCGCCGCCTGCTGCCGCTGACCCGCCGGCCTCCCCGGCCTCGTCCGCCACCGTATCCGCCGTTCCTGGCTGCTCCGAAACCGTCTCTGGAGCCGGCACGTTCACCGGCTTCGGGGGAAACACCATGGTCCACAGTCCGATGATCGCGGCGGAGATTGCAAAGGCCAGCAGCAGGCGCTTTTCCATCGACATCCTCGTCACCTTCCTCCCGTCGGCGAAACCTACGGTACCGGATCGTGGCCGCCCGGGTGAAGCGGGTGACACCGCGCGACCCGGCGCAATCCCATCCAGCCACCCTTCACGAGGCCGTACCGTTCGATCGCCTCCGCGGCGTACTCCGAGCACGTCGGCGTGAATCGGCACGCTGGTGGCAGCAACGGTGAGACCGCCTTCTTGTAGAGGGTCAACGCTCCGTGCGCGAACCGCGCCGGGACCGAAGGACTCTCACACACCGTTCGAACTCCCGCTCGAGCTCGCTCCACGGTGCACCGTCCAGACCCCGGCGGGCATTGAGTACCACATCGAGGCCGAGGCCACGGAGGTACCTCCTCGCCAGGACACGCAGACGGCGTTTGCACCGGTTCCGGACGACAGCGTTTCCCACCTTTCGCGACGCGGTGATTCCGTAGCGGGTTTCCTTACCGCCCCGTGCGGCAAACATGACAAACCACCGGGAGGCGACTCGAGTCCCCTCCCGGTAGATCCGGCGGTACTCGGCCGACCGCCGCACTCGTCCGGGCTCCGGATCACCGGAGCTCCTCAGACGCTGAGACGCTTGCGCCCCTTGGCCCGGCGGGCCTTGAGCACACGCCGGCCGCCCCGTGTCCGCATCCGGACCCGGAAGCCGTGAGTCTTCCTCCTGCGGCGGTTGTTGGGCTGAAATGTTCTCTTCATCGTGCATCACGCTCCTGTTTCGTTCGGGCGCCGAACCCTATCGCAACGGACGACTTGTGTCAAGCGTGCCGGGGCTTCCCTGACACCCGCCCGTTCACCCCACAGGCTGTGCTACGCTTTCACATTGCGATGGAAGACCGCTGGTCACAGCTCGCCCCGGACATCCGGCAGCTCCTCGGTGAGGAAGAGTACGAGACGTGGATCGCCCCGCTTCAGGTCGTTTCCGAGGCGCCCCGGTCGATCACGGTGGGCTCGGAAAACGCCATCGTGCTCGAGTGGGTCCGGGACCACTATCTCCACGATATCGAGACCGTCGCGCGGAGCCGGTTCGGCCGGGACTTCCAGCTGCTGATCGACAACGGTTCCACGAGCGGTGAGTCATCGACGATCCAACCCGCAAACCCGCTGCCGTTCGCCATGAACCCTGCGTTCACCTTCGAGCGGTTCGTCGTCGGACCATCGAACCAGTTCGCAGCAGCAGCAGCCGAGGCGGTTGCGGACCAACCTGGACGTTCGTACAACCCCCTGTTCCTCTATGGTGGATCCGGCCTCGGAAAGACGCACCTATTGCACGCCATCGCCCACAGGGTCCACGCCCGGCACCCGGAGCTCAGAGTCGAGTACCTGACGACGGAGCAGTTCGTCAACGACCTGATCAACTGTATCCGGCGCAAGAAGATGGAGGAGTTCCGGGACCGGTTCCGCCACCTCGACGTGCTGCTACTCGACGACATCCAGTTCATCTCCGGCAAGGAACGAACCCAGGAAGAGTTCTTTCATACCTTCAACACGCTCCAGTCCGCCGACCGTCAGGTGGTCTTCACCTCCGACTCGAGACCCGCCGACCTCCCAGGCCTCGAGGAACGCCTGCGCTCAAGGTTCCTCCAGGGACTCCTGGCCGACATCCAACCTCCGGACCTCGAAACCCGCTGCGCGATCCTTCGCGAGAAGGCCCGGGCCGCTGGGTGGGAGCTCCCCGAGGAAGTCGTCCTGTTCATCGCGCGGCGCGTCCAGAAGAACGTTCGCGAACTCGAGGGCTGCCTCAACCGGACCATCGCCTACGCTCAGCTGACGAACCTCCCGGTCACCGTCGAGCTTGTTCGCAAGGCGCTCTCCGAGCTCCTTCCGGAGGAGCGGGAGCTGACCCCCGCCGAGATCATCCGGTTCGTCGCCCATCACTATGGCGTCCGGGTCGCCGACCTCAAGGGACGGTCGAACCGCCGCTCGATCTCCCTCCCACGCCAGGTCGCCATGTACCTCGTCCGGAAGATTCTCGGCCTGAGCTACCCGGACATCGGCCGCCTGTTCTCGAAGCACCATTCCACAGCGATCTACGCCGTGGAAAACATCGAGAAACAAAGACAATCCAACCCAGATTTCGACGCGACGCTCACATCGTTCGTCGATCATTTCCACTGAGGTTGTGAAATGCCCGTCCCTTCCACAACCGTTCACAGCCGACCCACAACACTTTCCACAGGAGTCTGCTCGCTCAAGTCTCGACTCAGCAGAACCATGGGAAAGAATGCACAGACCGACAGGCCTCGACGACGATGACTATCTGTAGTATATTTCTTTTCGTCATAGACTTAGATGCCTCCGAGGAGCTGTGAATGGATCTAAAACTCCACCAAAGTGACGTCCTCCGAGAGCTTTCCCTCGTCCATGGTGTTGTGGAACGCCGGAGCCCCATCCCGATCCTCGCCAACATCCTTCTTGAGGCCAGCGGGGACCGCCTCCGGCTGACCGCCACGGATCTCGACATGACCGTCATGACGTCATGCCCCGCGGAGGTGCGGGCCGAGGGCCGGCTGACCGTGGCGAGTACGGTGTTCCAGGAGCTCGTTCGAAACCTCCCAGAGGAGGAGTTCACCGTCAGGCTCGACGGGGAGGGCGTGATCATCTCGAGCGGCCGGTTCACTTCCAGGATGGCGATCCTCGACGCCGGGGAGTTTCCCACGGTGCCGGAGGAGCCTCCGGATGACGGTTTTCCAGTCTCGCTCCCGCTGCTCCAGACGATGTTCTCGCGCGTCGCCTTCGCCATCACGAAGGAGGATCCAAAGTTCCAGCTCAACGGAGCGTTGATCCGTTTTCTCCCAGGAGAGCTCGAGATCGCCGCGACGGACGGGCACCGTCTTGCTGTGGTTCGCGCCCGAACGGAGGGTAGCGATCCGCCGTTCGAGCGCCAGCTGTTTCCGAGGAAGCTTCTGGCCGAGTTCTCCCGGTTCGATGGGGAGCACGTGCTGCTGTCGGTCCATGAGAACCACGTCGGGTTCCGGATGGGATCCCGTTCACTGATCTCGAGAATCGTCGATCTTCGGTTCCCGCAGTACGAGAAGGTCATCGTCCGGGACAACCCGCACCGGGCTCGGGTCGGCCGTCAGGAACTCCTGACGGCGCTCCGGCGGGTCAGCCTCCTCGCCCACGAGAAGGCTCGTGGGGTGCGGTTCCGGTTTGGCACCGATGGCGAACTGACGCTGGTCTCCATCGGCCAGGAGCTGGGTACGGCGGAGGAGGTTCTGGCCGTCGACTACCAGGGAGCGCCCATCGATATGGCGCTCAACGCGATGTACGTGATCGACGTCCTCAATGTGCTGGAAACGGATCAGGTTGAGATCCAGCTGAAGGATGCAGCCACCCAGTGCGTCATCGTGCCCGTGGACGATGACGGGCGCCTCGAGGAGTACATCTACGTGGTCATGCCCATGCGGGTCTGAACACGGTGCATCTTGAGTCGCTCGAGACCACGGGTTTCCGGAACCTCCGGAACGGCGCGGTCCAGTTCGGTCCGGGCTGGAACCTCGTGCTCGGAGCGAACGGCCAGGGCAAGACGAACCTTCTGGAGGCGATCACTGTCCTCGGGACGCTCCGGTCGTTTCGTACGCAGAACCTCCGCCGGGCCGTCCGCCACGGAGAACGCCGGTTCGTCCTCCGCGGTCTGTTCCGGACGGGTAATCTGGCAAGGGAGCTCGCCATGGAGCTCACCTTCGGTCCGGCCCCCAGGAGGCGGCTCCTGCTCGATGGTTCAGCCGTCGAGCCACGCCGGTATCTCCAGACCGTCCGGGTCGCGGTCCTGACCGGGAGGCGGGAGAACATCGTCTCCGGAGAGCCGCGGATCCGGAGGGCGTTCCTCGACCGGCTCGTCTTCCAGCTCCGGCCGGCGATGTTCGACGTCCTTCGCGCCTACCGGAGGCTCCTCGCCCAGCGGAACGCGTGGCTTCGCTCCGGCGGATCGTCCTCGGAGGCCGACGTCTGGGAGTCGGTCCTGGCGCGGGAGGCGGCGACCATCGTTGTGGCGAGGCGGCAGGTGGTCGCCCGGCTCGAACCCGTCTTCCGAGAGCTGATCCGGGAGGTCGGTGCCGGACGGCTCCCCGAGGTCGGGCTGTCGTACCGTGCCGAGAGCTGGCTTCCCGCGGGGGAGGCCGCCGCCGAGCTGGCGGAAAAGTATGGAATGATGTATCATTCGGCGCGTGAAAGGGATGGAAGGCTGGGTTTTACAGGGTATGGACCCCACCGCCACGACCTGCAGGTGACAGCGGAGGGTCGCCCGGCAGCGGAAAATCTGAGTGCTGGCCAGGCAAGGCTCGTCGCGGCGGTTCTCAGGCTTGCGGCGGTGGAGCTTGTCGAGGGGAAGACTCCTCCCGACGGGCCGGGGATCGTTGTGATGGACGACGCCGATTCAGAGCTCGATCCGGAGGCGTTCCGGGCCCTGCTCACACGGGTCGGCAGGGGACGCCAGGTGATCCTTTCCAGTCCCAGGGAAGCGGAGGTCCGGAGCGCCGTGGCCACGGGAACGGTGCTCCGGGTGCTCGACGGAGCCGTCCTTGGCGGACGCGGAGACTGACAGATGACGGATAAGTACACAGCGGACAGCATCAAGGTCCTCAAAGGCCGGGAGGCGGTACGGAAGCGCCCCGGCATGTACATCGGCGACGTGGACGACATCGCCGGCCTGCACCACATGGTGTGGGAAGTCGTCGACAACGCGGTGGACGAGGCGCAGGCCGGGTACTGCGACCTCGTGACCGTGACGATCCACAGAGACAACTCGGTGACGGTGACGGACAACGGCCGCGGGATCCCGGTGGATACCCACAAGGAGACGGGACGGCCTGCCGCCGAGGTCATCATGACCGAGCTTCATGCCGGCGGAAAGTTCGACTCCAACTCGTACAAGGTCTCCGGCGGGCTGCACGGCGTCGGTGTCAGTGTGGTCAACTTCCTCTCGGAATGGCTCGAGCTGGAGATCCACCGGGACGGGAAGGTCTGGCAGCAGCGGTTCGAGCAGGGCGTGCCGGCCACGCCGCTCAAGGCCGTGGGCAAGACCCGCAAGACCGGGACCAAGGTCACCTTCAGGCCCGACCCGGATGTCTTCAGCGTCCGGGAGTTCCACGCGGACATGCTGGTCAAGCACCTCCGCGAGCTGGCGTTCCTCAACTCGGGCCTGACCATCCGGTTCACCGACGAGCGGACGGGCCGCGAGGAGACGTTCCGGTACAAGGGCGGGATCGCCGAGTTCGTCGAGTACCTCAACCGCCCCAAGAACGTCCTGCACAGGAAGCCGATCTACCTGCGGGACGAGAACGAGAAGGGCGAGGTGGTCGAGGTCGCCCTTCAGTGGCACGACGGCTACAACGAGAACGTCTTGGCGTTCACCAACACGGTGTACAACCGGGACGGCGGGACCCACATCTCGGGCTTCCGGGCGGCGTTGACCCGGACGATCAACAACTACGCCCAGGCCCAGAACCTCCTCAAGGGCCTCAAGGAGAACCTCTCCGGCGACGACGTGCGCGAGGGACTGACCGCCATCGTCGCGGTCAAGATCCAGGAGCCGCGGTTCTCCAGCCAGACCAAGGACAAGCTGGTCTCCTCCGACGTCAAGGGGTGGGTCGAGTCCGTGATCAACGAGCGGCTCGCCACCTACTTCGAGGAGCACCCGGCCGAGGCGAAACGGATCGTCGCCAAGTGCGCCGAAGCCGCCCGGGCGCGGGACGCCGCGCGCAAGGCACGGGAGCTGACCCGGCGCAAGTCGGCGCTGGAGAGTTCCTCCCTGCCCGGCAAGCTGGCCGACTGCTCGGAGCGGGACCCCGCTCACGCGGAGCTCTACCTGGTTGAGGGCGACTCCGCGGGCGGTTCGGCCAAGCAGGGCCGGGACCGGCGGTTCCAGGCGATCCTCCCGCTGCGCGGCAAGATCCTCAACGTCGAGAAGGCCCGTTTCGACAAGATGCTCTCGTCCGAGGAGATCCGGACCATCATCCAGTGCCTCGGCACGGGGATCGGCAAGGACGAGTTCGACGTGGCGAAGCTCCGCTACCACCACGTGATCATCATGACAGACGCCGACGTGGACGGCTCCCACATCCGGACGCTGCTCCTGACCTTCTTCTACCGCCAGATGCGGGAGCTCGTGGAGCGCGGCCACCTGTACATCGCCCAGCCGCCGCTGTACCGGGTCGCCCACAAGAAGCGGGAGGTCTACCTCAAGGACGACGAGGAGCTGTCGCGGTTCCTCCTCGACCGCGTGGAGGACGAGTTCCAGCTGACGGTGGGGCCCACCGGTGCGACGTTCCGCGGAGGAGAGCTCCGCGGCGCGATCCTCGCGGCGGAGCAGTGGCTCGACCAGCTCGAGCACCTCGAGCGGCGGGGGTGGCCCCGCGACCTCGTGCTCGCGGTACTCGACCAGGGGTACGAGGGCCCCGAGGCGCTCGGGGAGAGGGCGGCGCTGGAGCCGCTGGCGGAGGAGCTCTCGGAGCTGGGGTTCGCCGACGTCCGGATCGAGCACGACGAGGAGCACGACCTGTGGGAGGTCCGGTGCCGGACCCGGGCGAACGGCCGGAGCTGGGAGGTGACGGCGGGCCGGGACCTGCTCGGGTCGTGGGACTTCCGGGAGCTCCAGCGGATCCGGCCGGCCGTGGCCCCGCTGCGGTTCGGGCCGTACCAGCTCGAGCGCAACGGCGACCGGCAGACCCTGGAGACGCTCGCCGACCTCGTGGCCCACGTCTACGAGGTGGCCAAGAAGGGTCTGTCGATCCAGCGGTACAAGGGTCTCGGCGAGATGAACCCGCAGCAGCTGTGGGAGACCACCATGAACCCGGACAGCCGCCGGCTCCTCCAGGTCCGCGTGGAGGACGCCGCCGAGGCCGACGCCCTGTTCACCATCCTGATGGGGGACGCGGTGGAGCCCCGCCGCAACTTCATCCAGACCAACGCGCTGAACGTCAAGAACCTGGATGTCTGAGATGAGCGAACACCGACTCCACGCCTCCGGGGAGCGGATCCCCGTCGCCATCGAGGAGGAGCTCAAGCGGTCCTACCTCGACTACGCCATGTCCGTCATCATCGGCCGCGCGCTGCCCGACGTGCGCGACGGCCTCAAGCCGGTCCACCGACGGATCCTGTTCGGCATGTGGGAGAGCGGCAACACGGCCGGCAAGCCGTACAAGAAGTCGGCGCGCATCGTCGGCGACGTCATGGGTAAGTACCACCCCCACGGCGACCAGGCGATCTACGACACCATCGTGCGGATGGCCCAGCCGTTCTCCATGCGCCACGTCCTGGTCGATGGGCAGGGAAACTTCGGCTCCATCGACGGCGACGCGGCGGCGGCCATGCGGTACACGGAGGTCCGGCTGGCGCGGCTCGCCCACGAGCTGCTCGGCGACGATCTCGGCAAGGACACCGTCGACTGGGTCCCGAACTACGACGGTTCCCTCAAGGAGCCCGTCGTGCTGCCGGCGCGGTTCCCGAACCTCCTCGTCAACGGCTCGGCCGGCATCGCCGTGGGGATGGCGACCAACATCCCGCCGCACAACCTCGGCGAGGTCGTGGACGCCTGCATCACCTACGCCCGGAACCCGGAGATCCCGGTGACCGAGCTGATGCGGCTCATCCCGGGACCGGACTTCCCGACGGGCGCGTTCATCCAGGGACGGAGCGGCATTCACGACGCCTACACCACGGGCCGGGGTACGATCCGGCTGCGCGCGCGGGCCGTCATCGAGCACCAGTCCAAGGGGAAGAAGACCGCGATCATCGTCCGGGAGCTGCCGTTCCAGGTCAACAAGTCGCGGCTCGTGGAGCAGATCGCCCGGCTCGTCCAGGCCAAGCGGCTCGAGGGGATCTCCGATCTCAGGGACGAGTCCGACCGCGAGGGGATCCGGATCGTCATCGAGCTCAAGCGGGACGCGGTCCCCGAGGTCGTGCTCAACAACCTGTACAAGCTGACCCAGATGCAGACCTCCTTCGGGATCATCCTGCTCGGGGTGCTCAACAACCAGCCGAAGGTGTTCACCCTCAAGGAACTGCTGCACCAGTTCCTCGAGCACCGCAAGGAGGTCGTGGTCCGGCGGACGCGGTACGACCTGAAGAAGGCGCGGGAACGGGCCCACATCCTGGAGGGGCTCGTCCGCGCCCTGGACAACCTCGACGCCGTGATCGCGCTGATCCGCGCCGCCGAGGACCCCCCCACGGCCCGGACCGGCCTGATGGAGACGTTCGGATTCAGCCAGATCCAGGCCCAGGCGATCCTGGACATGAAGCTCCAGCGCCTGACCGGTCTCGAGCGCGAGAAGATCGTCGCGGAGTACGAGGAGCTGCTGCGGATGATCGCACGGTACGAGGAGATCCTGGCCTCCGATGCGCTCGTCCTCGACATCGTCGTGGAGGAGCTCGAGGCGGTTCGGGAGCGGTACGCCGACCCGCGCCGGACGGAGATCCTGGACGACGCCGGGGACTTCTCCGTGGAGGACCTGATCGCCGAGGAGGAGATGGTCATCACCGTCACCCGCGGCGGGTACATCAAGCGGACCGCGCTGTCCTCCTACCGCGCCCAGCGGCGCGGCGGCAGGGGCAAGCGGGGGATGGCGACCAAGCAGGAGGACGTGGTGGAGCACCTGTTCGTCGCGTCCAGCCACGCGACCATGCTGTTCTTCACCAGCCGGGGCCGCGTTTTCTCCCGGCGGGTCCACGAGCTGCCCGACGTCGGGCCCTCGGCCCGCGGCCGGGCGCTGGTCAACCTGCTGGCACTGGAGCGCGACGAGCGCGTCACGGCGCTGCTGGCGATCCGCGACTTCGCCGCCGAGGAGGACGCCTTCCTCCTGTTCGCCACGCGGCTCGGCCGGGTCAAGCGGACCGCGCTGTCGGAGTACGCCAACATCCGGTCCAACGGGCTCAAGGCCGTCGGGATCGTGGACGACGACGACCTGCTCGCGGTCCACCTCACCCACGGCTCCAGCCATGTCTTCCTCGGCACCCACAACGGGATGGCGATCCGGTTCCACGAGACCCAGGTGCGGGCCATGGGCCGCACCGCGGCGGGCGTCCGGGGGATCCACCTCCGGCCCGGCGACTGGGTCGAGGAGGTGGCGACGTTCGACCCGGAGGACGCGGGCGACATCCTCGTGGTGACGGACAAGGGGTTCGGCAAGCGGACGCCTGTCTCCGAGTTCCGCGTCCAGCAGCGGGGAGGGTACGGGATCACGGCGATCCGCCTGACCGAGAAGAACGGCGCCGTGGCCGGGATCCGGCACGTCCACGACGGCGACCAGATCCTCCTCGTCACCGAGAACGGGATGATGATCCGGATGCACGTGGACGAGATCCGGCGGATCGGGCGGGCGACGCAGGGCGTGCGGCTGATCCGCCTGGGCGACGACGACCGGGTGGTGGCCGTCGCCAAGCTCGTGGAGCGCGAGGAGGACGACGAGGACGCGGGTGGCTCCGGCGAGGAGGGTGGTGCCGACGCCTGACGGAAGGATGCCCGTGGACGATCACACCCGGATCCCGCCCCGCGCCGTGGTCCACCAGGAGGGGGTCGTCGCCCTGCTCGCCGTCGCCGGGCTCGGGTTGCGCGACGGGACCCCGCTGACCGGCCTCGCGCCCCGCGGCGGCCTTGTCGCCGGTCTCGGCGCGGGCCTTCTGGCGGCCCTCGTCCTCTCGGCCGCGCTTTGGGGCCTGGAACGTTCCGGGGTACCCGGGATGGCCCGGCTGGTTGCGTGGCAACGGCGGCTCGTCTCCGGGTGGGGACCGGCCGAGGCGATGGCCGTGGCCGTCTTCTCCGGCCTCGCCGAAGAGGCATTCGTCCGGGCGCTGCTCCAGCCGTGGATCGGGCTCGTTCCCGCTGCCCTGGTGTTCGGGCTCCTCCACCTTCCACCCTCGCGGGAGGCGTGGTTCTGGCCGGTGATGGCGTTCGGCCTGGGGATCGCGCTGGGCCTCGTCTTCGCCCGGTGGGGGTACCCGGCCGCGGCGGCGGCCCACGCCGGGATCAACGCCCTCGGCTTCCTCCGGCTCCTCCGGGGGGGTGCCGGAGACGGTACCGGGGTGTAGAATGAGCCCGCGCGTCCGCGCGCGGGGAGGATCCATGCGTTTCGACGACGAGCAGTTCCGCGTCAAGGTCGGGCTGGCCGAGATGCTCAAGGGTGGCGTGATCATGGACGTGACGACGGCCGAGCAGGCGAAGATCGCCGAGGAGGCCGGGGCCGCGGCGGTCATGGCGCTCGAGCGCGTGCCGGCGGACATCCGTGCCGAGGGCGGCGTGGCCCGGATGGCGCCCGTGGAGAAGATCCAGGAGATCCAGGAGGCCGTCTCGATCCCGGTGATGGCCAAGTGCCGGATCGGCCACGTGGCCGAGGCCAGGATCCTCGAGGCGCTGGAGGTGGACTTCATCGACGAGAGCGAGGTCCTGACCCCGGCGGACGAGGAGAACCACGTGGCCAAGCACGGCTTCAAGGTGCCGTTCGTCTGCGGGTGCCGCAACCTGGGCGAGGCGCTGCGCCGGATCGGCGAGGGCGCGGCGATGATCCGCACCAAGGGCGAGGCGGGCTCCGGGAACATCGTCGAAGCCGTCCGGCACCTGAGGACCGTCCAGCGCCAGATCAGGACGCTGACGATCCTCGACGAGCACGAGCTGATGGCGGAGGCCAAGGCGCTCCAGGCGCCGTACGAGCTCGTCCGGTGGGTCGCGGAGAACGGCCGGCTGCCCGTCCCGAACTTCGCCGCCGGCGGCGTCGCCACGCCCGCCGACGCCGCGCTGTGCATGATGCTCGGCGCCGAGTCGGTGTTCGTCGGGTCGGGGATCTTCAAGTCGTCCGACCCGGCGCCCAGGGCGCGGGCGATCGTCCAGGCCGTTACCCACTGGCAGGACCCGGCCCGGCTCGCCGAGCTCTCGAAGGGCCTCGGGGACCCCATGTCCGGGCTCGACGTGGCGAAGCTGTCGCCGGAGGAGATGCTGTCCCGCCGGGGATGGTGATGCGGGTCGGCGTCCTCGCCCTCCAGGGCGATTTCGAGGCCCACGCCGCGGCGCTCGGGCGGCTGGGGGTCGAGGCCGTTCCGGTCCGGACGGCCGAGGGGCTCGAGGGCGTCGACGCCCTCGTGCTCCCCGGAGGGGAGTCCACCACCATGCTCCGGCTGATGGCGGTGGAGGGCCTCGACGGCGCCATCGCCGCACGGGTGCGCGCCGGGATGCCGGTGCTGGCCACCTGCGCCGGCGTGGTCCTCCTGGCGCGGGAGGTCAACCCGGACCAGCCCTCCCTCGGGCTGCTCGACGTCGCGGTCCGGCGCAACGCCTACGGCCGGCAGGTGGCGTCGGCGGTGGTGCCCGTGCGGCTCGCACCGGCCCTCGGCGAACCGCCCGGGATGGAGGGCGTCTTCATCCGCGCGCCGCGGATCACCCGGACCGGCCCCGGCGTCGAGCCGCTGGGCTGGCGGGACGGTGATCCCGTCCTCGTGCGGCAGGATCGGATCGTCGCCGCGACGTTCCACCCGGAGCTGACCGCCGATTCCAGGGTCCACCGGCTCCTGCTCGAGACGGCCCGTGCCTGACAGTTCCCTCCTGGCCGCCCTCGGGCTCCCGCCCCGCCCCGCTCCCGGTCAGGCCGTGCGGGCCGTGGCGCTCCGCGTGCCGGTGGTGCTCGGCGGGCGGACCGGTGCCCCGCGGAGCCCAGGGGAGACGGCGGCCGCGCGGGACGGCGCGACCCCGGCCGAGGCCGCGGCGCTGCTCGCCGCCCTGCTCCCTGGGGCCAGTGTCCGGGATGCCGGGTCCGGGATGCCGCGGGTGGAGGCCTCGAGCGGTGTCACCGGACCCGGGATCCCGGTCCTCGCCGTCCCAACGCCCGTGGATGGCCCGGACGGGCCGTACCGGTCCGCCCCTTCCGGCGTCGAACGGGAACGCGGCGGCGTCTGGGAGCGGTTCGACACGGGCCTTCCCGAGAACGGCCCCGGGCTCCTCCTGTTCACGCCCGAGGCCCGCTGGGTGATCGCGGGGGGGCGGGCCGTGGTGGAGGATCCGTTCTCGACGGTGACGGCGGCGCTTCCCCGCCACCGCGCCGAGGCGCTCCTCGTGCGGAGGCTCCGGTTCGCCCCGGGGATCCTCGAGCGCACCGGCCCGGAGGCGGAGGCCCCGGCGCCCCCAGCGCTCGAGGTGGCGCGGCACGCCGCCCTGCTCGAGGGGGCGCCGTGGGACGATCCGGCTCGCCTCCTCGGCGCACGGGAGGGCGTGGAACGGGTCGAGGGCACCGGGTCGCGGCTCGTCCTGGAGCTCGTCACGGGCGACCGGGCCGTGTTCGAGATCGAAGCGACCGGCGGCTGCTGGCGCGCGCGGCTCGTGGAGGGCGCCTTCCCGGCCGCCGCCGCCTGGGCCGAACGCGACGGGAAGCGCATCCGGTACGGCTGGCGCCCCGCCCCGGACCTCGACCCCCTCGACCCCGCCACCCGCGCCCGCCTCGCCTTCGACCTCCTCTCCGACCTGATCCGCCTCGCCGGGACATAGGGACACTGTTTTTCTTCGGAGGGAAGGGACCAACGGTCCTCTCGTCCCCCCGGAGCCGGCGGGGGATGGATAGTCTTCGGCGGACGAGGGACCCTGTCCTTTCCGGCGGACCCGACCGGGGAGGGGACACTCCCCGACGCTTCCGCCCGGGCAGGGGACACTCCCCGCGCTTGCCCACGGTCGAAGTGCCGTGTGCGGGGGCCGTGCGCTCAGGGAACGTCGTGGGCGGAGGGACCTTTTTCGCGCAGGCCGAGGGCGAGCCTCGCGGCGGCCCACGCCACGAGGAGGCCCACGAGGCCGTCCACCATGTAGTGCCACCCCGTCGCCACGGAACAGAACCAGGTCGCCAGGGTCATGGCGAGGAACAGGGGGGCCCACCGGCTGCCGATCCTCCTGGCCCAGAGCCAGAGGTAGGCGTGGGTCGCGACGTGCAGGCTTGGCATGGCGGCGATGCCGTACTCCTGGACGATGTGCCGGGTCTGGCCGGAGACGACGGCGAGGTAGTTCTTCAGCAGCGCGGCCTGGAGGGCGGCCGCGAAGGGGAAGACGCCGGCGACCTCCTGCCAGAGCGATCTCGTGAAGAAGACCGGGCCGAGCACGGGGAACGCGACGTATAGGAGGGCGCCCGCACCCCACAGCACGATCCAGCCCGCGGCGAAAGAGGAACGGTTCCGCGGCGAGGGATCGGCCAGGTACCAGGCGGCGAAGACGACGAACAGCGTGACGAACGAGTAGTAGTACTGGTCGATGGCCGGGCCAAGCCACCGCGGGCCTTGGCTCAAGATGGTGACGAGGAAGACGTTTGGGTCGATGCCGAGGCAGAGCGCCCGGTCCAGGGCCGCCATCGCCGCGTCCCAGCGCGCCTCGTTGATCAGCGGGACGTGGACCTTGAGCGTCGTGTAGCCGGCGACCAGCGCGGTCATCAGCAGCAGGACGCCGGCCATGTCGACGAGCTGGGGCCACCGCGGGAGGCGCCGGGTGACGATGGAACGCAGGACGAGCACCGCGACGAAGAACCGGGTCATGATCCACAGGTAGCGGGGGGAGGAGGCCCACATGGGGAACTCGCTGCCGGTCAGGTGGACGGCGGCCGTTCCGGCGATCACAACCAGAGCGACGGTCGAGGCGGCGACGGCGCCCGCCGGGCCGATCCATGCGCGGATCCAGGCCGTGGTGGCCTCCGCTCCGGCCCCTTCCGTTGCCCCGCCGCCATCGGCGACCGGGTCTTCCGGTCCTCCGTTCGGTGGAGTGGCTCGGGGGAGGTCTTCGCCGGCAGGCATCGGGGGCGAGTCTAGCATCGCCGGTGGTTCCGGACCCTCGGGTCTCCACCACGGCCGGACGTGGCCGCCGTCCTCAGAACGTGTAGGTGCGGCCCTGGACGAGTTCCTCCACGGGGTGGGGGAAGGAGGTGTCCGCGATCTCCTCGCGGAGGCGGTCCACGTACGGGGGCTTGAAGTGGTAGAGGTAGACGGGCACCTCCCGGCGGAGCTTGGCGAGCTCGTTCCGGAGGAGGCGGGGCGTCAGGTGCCGGGCGACCCGGGCGATCGCCTCCTCCTCCGAGGGGAAGGAGCACTCGACGATCACGGCCCGGAGATCCCGAGCCCCGTTGGCGAGCTCCCAGATCCGGTCGGTGGGGCCGGTGTCCGAGGTGAAGACGATGGACGAGCCGCCCTGCCGCAGCAGGAACCCGACGGTGGGAACCACGTGGTCCACGGCGACGGGCGAGACCTCGAGGTCGCCGCCCTCGAGCCCTGTGACGACAAACGGCCGCTCCTCCTCGACCTCCTCGAACCGGACGATCGGGTAGAGGTGGTTCGGGATCCGGGTGAAGTCCGGCCATGTGTCGTTGTTGAACACCGCCCTCCGGAGCCTGCCGAGCACGGAGCCCGTGGAGTGGATCGTCACGGAGCTCTTGTGGGTCCCGAAGACGTTCTCGATCAGGAACGGCAGCGAGGAGGTGTGGTCCATGTGGGAGTGGGAGATCAGGACGTGCCGGATCCGCCGCTGCTCCTCGAGCGAGAGCGCCTGGGTCGTGGAGCCCGCATCCACCGCCACGACCCCGTCCACGAGGAACGACGTCATCCTGCAGTCGGGGGAGGAGCCGCCGAAGCTGCCGAGCACCGTGAGCTTCACGGAAACAGTATACCCGGTGCGCGCCGGCGGGTCGGGGTAGGATGGTGACGTGGATCATCCCGGTGCGGATGCGCTCGAGCGGCTCGCCCTCGTGCTGGCCGGCGCCCCGGCCGCGGTGAGGCGTGCTCTGGCGGCGGTGGGCCCCGACCCGTCGCCGTTCGACCGGCTGGCCTCGGAGGGGTTCGCCGCCGTGGTCCGGGCGGCCCGGCCGTTGCTGCGCGCCGAGGTCCCGGCGGTGCTCGAGCGGGTCGGGGCGGCGGGCTGGCGGTGGGCCGTTCCGGGCACGCCCGGGTACCCGGCGGGCGTTTCGGCGCTTTCCGATCCCCCACTCGGGTTGTTCGTCCGTGGGACGGTCCCCGAGGCACCAGGGGCGGCGGTTGTGGGTTCCCGCCGGGCCACGCCGTACGGGCGCCAGGTCGGGCGGCTGCTCGGCGAGGCGCTCGCGGCGGCCGGGGTGCCCGTGGTGTCCGGGATGGCGCGAGGGGTGGACGCCGCGGCACACGAGGGCGCCCTGGCGGGGGGCGGCCCGACCGTGGCCGTCTGGGGCGCCGGGCCGGACCGCGTCTACCCGCCGGAGCACGGGCCGCTGGCGGAGGCGATCGTCGATGGCGGCGGGGCGCTGGTTACGGAGTTCCCGCCGGGGACCCCCCCGAGGCCGCACCACTTTCCCCGGAGGAACCGGATCATTGTCGGGCTCGCGCGGGCCGTCGTGGTGGTGGAGGCCCGCGCCCGGTCCGGCGCGCTCAACACGGCCCGCCAGGCGCTGGACGAGGGCCGGGAGGTCTGGGCCGTGCCGGGTAGCATCCTGTCGGAGCTCTCCGTCGGGCCCAACGCCCTGATCCGGATGGGGGCCCGTCCGCTCCTCGTGCCAGACGAGCTCATCCGGGAGCTCGGGAGGCGGCCCGCCGTACCGGAGGGCGCCGGGGCGGACCCGCCGTCGCCGGTGCTCGACGCCATCCCCTCCGGGCGGTCGCTGCCCCCGGACGCCATCGCTGCCGCGGCCGGGCTGCCCGTCGGGGAGGTGCTGACGGCGCTGCTGACCCTCGAGCTCGAGGGCCGGGTCGAGCGCCTGCCCGACGGCAGCTACGCCCGCCGCTGACCCTGCCGCGGCGGTTGTGCTAGGGTGAGCCGCCTGAGTGGAGGGAATGGGATGGCGCGAAAGCTCGTGATCGTGGAGTCTCCGGCGAAGGCCCGGACCATCGGGAAGTTCCTAGGCAAGGAGTTCTCGGTCAAGGCCTCGGTGGGGCACATCCGGGACCTGCCGAAGAGCTCCCTCGGGGTGGACGAGGCCCACGGGTACGAGCCCGAGTACGTCGTGCTCCCCGAGAAGAAGAAGGTCGTGGAGGAGCTTCGGAAGGCGGCGAGGTCGGCGGAGGAGGTCTACATCGCCACCGACCCGGACCGCGAGGGCGAGGCGATCTGCTGGCACGTCCAGGAGGTGCTCCGGAGCACGAAGAAGCCGTTCCACCGCGTGGAGTTCCACGAGATCACGAAGCGGGCGGTGCGCCAGGCGATGGAGAGCCCGCGCCAGGTGGACATGAACCGCGTCAACGCCCAGCAGGCCCGCCGGGTCATCGACCGGCTGATGGGGTACCGGATCTCCCCGCTCCTGTGGGAGAAGGTCAAGCGGGGGCTCTCCGCCGGCCGCGTCCAGTCGGTGGCGCTCAAGATGATCTGCGACCGCGAGGCGGAGATCGAGGCGTTCGTCCCCGAGGAGTACTGGATCGTGGACGCGAAGGTCCGCGCCGCCGCGCCGCCGCCGTTCGCCCTCAGGCTGGCGAAGCGCGACGGGAAGAAGTGGCGCCCGGGCAACGCCGAGGAGGCCGAGGCCGTGGCCGCGGCGATCCGGAACGCAGAGCTGGCCGTGACGCGGGCCACCCGGAAGACGAGCCGGCAGAAACCGAAACCGCCGTTCATCACCTCCCACCTGCAGCAGGAGGCGTCCCGCCGGCTCCGGATGCCCGTCCGCAAGACGATGCAGGTCGCCCAGCGGCTGTACGAGGGCGTCGACCTCGGCGGCCGCGGCACCGTGGGCCTGATCACCTACATGCGGACCGACTCGTTCCGGGTCGCCGACGAGGCGCTCGACGCCGCCCGCGCCCTGATCGCCCGGCAGTGGGGCGAGACGGCGCTGCCGGCGAAGCCCAACCGGTACCGGTCCAGGGCCTCGGCGCAGGACGCCCACGAGGCGATCCGGCCGACGGACCCCACCCTGACCCCGGACGACGTGGCGCCGTACCTCTCCTCCGACCAGCTCCGGCTCTACCGGCTGATCTGGGAGCGGTTCATCGCCTCCCAGATGACCCCCGCCGTGTTCGACGTCACCCAGCTCGAGGTCCAGGTCGGGCCGTACACCCTGGCCGCCACCGGCAAGGTGCTCCGGGACCCCGGGTTCCTCCGGGTCTGGAAGGACGCGAAGGAGGGCGACGGTGAGGGCGCGCTGCCCGCCGGGCTCGAGGGGGGAACGCCCCTCGAGCTGGAGAAGGTCGAGCTCGAGCAGAAGTTCACCCAGCCCCCGGCGCGGTACAACGAGGCGTCGCTCGTCAAGGCGCTGGAGGAGAACGGGATCGGCCGGCCCTCGACCTACGCCAGCATCATCGCAACCCTCTCCAGCCGGGACTACGTGGTCCGGGAGAAGGGGACGTTCCGGCCCACGGCGCTGGGACGCCTGGTGGCCCGGCTCCTGGTCGGCTCCTTCGCCGACATCGTCAACGAGCGGTACACGGCGAGCCTGGAGGAGCAGCTCGACCGGGTCGCCGCGGGCGAGGAGGACTGGCGCGCGACGGTTCAGCGGTTCGCGGAGGAGCTGGGGCGGGACCTGGAGCGTGCGAAGAAGGAGATGGAGCAGGTCAAGGGGAAGGGGATCCCCACCGACGAGACCTGCCCCGAGTGCGGCGCGCCCCTCGTGATGAAGTTCGGCCGGTACGGCGAGTTCCTCGCCTGCTCCCGGTACCCCGACTGCCGGTACACCCGGGACGTGGGCGAGAAGGAGGGGGCGGACGAGGCCGGGGAGGCGGAGGGAGCCGAGGCGCCGGCCTGCCCCGAGTGCGAGGCGCCGATGGTCCAGAAACGGTCGCGGTTCGGCCTGTTCTGGGCGTGCAGCCGGTACCCGGAGTGCAAGGGGACCCGCCCCATCGGGAAGAAGGCGCTGCCGAAGCCCGAGCCCACCGGTGTCTCCTGCCCCATGGAGGGGTGCGGCGGGGAGCTGATGGCGAAGAAGTCGCGGCGGGGCACGACGTTCTACGCCTGCAACCGGTACCCGAAGTGCACCTTCGCCATGCCGAACCCGCCCGTGCCGACACCGTGCCCGGAGTGCGGCTTCCCCGTCATGGGGCTCAAGGTGACCAAGCGGCGCGGCCGTGAGCTCGTCTGCCCGGTCAAGACGTGCGGGCACCGGATGCCCGCGCCGGAGGAGCCGTCGGAGGGGTGACGGCGCCGGTGCTCGTGGTCGGGGGCGGCCTCGCCGGCTCCGAGGCCGCGTGGCAGCTCGCGGAGGCGGGCATCCCGGTCCGGCTCGTGGAGATGCGGCCCGTCCGCACCACCCCCGTCCACCCCGGGGACCGCCTCGCCGAGCTCGTCTGCTCCAACTCGCTCCGCGGCGACAGCCCCACCAACGCCGTGGGCTTGCTCAAGCGGGAGATGGAGGCGCTCGACTCGCTGATCGTCCGGTGCGCCCGGGCCACGGCCGTTCCCGCGGGCGGGGCGCTCGCGGTGGACCGCGGCCGGTTCGCCGGACTCGTCACCCGCACGCTGGAGGAGCACCCGCTCGTCACCGTGGAGCGCGCCGAGGTGACGGCGCTGCCCGAGGGGCCCGCCATCGTCGCCACCGGGCCGCTGACCTCCGAGGCGCTCCACCGTTCGCTCGAGGCGGTGCTCGGGGAGGGGTCGCTGGCGTTCTACGACGCCGTGGCGCCCATCGTCGCCGCCGACTCGCTGGACATGGACCGGCTGTTCGCCGCCTCCCGGTACGGCAGGGGCGACGCGGACTACCTCAACGCGCCGCTGGACCGCGAGGCGTACGAGCGGTTCGTCGCCGCCCTGCTCGGCGCCGGGCAGGTCCCGCTCCGGGAGTTCGAGGCCGACGCCGTCTTCTTCGAGGGGTGCCTCCCCATCGAGGAGATGGCGCGCCGCGGCCCGGACACCCTGCGGTACGGCCCGATGAAGCCCGTTGGGCTCGTGGACCCGAGGACGGGGCAGCGGCCGTGGGCCGTGGTCCAGCTCCGGCAGGACGACCTGGCGGCGGAGCACTGGAACCTCGTGGGGTTCCAGACGCGGATGCGCCAGGGTGAGCAGCGGAGGGTGTTCCGGATGATCCCGGGCCTGGAGAACGCCCGGTTCGTGCGGTACGGGATGATCCACCGCAACACCTACGTCAACGCCCCCGCCCACCTGGACGCCGGCCTCCGGCTCCGGGCCCGTCCGGCCGTGCGGCTCGCCGGGCAGATGACCGGGGTGGAGGGGTACGTGGAGTCGGCGGCCACCGGGCTGCTCGCGGGCCGGTTCCTGGCCGCGGAGCTGGCCGGCCGTCCCCTGTCCCCACCGCCCCGGACCACCGCCCTCGGCGGCCTGGTCCGCCACCTGACCGAACGGCCCGCGTCGCGGTTCGAGCCGTCCAACGTCACGTGGGGGCTCATCGCCTGCCCGCCGGAGCTGCGGACCGTCCGGCCCAAGGCCGCGCGGCGCGAGGCGATGGCGGCGGCGGCCGTCGAGGCCGTCCGGCGCTGGGCCCTGGGCGCTACAGCCTCCTCCGGCCGCTGACGGACCCCCGGAGCGGCGTTCGGCGGACGCGAACCGGCGCTCTCCGGCGGGGCCGTCCGGGACATGAATGGACCCGGGGCCGGGATTGTCGCGTTCGGACACGATCCTGTCGCTCTTTACCATGGATGGACGCTCCTCCGGGGTGGATACTGTCGACAGAAAAGGAAGGAGCAGGACGATGGGAAACATGCGAGGCGTGTGCGCGATGGTCGTCGGGATCGTGGTCGGGCTCTCCGTCGCTGCCGGAGCCCTGGCGTCCTTCCCCGGGACGGACGTCTTCGTCCCCTCGGTGGGGCATGGGGCGGGCTCGGGCGGGTCCCAGTGGCGGACGACGCTCTGGATCTTCAATCCCGGTGAGGCCGGGGCCAACTGCCGGATCGAGCTTCTGATGCGTGGGGGGAGCAACCCAGAGCCGGCCGGGGCCTTCAACCTCACCGTGGGGCCGGGCGACACCGTCCGGTTCGACGACGCGGTGTGGGCGCTGTTCGGGGTCGAGGGGTACGGCGCGCTCCGGGTGACCTCCAGCGCCGAGGTCGTGGTCAACTCCCGGATCTTCAACCAGGAAGGGGACGATATCGCGGATACCCAGGGCCAGTTCTTCCCGGCGATCCCTGCCGGTTTCTCCATTGGGCCGGGGGAGACCACGGACATCCTGGGAGTCGACCAGGCGGGCGATGGAGCCTTCCGGTACAACTTCGGGATCGTGGAGACCTCTGGCCACGACATCGTCGTGGAGGCGACCCTGCTCGACGGCGAGGGCAACGCGCTGGGCGGCAAGGCGTACACCCTGGGGCCGTTCGGGGTCATGCAGGTCAACGTCTCGGACCTCGGGACCGGAACCCATCCGACGGCGAACGGCCGGATCCACGTCTTCCTCCGTCCCGAGAGCGAGGGCTCGGCCATCGTCTTCGGTTCCGGGATCGCCAACGCCTCCCAGGATCCATCGACCTTCGAGATGACCATGGATGCCACCGGTGGCGGGACGGGTGGCGACCTGTCGTTGCCCTACCGGGGAACGGGCAGCTCCTCCGGCTCCCTGTTCGCGGTGGAGAACACGGGCTCCGGCACGGCGGTCGAGGGCCGGTCGGACGGCGGCACCGGGGTCCTGGCCGACACGGATTCCGGCAGCGCGGTTCGAGCCAGGGCGTCGTCGACCTCGGGAGCGGCGATCCAGGCCGAGAACACCGCCCGCGGAATCTCCGTCGCCATCGCGGCCGAGCGCGGCGTCGACGTCGAGTGCTCGGAGTGTACGGCGGTCAAGGGCGTGTCGGAGATCGCCCTCGGGGGGTTCTTCTCGAGCACCAACGGCAAGGGGCTGCGCGTCAGCAGCACAAACAACATCGGGATCGACGTCAGCAGCACCAGCAACACCGGGATCGACGCCACGGTGTCCGGCGGGAATCCCGCCGTTCTCGGGAAGAACCTTGGAGACGGCGCGGCCGCTTCGTTCTACGCCGCGGACTACTACGCCGTGTTCGCCAGGTCGGACTCGGCGTACGAGCCGGCGGTCGAGGGCCGGGGGTTTGTTGGAGGGGTCTACGGTAAGGCGTATGAGGAGGGCTGTGCCGGGGTGCTGGGCCTCAACGAGTACGATGGAGGGTACGGAATCTGGGGTTACGCGGGAATCAGATCCCTGGCGGGGCACTTCACGGGGGACGTGGAGGTCTTCGGATCGCTGACCAAGAGCAGCGGATCGTTCAAGATCGACCACCCGCTGGATCCGGAGCACAAGTACCTCTACCACTCGTTCGTCGAGTCCCCCGACATGATGAACATCTACAACGGCAATGTTGTGACGGACGCGTCCGGTTACGCGACGGTCACCCTGCCGGACTGGTTCGAGGCGCTCAACCGGGATTTCCGGTACCAGCTGACCGTGATCGGCGGGGGCGACCAGTGGGCGCTGGCGCGGGTTGCCCGGAAGATCGAGGACAACACCTTCGTCATCCAGACCAGCGCGCCGTACGTCGAGGTCTCCTGGCAGGTGACGGGGATCCGCCACGACCCGTGGGCGGAGGCCCACCGGATCCCGGTCGAGGAGGAGAAACCCGAGGCGGAGCAGGACCACTACATCCACCCCGAGCTCTACGGCGCCACGGTCCGGGAGAGCGTCGAGGCCGGGCGGAATCCGGCGTTCATGGAACGGATCCTGCAAGATCGGTAGGTGCGGCACCGGCAGGGAGGGGGGTGTGCCGGGGACCCTTGGCGGGCCCGGGGGGCGGTGGTAGAGTTCCGGCGCACACTTCATCGAAGGGGGGATCACCATGTACCGCAACCGCTCCGTCCGTCCGTTCGCGCACGCCGTGTCGGGGCCGCTCGCGGTGGCTGCCCTGGCGCTGTCGTTCCTGGCGCTGGCCGGCGCCCCGCCCGCCTCGGCCGAGACGTTCACCGTCGATGCCATCAGGTCGGAGTTCGGCTCCATCGACTTGGGCCTCGGCGAGACGTCGTTCTGCTGGTACTTCGGCGAGAACATCGCCAGGGACGGGACCGAAGTTCTGGCGGCGGGGTTCGACCTGTCGTTCCTGCCGCCCGGGACCGTCGTCAACGGCGCGACGCTGTCCATCATCCTCACCAACGGAAACGGGAACCCGACGTCGCTCGGCGCGCTGGAGGCCGCGGTGCTGCGCCCGTTCTCCATCTCGGCCCCGGGCGCCCCGTACGTGGAGCCCCGGTGGGCCACGGCCGAGGCCTGGCCCGCCGTGACGCTGGCCGACCCCGTCCCCGCCGGAGGGGGGACGTTCTCCGGCGACATCACGGACGCCGTCCGCCAGTGGTTGGGGGCGGACCACGAGGGCGACCCCGGCCGGCTGATCGTCCGGTTCTGGCTCGACGGCGCCCCGAACGGCGACGATGCCCTGGACCGGTGGCGGACCCACTTCCCGCCGCGGCTCCGGCTCGACGTGACGCTCCCCGACCCCATCGCCAGCCGGCCCGTCGACCGGCACGAGATCCACGTGCTCCCCGTGGCCGCGTCCAACGACGGGCTCGCCGGGACGCGGTGGGTCACCGAGCTCTCCCTCCGGAGCACGGTGCTCGACCACCCGATCGCCGTCTGGCTCTACTACACGCCCTCGGGCGTCTCCGGTATGGACACCTTCCAGGTCCGGCGGATCGACCTCGCCCCGGAGACGACGCGCACCTTCGATGACCTGCTGCCGGAGCTGTTCGGCGTCGGAGGCCAGAAGGGGTGGGTCGAGCTGTTCTTCTCGAGTCCCGGTGTGGAGGCCGTGGGCCGAATCGCCAACGTTGGCGGCGAGGGGACCTACGGGCAGACCGTCGGGCTCCAGGGCTGGGAGACGGCCGCCTCGACCCTGGGATGCGGGTACCGTACCTCGGTCTACCGGACCATCCCCGGCGTCCGGCTGGACGCCGCCAGCCGGAACAACCTCGGGTTCGTCAACGTGACGCCCATCCCCGCCACGGTGCGCGTGGAGATCCGCCGCCCGGACGGGAGCACATCCGTGTCGCTCGACGTCCCGGTCCCGCCCATGGGGCACGTCCAGCTCCGCAGGCTGACCGACCTCGCACCGGAGCTCGCCGGCTACGGCGCCACCGCCGTCTCCTTCCACCCGGACTGGCCCGACTCCGGTGACGTCACCGTCTTCGGCTACCTCTCCCGCGTGGACGAGACCACCGGCGACGCCGTCTTCGTCCCGGGGCGGTGAGGGGGGGCTTTCGAGACCGGAGCGGCTCCGGCGCTCGAACCATCCGCCTGCCGGTGTGACCGGCACGGGATCCGGCACCCCGGTGATCCCGGACGGCCGCCGGCGGGCACCCGGCGGGGGGAGCCCTCGTGTGAGAGGGTGCCTGGGAGGCGAAACGGCGCCGGTCCAGGCCCGCGGCTGCCGTGCGGATCCCCTCGCGAGGCCCTGGGCCGCCGGTGTTCGACGGCCGACACCGCGGAGGCGCCGTTACCGGCGGTACACCGACCGCCGATGGGCCACGCGCAGGACCGTCACGAGGATCCGCTCACCGTCGAAGCCGTAGATCACGCGGTAGCTTCCCACCCGGAGGCGCCGGAGCCCCCTCCACTCCCCGGACAGGACCGAACCGGCCAGCGGGTCGGCCCGAAGCCCCTCCACCGCGGCGACGACCCGTTCCCGTGCCCTCCGCGGAAGGGCCCGGAGCTCCTTGACGGCACGCCGTTCCCACAGGATCTCCGGCGGGTGGGACGGACCATCCGCTCTCACTCGAGCCCCAAGTCGTCCTTGACCTGCTCGTGGTCCACCCACTCCGCGCCGGGATCGCGAAGGCGAGCCAGGGCGATCTCCAGATCGTCCCGCTCGGCCAGGTAGAGCTCCAGCGCCTCGACGATGAACGAGCTCTTCGACCGCCGGGTCTCCCGGGCGAGCGCCTCCAGCCTCTCGGCGATCTCCTCCGGCAACCGGATCGACTGAACGGCCATGTCACCTCCTGTAATGAATGTACTCCATCGACGACAACCCACCAACCCATGCCGCCCCACGCTGTGGCAGAATGGCTCCACGTCCACACCACGAACCCGTTCACGCGGAGGACGAGGAGGTGCACGAGGCATGAGCAAACGGAGCCAGAAGCCGTCACCGGAGGGCGTGGCCAGGGCGATCCTTCCCCTGGCCGGGCTGCGGCCGGTGTTGTCCTCCCCGTTCGTTCCTCTCTCGCTCTGCACCGTATCCGTCTCACCGGGAGCTCAAGGATGAGCGGTTTCGAAGTAATCGTCGCAAAGTGGATCGTTGACAAGCTTGCCGACGAAGCCTGGCAGTTGATGAAGGAAGTCTTCCAGACGGCAAGGAAGGCGGTTCGTGAGAAGGAGAAGGCAGAGGAGCGCGGGGAGAAGCTCGCGGCGGTGCTCGAGGAGGCTCTGGAAGACGCGGAGAAGGCGATGGGTAAGAAGCGTTCACTTCTTCCAACGAATCTTGCGCTTCGTGTCCGGGAGTACCTTCTGACCTGCGTCCTGTTGGACAGCGGTAAGAAAGTATCGGCTGCCGCAACCCCTGGGGTCGGCAAGGCGAAGGCATCCGAGTTATTGCAACCGCTCCGTGACCTGTTCAACGTCGCTGCCGATGCCGATGTGGCGCATCGCTGGGCGGACGCCTACACCAAGTTTGTCATGGTCACGGGAATCGAGCCTGCGGACATGCGTTCCGAGGTGAGGCCCGCCCTCGAGCTCTATTTCCTCGAGCTATCCCGCTGCGTTCAGGACGGGTTGCTCCGGGCGTTCGGCCAAGAGATGACCCCCGCGGCTCTCGAGCGGATCAAGGTTGCTCAGGAGGATACCGTCGCGGCGATCGACCGCTTGGGCACCTCGTTGACGGAAACCCTGGAAACCGTTGTCAGGCAGGCGACGGACGCCATGGTCACCGCCCTGAAGGCGAGCGACGATTCGCAGGAAACGGTTCTCGGATCGGTGATCGAGGATCCCGACGAGCTCAGGGAGCAATCACGGTGCTATGCCGCGCTTCTGCTCGGTCGGGAGGGATCACCGATCGAACGCCCGTTGCACAGGAGGATCCGCGAAGTCCTCGGTGGGTTCGGCGTCACGTTCCCCCACGTTGGTCAGCTGTACGTGGTCTCTTCCGTGGAGCGGCTCGAACGGGGACGACCGGCGGGTGACGAGAGCGTCGAAGGCACGCTCCCGAGGCTCGAATCGTCCACCCCCGGAGAGCCGACGGCTCCCGAGACCGTGCCAGGTCTGTGGTCCTTCCTCGGACACCGCTGCGTTGCCGTGACCGGGGCGCCGGGTTCCGGCAAGACCATGGAGCTGTGTGCGCTGGGCCGCTCGCTGGCCTCGAAGCTCGAGGATGGCACGGGCTGGCTGGTACCGCTCTACATCCGGCTCTCGCCACGATCGGGGTCCCTCAAGTCGGAGATGCAGAAGGCCTCCCACGGGTACGGCAACCTCGTGGCCTCTGCGCTGGCCGGCCGTGAGGGCATGAGTCTCCTCCTGCTCCTCGACGGTTTCGACGAGGCCGGGAAAGAGGTCGGCCGGAGCATTCTCGAATCGCTGGCTCGACTGCTCGCATCCTGCCCGCGGACGGCGGCCGTCCTTGCGGGGCGCCACCAGTGCGCGCCGCTCTGGAGGGATCTCGGTCCCCGGCTCGGGCCGGTGCTCGAGCTGCAACCGTTCGACTCCGGCCAGCAGGTGGCGCTCGTCCGGCAGTTGTGTGCCGCTGTCGATCCGGAGAGGTGCCGGCGCAATCAAGAAGAGGTCCGGCAGGCAGTCGAGTCCGTGATCCACGGGGGCCGGTTCCTCCTCGGAACGGCGGAGCTGTCCACGTTCCTCAGGACGCCGTTGTACCTGACCCTCTACGTGGCCGTGGCCCTCCTCGAGGACGACGAGCCCCCGGTCACGCTCGCGGAGCTGATGCGCCGGTTCGTCCACAGGATCGTCCGTGCGGCGATGACGGCGCGGGAAATCGAACATCCGGATGAGATGGCGAGGGTGTTTCTGGAGGTCGTGGAAGCACTGTCTGGAGAGGGCTCGTGGCTGAGCGGAGGGGTGCTGAAGGAGATTGACAGACTGGACGTTGCACGGCTCGCCCGCGAGAACATGCGCTTTCGCACGGCAGCACGCTTGGAGCACGAAGATCCGGAACCCCTTGCCGCCGGCCTCATGGTGGCCAGCGGCCTGTTCGAGGGAAAGGGGACCGAGGGGGAAGGTCCGTGGACCTTCTCGCTCTACCCGTTCCAGGAGTACTTCGCCACGCGAGGGCTGCTACGGGTGGTCAAGAGCAAAGGTGGGGATAGGGCCGAAGCTCTTCTCGACGGACTTTCCCATGCCGTCTGGAGCGCGGACCTGCCGCGTCACCTGGCCTCCTTGGTGGTCAGCGACATGGATCTTGGCCTCGCCTCCTCCGATCGACGGCAACTGATCCAGGGGCTCGTCAGACACCTGTCCGTCACGGTGCAACACGGCCCGGGGCAAGCCGTTTCGCCGGATCTCAACCTGTTCCTCGCTCTCCGCGATTCCATCGTGGCCATCGATTCCGACCTGGAAAGGTGGGCCGAGGATCGGGCGGAAGGTTTCCTCGAGAAATATGCAAATGACCCTGTCGTCAGGCAGTTCGAGGACAACGACGTCGATCCCGACCCCTTCATGGTCCTCTGCTGGGAGGAGGAGCGCCTTCTGATCCGCGAGCAGGTGGCTTCCGTGGCGGACTGGTTGCTCGAACAGGGCGTGCCGGAGAAGGGGGTCGGCGAGGAACTCTTTGGCCGGTTGCAAGAGGCTCGCGAAACCGGCGATGTGGAAGCGCGGATCGATGCACTGAAATCGGTGCTCGAGGGCCTGCTCCAGTCCCAGGAGAATGAGCGGGTGGAGTGGAAGGTCGAGCCGTACGGCCCCACCCTTGCCGCCTTCCGCCCGGGTGCGGAGGAGCCGTCCTGGCTCCTGATCCCCCACGGCCCCTTCGTGGCGGGCGATGTCGAGTTCGGCGACGAGCTTTCGGTGCGCGTGGAAACTGTCGAGCGTCCGTTCTGGGTCGGCTTCGATCCGGTGACGGTGGGGGAGTTCAAGGACTTCATCGACGACGACGGTTACGGCGACGATCTCGGTGGGGCGTGGTGGCAGGCCTTCGATCGCGAGGCGCTCGAGGTGGCCGTGGGAGACCGCTGCAAGCCGCGGTTCTGGGATAGGCAACAGGATCGGGATGAACGCCCCGTGGTCGGCGTCACCTGGTTCGAGGCGGCGGCGTACTGCCTGTGGCGCTCGCAGGAGCACGGGGAGCCCCTGCGCCTCCCAATGGAGGCCGAGTGGGAGAAGGCCTCGCGCGGACTCCTGGGCCGCCGCTGGCCGTGGGGGTGTTCGTGGCGCCGGGACCTGGCGGTCCACGGGCTCGAGTGGGACCTGAGGAACCTGGAGCCGGCTCGGAAGAATCGGAACCTCTCGCCGTTCAGTTCCCGCGGAATGGCTGGCAACGTCCGGGAGTGGACGAGAACACGGTGGCAGGAGGAGCAGTTCAGCAAGGAGGTGGAAATGGAAAAGGTTGAGACCGGAGAATGGATCTCAATGCGCGGCGGTTCGTTCCTCAATGGCCGGCGCGGGGTGCGTTGTGCCTACCGCGACAGGGGCAATGCCGACAGCTGGAACGACGGCGTCGGTTTTCGTTGTTTCCGGGATTTGATCCGATGATTCCCCCTTGTTCCTTCCTCCTTTCCTCCTTATCTCAACGATGAAGGAGGAAGAAGGCGGAATGGCGAGAGAAGACAGGGTGGCACCGGAGGCTCCCGCTTCATCCACCGCGCCGCCGGTGGCGGTCCAGAAGTGCTACGACCTCGTGCTGTACCTCCTCCAGCGGATCGAGAAGTTACTCGCCGCCGATCGGGCTGCTCGGCGGCGGTGACGTTTTGGAAAACGAGATGGCCGTAGGATCAGCCGCCCCCTCTCCGGCCCCGTAGGGCTGGGCCTACGACCCCCATGATCACGGCCATGGGCTCGTTTTCCTGCAGCGTTTCCCCGGGCGCAGAAGTTCACGGTGGGCGACCGGCTGGCGGAGGCGGCGATGGACGTGCTCGAGGACCTGGTGGCGGCCGCGTACTCGCGGGACAAGCGGGAGCTCCTCGAGCGGGCCAACCTGCGGCTCCACCGCGTCCGCTTCCTCGTCCGGCTGGCCAAGGACCTGCGGGCGCTGCCGCTGGGCTCCTACGAGCACGCCTCCGAGCGGATCGACGAGGTGGGCCGACTGGTGGGCGGGTGGCGCCGTTCCCGTGGCGGGGGGCGGGGATGAGACGGGTGGGCGGGCTCTGGCCCGGGCTGATCTCGTGGCGGAACCTCTACGGCGCCGCGAGCGCTGCCGCGCGGGGCAAGCGCAGCCGCCCGGACGTGGCCGCGTTCCTGATGAACCTGGAGGTGGAGATCCCGCGGCTCCGTCGGGAGTTGAGCTCCGGCGAGTACCGGCCCGGGCCGTACCGGACCTTCACCATCGAGGAGCCCAAACGCCGGATGATCTCGGCGGCGCCGTTCCGCGACCGCGTCGTCCACCACGCGCTCGTCCGGGTCCTGGAGCCGGTCTTCGAGCGGCGTTTCACCCGGGATTCCTACGCCTGCCGCAAGGGCCTCCATCTGGTGCCGGTCAACTCGTCGCGGAATTTGAAGGCCACCTGTCCGAGGCCGGCTTGGGCGGGCGTGGCGGAGGGAGTGGGATTCGAACCCACGGAGGCTTTCGCCTCAGCGGTTTTCAAGACCGCCGCCTTCGACCGCTCGGCCATCCCTCCGCTCGGCGACACTTTACAGTGGGGACGGGGTCCCGTACAATACGGCGCCCGGACGGAGAGGTGCTGGAGTGGTCGATCAGGGCTGCCTGCTAAGCAGTTGTCCGGGGTGACCTGGACCGCGGGTTCGAATCCCGCCCTCTCCGCCATCACCGGAAGCCACCGCCGCAAGGCGGTTTTTTTGAAGGAGACGCAATGAAGCCCGCCCGAACGCGCATCGCCCCGTCGCCCACCGGCGACCCCCACGTGGGGACCGCCTACGTGGCCCTGTTCAACTTCGCCCTGGCCCGGAAGACCGGCGGGGCGTTCGTGCTCAGGATCGAGGACACGGACCGCGTGCGGTCGAACGAGGCCAGCGAGCGGATGATCTTCGAGTCGCTGCGGTGGCTGGGGCTCGAGTGGGACGAGGGCCCGGACGTGGGCGGCCCGTACGGGCCGTACCGCCAGAGCGAGCGGACGGCGATCTACCGGGAGCACGTGGAGCGGCTGATCGAGGCGGGGGCGGCGTACCCGTGCTTCTGCACGAAGGAGCGGCTCGACGCGCTCCGCGAGGAGCAGCGCCGTTCGAAGTCCTCCGTCATGGGGTACGACGGGCACTGCCGCTCGATCCCGCCGGAGGAGGCGGCCCGCCGGCGGGCGGCCGGGGAGCCCCACGTGATCCGCCTGGCCATGCCGGAGGAGGGCGAGATCGTCGTCCGCGACCTGCTCCGGGGGGAGATCGCCTTCGACGCGGCGACCATCGACGACCAGATCCTGCTCAAGAGCGACGGCTACCCGACCTACCACCTGGCCAACGTGGTGGACGACCACCTGATGGAGATCACCCACGTCATCCGCGCCGAGGAGTGGATCTCGTCGCTCCCCAAGCACGTCCGGCTGTACGAGGCGTTCGGGTGGGAGCCGCCGGTGTTCTGCCACCTGCCGCTGCTGCGCAACGCCGACCGCTCCAAGATCTCCAAGCGCAAGAACCCGGTCAGCCTCACCTTCTACCGGCGCGCCGGCTTTCTTCCCGAGGCGCTGCTCAACTACCTGGCGCTGATGGGGTGGGCCATGCCGGACGAGCGGGACGAGTTCACGCTGGAGGAGTTCGTCGAGGCGTTCGACCCGGAGCGGATCTCCCTGGGCGGCCCGGTGTTCGACCTGGAGAAGCTGATCTGGCTCAACGGGCGGTACCTGCGGAACCTCGAGCCGGGGGACTGGGTGGAGCGGCTGCGGTCGGAGATCCTCCCGGACTCGTACCTGCGGGAGGTCGCCGCCCTCGTGCGCGAGCGGGTGGACACGCTGGGCGACTTCATGGCGTACGCCGCCTTCTTCTTCACCACGGGGGTGGAGTACGACGAGGCCGCACGGGCGCGGCTCGTGGTCAAGGGGCGGACCCCGCCCCAGAGCGCGAAGCTGCTCAGGACGCTGCTCGAGGAGGTCCTCGACCCGCTGCTGGAGTGGAACGCCGAGACCGTGGAGGCGGCGCTGCGGGGGTTCTGCGAGGCCCGGGAGCTCAGGCCGAAGGAGCTGTTCATGCCCGTGCGGGTGGCCGTCACGGGCCGCGCCGCCACCCCGCCGCTGTTCGAGACCATGGCGGTGCTGGGGCGCGAGCTGTGCCGCCACCGGCTCCGCAGGGCGATCGAGGTGTTGCGGACCATGAAGTGACCTCCCCGGCCGGCCTCGCGCCGCCTTGCCCGGACCGGAGGGGGGCGGTACGATTCCCGGGCCGGAGGAGGAGGAACCATGACGCCGAGCCGTGACGAGAAGGCCGTCCGCCTGGAGGTCTACCGCGAGTACGAGAAGACGTTCGCCAGCGCGCCGATCCGGCTGATGAGCCGGGCCGCGGCGCGGATGCAGGCGCTGGGGTTCGGCGACCAGGCGACGGCGATCGGGGACATGGACTGGCGGACCGTGCCCGCCGACGATCCCGTCGATCCCACGCTGCGCCAGGACTGGTCGGACCTGCTCCGGGAGGCGTTCGACCACGCCTCGGGCTGGCTGGCCCAGCTCTCCAACCACCCGATGGGGTACAACATCGACTCCATCGGGTACCCGGCGCTGGTCAACGCGTGGAGCGCCCTGTGGCGGGAGCAGGTTGGGATCGAGTTCGTCAACCGCCCCGCCGCGACGCCGGAGATCTCCGCGTTCCACGGGGGGAACCAGGCGCTCCAGGCGGCGCTTCTCGGCGTGGCCGAGGCGCGCCGGGAGCGGACGGGCGGCGACGGCCGGGCCACGATCCTCGCCCCCGTCCCGACCTTCTCCTGCCCGATGGACCAGATGGCGCTCCAGGGGCTCGACGTGGTCCTGCTTCCCCCCGCCTCCCCCGACATGGACCCGGACGCCTCGGACCTCGACCGGGTCCCCGACGGCGTGGAGGTCGACGGGGTCTACCTGATGCCGATCACCAACCCCACCGGGCGGACGATCCCGCCCAGGCGGCTGGAGGCGTTCGTCCGCGCGGTCCTCGAGCGCTGGCCCCACGCCGGCGTCATCCTCGACTCGGTCTACGTCCGCCTCCACCCGCGCCACGCCGAGCTCCTGTCGTGGATTGATACGCCCGAGCTCGCCGACCGGATGATCGTCATCGACTCGCTCTCCAAGACCCACGGCGTCACGGGGCTCCGCTCCGGCGTGGTCCTGTCCCGCGCCCGGGGGCTGATGGCAGGGGTCCACCGGTACGCCCAGAACGTCATGGCCGGGCCGTCCAACATGATGCAGGCGGTCTCGGTGGCCCTGCTGGCGCCGTACCTGGCCGGGGACCGGGACCTCATGGCCCACCGGATGGCGCTCCAGCTCCGGATCGGCCGCCACATGCAGCGCCGGCGCCGGCTGCTGCTCGAGCGGCTGTTCGACCGGTACCGGGACCTCCTCGACCCGTGGCAGCCGGTGCTCCCCGACCCCACGGGGTTCGACTGGGAGGGCTCCCTGTACGCCGTCGTCCGGCTGTCGGACCGGTGCCTCGAGCTCGCGTCGGAGCAGGGGATCCCGCCCACCGTGGCGTTCTACCTGGAGACGGGGTACGCGGGCGTGCCGCTCTCGGGGTTCTGCGGCAACGCCAACCTCCGGCGTCACGGGCTCCTGGTCAACGGCGGCGAGGCCACGCTGACGTCGTTCCAGGAGGAATCCACGCGGTACGTGCGGCTGTCGTTCGGGATGACCCCTCCGCCCACCGCCTGAGCCGTCGCCGGACGCCGTTCCCGGCTCAGGTGCGGTCCGGGACCAGCCGGGAGACGAGGGGCGCCGCCAGGGCCGCGGCGGCGAAGGCGGGGACGAGCTCGTACAGGTTCGCGAGCCCCCCGCGCTGGACGAGCCCCCAGGCGCCCATCGTCAGGGCCGCCGCCGCCAGCACGGCCGCGACGTCGCCGACCTCGAACCGGCCCGAGAGCCGCCCCGCGACGAGGACGGCCACCACGGCCGCCGCGACGAGGAACGGCACGCGGGCGAACGCCTCGGGGTTCGTGGCCGCGTCCCGGCCCAGCTTCCAGGCGATGGTGACGCCGAACCCCGAGAGCATCGCCGCGAGCACGCCGAACCGGTTGAGCCGGACCCCCGTCACCGCCATCAGGATCAGCGGCCCGAACGCCGCACCGAGGCCGGACCAGGCGAACAGCACGAACCAGAAGACGATCCGGACCTTGGCCAGCGCCAGGACCACGCCGAGCAACCCCACCACCGCCACGGTCCAGCGGCCGAGGACGAGGCTGCGCCGGTCGTCCGCGGCGAGCCCCATCACCTCCTCCACCACGTCGTAGGAGACGGCCGAGGCGGCCACGAGGAGCTGGGAGGACACGGTGGACAGGATCGCCGAGAGCACGGCGGCGAGCATCAGGCCGGCGACGGCCGGGTGGAGGAGCTCCAAGCCGAGCGCCATCAGCGCCTTCTCCCCGTCGGCCAGGCCGGGGAGCATGACGCGGGAGGCGAGGCCCACGAGGCCGGCGCCGTAGAACACCGCCACGCCCCAGAGGATGGCGATCAGCTTGAGGCGGCGGATCTCCTCCTGGTCCCGGGCGGCCATGTACCGCGTGATGACGTGGGGCATCCCGGGGTATCCCAGGCCGATCCCCAGGTTGCCGATGACGAACCCGAACAGCGCCGGGCCCGTGCGCCCGCCCGTGGCCGTCAGCAGGTTCGGGTCGATGGTGCCGAGCCGCTGCACGAGTTCGGCGAACCCGCCGAGCCGTGCGACGGCGTACAGCGGCAGGGCGATCAGCGCCGCCGCCACGAGGAGCCCCTGGAACAGGTCGGTCCAGGCGACGCCCCGGAACCCGCCGAGGGAGGTGACGGCGGTGATGACCACGGCGCCGATCAGCACGCCGAGCAGGTAGCCGCCGTGCCCCTCGAGCCCCAGGGTGCTCTGGAACGCCTTGCCCGCGGCGGTCATCTGGGCGGCCACGTACCCCATCATGCACAGGAGGACGATGACGACGCTGGTGATCCGCACCACGTGCCGGGGATCTCCCCACCGGCGCGTCAGGACGTCGGTCAGCGTCAGGGAGCCCTGCCGCTCGGAGAGCTCGCGCAGCCGGGGCGCCACGAGGTAGACGTTGACCAGGTAGCCGAGCAGGCACCCCGGGGCGAACCAGAGCCCCGAGACCCCGTGGGTGTACGCCATCCCCACCGCGCCCAGCGTCACCCACCCCGACTCGGAGCTCGCCGTGGAGGAGATCCCGGCGGCCCAGGCGCCGAGCGACCGGCCGGCCAGGTGGAAGTCCTCCCCGCCGTGGGTCTGCCTGGCCGCCCGCCACCCGATGGCCAGCAGCACGCCGAGGTACAGCACCATGACGGCGCCGACCCACGCCACCGTCCCGGCGTCGAGGCCGCTCATCGCGCCGTCCCCCGCCGCTCGGCCAGGTGGGCCCCCACGGCCACGACGGTGATGACGAGCGGGAAGACCCACAGGAGGAGATGCGCGCCGGTCGAAAGGTGGTACTCCACGTCGTCCCTCCTTCTTCCGGCCCGATTCTATCGGATCGGCCCCGGGGGGAGACGGATCGTACCGGGACGTGGCACACTGTCCGCCGGACGGGTCCGGCACCGGAACGGGCCGGAACGGAGGCACATTGTGGGACTGAGGAAAGCGTTCGGTTCGGTGGCGGCCACCGGGATCGGTCTGGGTCTGGTGGCGGCGGGGTTCGTGGGGTGCGCCGCGACGGCGCCTTCCCCCCCGGCGGATACCACCGCCGCCGCCCCCCAACCGCCGGTTGCCACGGCTGCCGTTCCCACTCCGTCCGCGACTCCGGTTCCGGACACGCCCTCGGCCGGGGACGCGCCGCCGGCGTCACAGCCCGGGACCGCAACCCCCGTGCCGGCGCCCATCACGACGGACGAGGCGGTGGAGGCGGAGCCGGAGGAGGATGCGGTACCGGCACCCGATCCGGCGGCCGACGCGCTCGCGGCGTACGAGGAGGCCATGGCCGCTTACCAGCACGGCGACCTGGAGGCCGCGCTGGACCACCTGGACGATGCGTACCGGGCGATGCTGGAGATCCCGGAGGACGGGGCGCCGGAGCTGCTCGAGCAGCGGGAGAACCTCAGGGTGCTGGTGGCCCGGCTCGTGCTCGAGATCGAGGCCGGCGAGGCGGCGGCGGCCAACGGGAACGGGAGCTCGATCCCCGTGGAGGTCAACGAGCACGTGGCGCGGGAGCTGGCGTCGTTCCAGGGGCCCGAGCGGGAGTTCTTCCTGGCCTCGTACCGCCGTTCGGGACGGTACCGCCCGATGATCGTGGAGAAGCTCCGCGCCGCCGGCCTGCCCGAGGAGCTGTCGTGGCTTCCCCTGATCGAGAGCGGGTTCAAGACGCGGGCGTACTCGAGGGCCAGGGCGCTGGGGCTCTGGCAGTTCATCGCCTCCACGGGGTACCGGTTCGGGCTGGCCCGCAACCGGTTCGTGGACGAGCGGCTGGACCCGGAGAAGTCCACGGACGCGGCGATCCGCTACCTGAGCCACCTCCACGCGATCTTCGGGGACTGGCTGACGGCGCTGGCGGCGTACAACTGCGGAGAGCGGACCGTGCTCCGCGGGATCGAGCACCAGAGTACCGAGTACCTCGACTCGTTCTGGGACCTCTACCTCCGGTTGCCGGGGGAGACGCGCCGGTACGTGCCGCGGTTCATTGCGACGCTCCGGATCGTCTCGGACCCCGGCGGGTACGGGTTCGAGCTGCCGAAGCCCGACGACCCGCCGCAGGTCGCTGTGGTCACGGTGACGAAGAGCGTCGCCCTCAAGAAGCTCGATGCGGCCCTCGGACTCCCCTCCGGGACGCTCGCCGAGCTCAACCCGGAGCTGCGCCTCAAGGCGACGCCGCCCTCGGCGTACGCGCTCCGCGTCCCGGCGTCCGTGGAGGCGATCGTCCCGGAGAAGGTGGCGGCGCTCCCCGTCTGGTCGCCGCCGCGGCCGAAATGGGTGACCCACCGCGTCCGCCGCGGCGAGACGCTCTCCTCCATCGCGCACCGCTACCGCACCTCCGTCCGGTCGATCCAGCGGCTCAACGGGCTCCGCAACCCCAACCGCCTCCGGATCGGGCAGCGGCTGAAGGTGCCCGTGGGGCGGACCTGGTCCGGATCGGCCTCCGGGGCGTCCGGCCGGAGCTCCGGTACGGGCCGCGGGCGGATCGTCCGGTACCGGGTCCGCAGGGGGGACACCCTCTGGCGGATCGCCCGGCGGTTCGGGACCACCGTCTCCTCGATCCGGCGGCTGAACGGCCTGCGGGGGAACACGATCCGGGTCGGGCAGGTGCTCAAGGTGGAGTCCCGGAGGCGGTGATGGCCGGGCCGCCCCTCGCTGATCCTCTCCGGGGCGGGAAGGGCAGCGGGCGGTGAACGCCCTGCGCGGACGGGTGGCCAGGGGCGGGGCGGTGATCTCGGCCGGGACGCTGGTCACACGGGTCCTCGGCTTCGCCCGGGAGATCCTCTCCGGGGCGTACTTCGGGACCGACGCCCGGTTCGACGCGTTCGTCGTGGCGTTCTCCGTACCGAACCTGTTCCGGCGGGTGTTCGGGGAAGAGATGTTCGAGCGGGCGTTCCTGCCCCCGTTCCGGCGGCTCGTCGCCGAGGGCAGGACCGCCGAGGCCCGGGCGTTCCTCGTCCGCAGCTTCCTCCTGGCCACGGCGGCGATGACCGGCGTGGCGCTCGGCGTGCTCGCGGTGTTGCCGTGGATCGTCCGCCTCCTGGCGCCGGGGTTCGACCGGGCGACCCTCGTACAGGCCGTGGTGCTGGCCCGGCTGTTCGTGCCGTTCCTCGTCGTCATCGGGGTGGCGGCGTTCCTCGGGGCCGTGCTCCAGTTCTCCCGCAGGATGATGCTGTTCAGCCTGGCGCCGGCCGTGACGAACATCGTCATCGTCGCGGTCCTCGTCGCCGGGCACCGCCGGCTCTCGGTGACGGCGCTGGTGGTGGGCTGGCTGGCCGGCGCCGCTGCGGCGGTGCTGGTCCAGGCGCCGGCGGCGATCCGGGTCGTCCGCGCCCTGCCCGCCCCGGGGCCGGACGCCGCGCCCCCGGCCCTGGCGCCGGCGCTGGTCCAGGGCGGGCACGTGCTGGCCGCCTCCGTGGTCCTCAAGAGCGTGGAGGTCGTGGACCGGGTCGTCGCCTCCCTCGTCGGCGCCGGCGCCATCTCCTCGCTCTACTTCGCCTTCCGGCTCGTCCACCTGCCGTTCTCCGTGCTCTCGCTGGCGTTCAGCCGGAGCCTCGTTCCGGAGCTGTCGCGGCTCAGGGGGGAGCGGGACGAGGAGGGGTTCGCCGGGATGATCGGGTTCGGCCTCGCCGCGAACCTCGTGGTGCTCCTCCCGCTGGCGGCGTTCCTCGCCATCCTCGCCCCACCGGTGGTGGCGGTGTTCTACGAGCGGGGCGCCTTCGGCGTCCGGTCCGTCGCCGAGACGTCGCTGGCGTTCACATGGTACGCCCCGGCGATCGTGGGGATGGGGTTGATCGCCCTGATGAACCGGGTCTTCGCGGCGCTGGAGGACAACCGGGTGCCGCTCCTGGCGGCGGCGCTGGGCGCGGCGGTCAACATCGGCCTCGACCTGGCGCTGTACCGGACGCCGCTCCGGCAGGGCGGGATCGCCCTGGCGAGCTCCGTGGCGCTGGCCCTCCAGGCGGTGGTGATGACCGCCGCGCTGGCCCGGTTCGGCGTCCGTGTCCCCTGGCGCCGCGTCCTCCGGGAGACGGCGGGCGTGGTGCCCGTCCTCGCCTGGACGGCGGCCGTGGCCACCGCCTGGCGGCTCCGGTGGGCGTGGGACCGCGGGTTCGGGTGGAGCCTGCTGGGGCTCGTCGCGGCCGGGGTGGTGGCGCTGGGGCCGGTCCTGCTCCTCCTGCGGGGGCTTCGCACGCGCCGCGTGGCCTGAGCGCCGGGTCCGGGCGGGGCCGTTCCGGGCCCGTGTCAACCTTCCGGCCCGCGGTGCGTCGGACGGGTGGCTGTCGTCCCGGGCCCCGGGTGCTCCCCGGGAAACCGAAAGGGAGGTCGAGATGAAGCGTGCCCCGATCGTGATCGCAGTGCTGCTGCTCGCAGCGCCCCTGATGGCCCAGACGGCCGGACCAGCCCCCGGTTCGCCCCAGGCGACCGTCATCCGGTTCCTCCAGCTCTCCGAGGACCAGGTCGCCACCTGGCAGGACCTGGCGGCGGCCCGGGAGGAGGCCGCGGCGCCGATCCGCGAGGCCCTGGGCGCGGTCCACGACCAGCTCGCCGAGCTGTTCGCCCAGGAGGACCCCGACCCGGCCGCCGTCGGCACCCTCGTGCTCGAGCGCCGGTCGCTGGAGGCCGAGCTCGTCGAGGTCCAGCGCGCCTACGTGGAAGGGTTCGAGGCGATGCTCGACGAGGAGCAGGCCGGGAAGCTCGGGGCCGTCCGGAAGGCGGCCGCGCTGGAGCCGGTCGTCCCGGCGTTCCGGAAGGTCGGCCTCGTCAGGCCCCACTGACCCAACGATCCCGCCCCTTCCCTTCGCAAGAAAAGGGGACACTCCCTTTCTTATTGGGATCGTGTCTCAACGGAGCGAGGCGCTCCCCATCGAGGCCTCTCTCGCCACCTCGTAGGATAGGGACACTTCCCATTCCGAGAAGGGAACCCTCGGCTTCCTTCGACGCCTGGGAAAGACGGCGGGGCCGCCGGGACGGGGGTCAGGCGGGGGCGCCGGTGGGTAGGAGACGGAAGGCGATCCGCTGGACCGGGGCCGTGGCCAGCGCCTCTCGGAGCGCCTCCGCCGTCCACGGTCGGGCCTCGATCACCCGCCCCTCGGCGTGGACGGTCAGCCCTCTCCCCTCCAGCGGCCAGGGGCGCAGCCGAAGCGTTCTGGGATCCTCGCGCTGCACAGTCACGGGGACGGTCTCCCCGCCGCGGGAACGCACCTCGAGGGTGAACGGCCCGGGTCTGGCGGCGCAGAGGAGGACCGCCAGGGCGTCCGCGGCGGCGAGGATGGCACCGTTCGCCGCGTGGGCGCCGGTTGCCAGCGCCTGGGCGTACCGGGGATCGGCTTCGAGCGCCGTCCTCGCTCTCGACGCCTGCGTCTCGAGCCGTTCGAGGAACGCCTCCGCCAGCCGTCCGGTCCCGGCGTCGCCCGCCTGCCGGGCCTCTTCCCGCTTGCGCCGGGCGAGCCGCGCCGTGTGCTCGGCCACCAGCAGGCCCGCGTACCGGGAGAACGCCTCAGCCAGGGACACGCTCCGCTCCCAGATTTCCAGGTGCGGCCCGGCGGGCATTCGGTCGAACGTCCGCGGCCGGCCCTCGCCGTCGACCCCCGGGTCCGCATCGAACGCCGTCCAGCCGGCGTCGTGGAGCAGCACTGCTGCGAGGGTCTCGGCCCGGGGTGAGGGCCGGGGGAACGGACGCACGCCCCAGTGGGCGGCGATCTGCCACGCCAGGAGACCGTGGGATGCCTGGGCGACGGCGATCCAGCGGCCCGGGGCGTCAGGGAGGAGGAACATGGGCGTATTGTACGCCAGTGGCCGGGGTGGGGTAGGCTTGCTCCATGCGTCTCGGCGCTCTCCTGACGCTCATTGCGGTGTTTGCGGTCCCCCCTGGTGTCTCCGCCGGTGGTTCTCCATCGGTCGTACTGATCACCATGGACACCACCCGCGCCGATCACCTGGGGTGCTGGGGAGGAAGCGCCATCACGCCTGCCCTCGACGCTCTCGCCGCCCGGGGCGTGCGGTTCGAGCGGTGCGACGCCACGGTTCCCGTCACACTGCCGTCCCACGCGACGCTGATGACGGGGCTGCTTCCCCCACGCCACGGCGTCCGGGACAACGGGCGGTTCCGTCTCGCGCCGGAGTTCGACACGGTGGCCGAACGGTTCCGGGTCGCAGGTTTCGACACCGGTGCCGTGGTGGCCTCCGTGGTCCTCGCCCGCCGATTCGGGCTGGATCAGGGGTTTCGGGTCTACGACGATGTTCCCGGAGGCCGGGAGACGCGCGCCGCCGAGGCGGTCACCGACGCGGCACTGCGCCTGCTCGGGCGTCTCCGCCGGCCGTTCTTGCTGTGGGTTCACTACTACGATCCCCACGCGCCGTACGAGCCGGCTCAGGAGCTCGTCCGGGGCCGGGGAGACGCCGCTCGCTACGACGGGGAGATCGCCGCCATGGACCGTGCCATCGGACGGCTGCTGAAGACGCTCCCCCGGCAGACCGTTGTCGTGGCGGTGGGCGACCACGGCGAGATGCTCGGCGAGCATGGGGAGGCCACGCACGGCGTTCTTCTGGAGCACGGCGCACGGCGCGTTCCACTCATCGTCGCCGGGCCCGGCGTCCGGCGGGGAGCCGTCGTCCGGGCGCTCGTGGCGACCGCCGACGTGGCTCCCACCCTCGCCGCTCTCGGCAACGTTCCGTTCGGTCCGTGTGACGGCCGTTCGCTGATCCCGGCCCTGGAAGGGCGGCCGATCCCTGGCCGGACGACGTACTGTGAGAGTCTCCTGCCGCTGTACACGTTCCGATGGCACCCCCTCCGGGCGCTCTCCGATGGCCGCTGGCTGTTCATCGCCGGCGCCCGGAACCGGCTCTACGATCTCCGGCGCGACGCCGGTGAACGACACGACGTGGCAACGGAGCACCCCCGGATCGTCCGGCGATGGGCCCGGCGGCTCGACGTGATGCGGGATCGGTGGGGAGACCGGAGAGCCCCTCTCGAAGGCCCGGTGGACCGGGAGATGCGGCGCTCGCTGGCCGCCCTCGGGTATCTCGGGTCCGAAGCGGCCGGGGATGTGGACGAGGGCGCGCTTCCCGATCCGTACGGCCTCGTCTGGATCGCCGCCTCGCTCCTCGACGCCGGACGTGCGGTGGAGGCGGGGCGGTGCTCGGAGGCGAAGCCGATCCTTCGCCGGATCCTCGCGGCGAGTCCGGAAACCGTTCCGGCGCTCCAGCTGGCCGGCGTCTGCGCCATGGGCGAGGGGCGCTTCGAAGCGGCGCTCGGGCTCTTCCGGCGTGCCGCGGCACTGGACCCCGAAGCCGCCACCGCCCGGGCGAACGCGGCGGGGTGCCTGCTCCGGCTCGGCCGGGACCACGAGGTGATCCGGTGGTACCGGGAGGCTCTCGAGCTCGATCCCGCGATTCCGGAGGCCGCGGTGAACCTGGCGCATCTCCTGCGGAAGCGGGGAGACCGTGCGGCGGCGCGGGCCGTCCTCGATCGGGCGCTCGAGGCGGGGGGGGACCATCCCCGGGTCCTTCTCGAGAGGGGGCTGATCGACGCCGAGGCCGGCCGGTTTGCCCAGGCGCTCGATGCGTTCCGCAGGGGGCTTGCGCTGTCCCCCGAAGATCCAGACCTCGTGGAGAACGCCGCACGCGCCGCGTACGCGCTGGGCCGGGACACGGCAGCCGTCCGGCTCTACCGGCGCCTCGCGGCGCTCCGCCCGCGGGACCCCGGTCCCTGGAAGACGGCCGGAGCGATCCTGCTCGACCGGCTCGGTGATCTCCAGGCGGCGCGGGAGGCGTTCGGGCGGGCGCTCGAGCTCGAGACCGACTCCGCCGAGCGGCGGGAGCTCACCCGGATGATCGTCGGACTGGACAGGGCCGTCGCTGGCCCTGGCGGTGACGGCTCCTGATGCTCACGCCTCGCACGAGCTGCGGTGGAGCTCACGGAGTCGAAAAGCCCTGACGGGTGAGCGAGCACGTTCCGGTGCAGGACCGTATGGGAACGAACAGGCCGGCCGTGACGGTGGACTGCGCCCTCGGAGAAAAGGAGTGTCCCTTTTTCGTGGGTTGTGGTGGTGGACGTCTCGCGGAAATGGAGAGAGTCCCGTTGTCGCAAGGAGGACGTTGTCCCGGACGGCGGAGCGGAGTACGATGGGGTCACTGTTTCCGGCCCGTTTCGGAAACCCGGGAGGAGAACATGGCTCGGATGCGTCTGTCGTCTGTCTCGATTGCCGTGATGGTCGCCGTGGCAACGGCGTTGCCGGTTGGGGCCATCACCCGGAAGGAGCCGGTGTCGCTCGACCGGCTCCAACGAGTCCACCGCCCGTTCCACCGCGGGAGGGTCGTGGCGCCGCTCCAAGAGGTGCTCGATCGGACCCCCAACGCGGCGGCGTGGCTCGCGGCACGGGCGGCCCTGGGGAAGGACGCGGCGGTGATGCTCGATCTCAGGACCGGGGAACCGGCCCTCGTGCGGGGGAAGCCGGAGCCCTGGATTCCGGGTGCGGGAAACCGGTTGAGCCTCGCAGACCTGTCCGGAACCCTGGGACGCAGCGTCACCGCGGTCGACGCCGGGCTCCTGCGGGACCTCGCGGATCGGTTCGTGGAAGGGCACGAGACGCTGCTCCGGGTCCCGCGGGACGAGCTCGCCTTTCTGGAGGCCGTTCCGGTCGGGCGGTCACTGTGGGTGGTCACGTACGAACACAGACCAGGCGGCGTGCCCGTCGAGGGTTCCCGGCTGACGCTGGTGATCGGCCATGGCAACCTGATCCTCTGGGGCAGCGAAAAGATCGCTCCATTGCCGGCAACCCGGTCCGTGCCCACCGTCCCGCGGGAGAGGGCGAAGGAGGCCGTGGCGGCCCTGGTGGGCTGGGATCCGGGACGGGACCGCTGGCTCGGCGATGGCGTGCTGCGTCTGCTGCTCGAGGCGCGGGACGTGGATCTCTCCCGGGTCCCTCTCGGTGCTGGGACGGACCACCGGCTCGTCTGGGAGCTCCAGTTTCACAGGGACGGCGTGACGGGAACGTGGTTCGCCCGCGTGGATGCCCTGACGGGGGAGCTTCTCGAGTTCGGCGACGTCAACCGGTACGGCGGCGTTCGCGGCGGTGTGGAGCCGAAAACATGGACCGACGCCGAGAAGCGGTGGCCGCTGCCGCTGGTCCACCTGAGCACCGGAGGGTACACCTCCCCCGAAGGGTTGTTCGCCGACCCGGGCAGCGCCGTCACCGGGGATCTCCAGGGTGAGCTGACTACGATCAAGGACCAGTGCGGCACGGCCGGGGCGCCGGCGGTGGCCGCGGACTCCTCGGGGGACATCGACTTCGGCACCGGACCGGCCAACCCCGCAGGTGATGCCGACTGCACGACGAACGGTGTCGGCGAGAACGGCGGGGAGCACAACACCCACGCAGCCCGTTCCGCGTACTACCACATCACATGGATCAAGGAGAAGGGGCGGAAATGGCTTCCGGCGAACAACTGGCTCGCCTCCGCCCACGAGGTCCAGGTCAACATCGCGGACGTCTGCAACGCCTATTGGAGCTCCTCGGGGTTCAACGGCTTCTTCCAGGAGGGCGTCTCCTCCTCGGGAATCCACTGCTTCAACACGGGCGAGATCGCCGGCGTCTTTCTCCACGAGGTGGGGCACGGGCTCGACCAGAACGATGCCCAGGGCACGGCCGACGGCGGCACCGGCGAGGCCTACTCCGACACCCACGCCATGCTTCAACTCCACGACTCGTGTATCGGCCCCGGTTTCTGGGACCGCCAGTGCACGGGGTACGGGTTGCCGTGCGTCGAGTGCTCGGGGGTGCGCGACACGGATTACGCGAAGCACGTGGATGGCAACGGTGATCCGGTGAGCGATCCGTTCACCCCGGCAAACTTCACCGGTCCGCACTGTCCGGACGGCCTGTTCGGCAGTGGCCCGTGCGGCAAGGAGGTCCATTGCGAATCGTACCCGGGCACCGGTGCGGTCTGGGATCTCGCAGTCCGGAAGCTGGGTGCCACCATGGACGAGGCCACGGCGTGGTACGTGACGGAGCGTGACTGGTACCTCGGGATGCAGATCGCCACCGGCATGTTCAACTGCAACGACTCGACGTTCGCCTCAGACGGCTGTGCGGCCACCTCGTGGTACCAGGCGATGCTCGCGGCGGACGACGACGACGGAGACCTGACCAACGGGACCCCCCACGCCTCGGCGCTGTATGCGGCGTTCGCCGACCACGCCATCGCGTGCGGAACGGATCAGGATGCGGCCAACCAGGACCACTCGGCATGTCCCGCCCTCGCCGTCCCCACGGTGAACGCCGCTGCGGGAACGGACACGATCACGGTCTCCTGGGACGCCGTCACCAACGCCACGGAGTATGTGGTGCTCAAGAACCACGGTGAATGCGCCGAGGGGTACGTACAGGCCGCCGTGGTGGCGGCACCGGCCACGAGCTGGACGGACACCGATGTCGCCCGCTACACGGCGTACTCCTACCGCGTGATCGCACGGACGGACAACGAGTCCTGTTTCTCCGAGGCATCGAACTGCGCCACGGCGACGCTGGTGGACTGCCCGGCCTCCGTGGAATCGCCTCCGGTCCTGACGGCGCCCGCGGACAACCGGGTGGACGTGGCGTGGGACGACAGCGGCAACTGCTCGACGTTCAACGTCTACCGGCGGCAGGGAGGATGCGCCGATTCCGGCTTCGTGAAGATCGGCTCGTCCGCAGCCTCTCCGTACACGGACAACGCCGTCTCGGGCGGTGTCGCCTACGGGTACCGGATCACCGCGGTGGATCCCGATGGAGTGCTGGAGAGCGGTCTTTCCCCGTGCGCCGAGATCACGGCGACCGGCGTGTGCAACGAGGAGCCAGCGTTCGCTGGCGCCACGGCTGCCGTCAACAGCCACACGGGGGCGTGCGGCATCGACGTCCTCTGGAACGCCGGATCCACGGTCTGTCCCGGCCAGGCGGTGGTCTACAACGTCTATAGGGACATCTCGTCGCCGTTCACGCCTTCGGCTGGCAACCGGATCGCCTCCGGTGTCACCGGGACGGCGTACCACGATGCCGCGGTCCAGTACGGAACGACGTACTACTACATCGTGCGTGCCGAGGCGCTGAGCGGGGCGGGCAGCGGTCCGAACGGCGGCCGTGAGGATGGCAACACGATCGTGGTCTCGGCTGCACCGAGTGGACCCGACAGCGACCTCTTCGCCGACGACGTGGAAAACGGGGCGGGATCGTGGCAGACCGCGGCGGGACCGAACGACGGCGGCAATACGGCGCAGTGGGAGCAGGTGACCGATTCCAGTCACTCGCCGGATCACGCATGGTTCGTCTCGGACGAGGGCTCGGTCAAGGACCAGCTGCTGGCCATGGGCCAGGGTGTGGCGATCCCGGCAGGGGCACCGGCCGTTCTCGAGTTCTGGCACGCCTACGACACGGAGTCCGGCTACGACGGTGGGGTGCTCGAATACACCACCGACGGGGGAAGCGCCTGGCAGGACATCCTCGATGGTGACGGAAACACCGTTCCGTCCGACTCCGGAAGGTTTCTTTCCGGGGGGTACACCCGCACGCTCTCCACCGCCTATTCCAATCCGTTGCCAGGTCGTCAGGCGTGGTCGGGAGACTCTTCCGGGTGGGTTCATGTCGCGGTGGACGTCTCGGCGATGGCGGGCACCACCGTGGCGTTCCGCTGGCGGATCGGGTGTGACAGCTCGGCAAGCCGCGACGGCTGGTGGCTGGACGATATCCGCATCTACTACGGCTCCGCCTGCTCCGGTTGCACCACGGCGCCGGATTTTGCCGGACTCGACACCCTGACAGACCACGGCACCCCCCAGACCGCGCTGGACCTCTCGTGGAACGCTGCAACCGTGCACTGCGGAAGCGATGCGCCCCGGTACCGCGTCTACCACGGCGCCGACACCGCAAGCGTGGACTTCGGAACACCGGTCCTCGAGACGGAGGCCACCGCGATCCGGATCATGGGTATCCTTCCGGGGCAGCACTGCTTCGCAGTCCGGGCCCGGGACGGGATGGGGAATGAAGACGCCAACACGACGATCCTGTGCGCCACCCCCGCCTCGGCCCAGATCGGCTCGGGGGACGCCGACTGTGGGGGCTCCATCGACACGGCGGACATCCCGGCGATCGTCGCGGTGATTTTCGGTGCGGCCGACTGTGGTTCGGGGTTCAGTGCGGCGGACGTCGACGCCTCCGGGCGCGTCGACGCAGGCGACCTTGGATCGGAGATCACGTACCTCCACGATGCGCTCTGACCCGGGTGGGAGCCGGCGGCAGCCGGCTCCCACGGCCGTCGTGGTAAGCTGCGGCCGCAATGGTGCATTTCGGGACCTCGGGCTGGCGGGGGATCGTGGGGCGCGAGATCACCTTCCGGAAGGTCCGGACGGTGGTGCAGGCGATCCTCGACGTGATGGACGGAGCCTCCGACGGCCCCCTCGTCATCGGGTATGACACCAGGATGCTGTCGGAACGGTTCGCCCGCACGGCGGCGGCCGTCGCCTCGAGCAACGGCGTACCGGTCCGGCTACCCGGACGGGACGTCCCGGCACCAACGCTTTCTCACGCCGTCCGCCGGCTTGGGGCCCGGGCCGGGATCCTGTTCACCGGGAGCCACAACGCACCGGAGTACTCGGGCCTCAAGCTGTACACCGTCCAGGGAACCCTGGCACCGACGGAGCTGACGGACCGCGTCGAGGAGCGGTACCTGGAGATCGAGCCCCACTGGGAGGACGTGTTCCTGCCCCAGCCGGAGTTCGTCGAACGGAGCGATCCCAAGCCGCCGTACCTCGAGCAGCTCCAGGAGCTGATCCGCTGGGACGTGATCCGCGAGGCCGGCCTCAAGGTCGCGGTGGACTTGCTGTTCGGCTCGGCGCGGGAGTACCTCGACCACATCCTGCTGGAGAACGGGATCGAGACCGTCGTCATCCACAACACCCGCGATCCGTACTTCGGCGGGTACGCGCCGAACTGCACCTCCGAGGTGCTGACACGGCTCCGGGACGTGGTCCGGAGAGAGAAGGCCGATCTGGGACTGTCCACCGACGGCGACGGCGACCGGTTCGGCATCCTCGACGCCGGCGCACGGTTCAAGGAGTCCAGCCTGGTCCTCGCCCTGGTGCTGGACTACCTGGCGCGGCACCGTGGTCTTCAGGGTGGCGTGGGCCGGACCCTCTCCACCTCGCACCTGATCGACGCCGTGGCGCGGGAGCACGGGCTCGAGGTCGTGGAGACCCCGGTCGGGTTCAAGAACTTCGGCCCGCTCCTGGTGGACGGCACCCTGGAGTTCGCCGCCGAGGAGAGCGCGGGGCTGGCGTGGGCGGCGCACCTGCCGGAGCGGGACGGGATCCTCGCCTGCCTCCTCGTCACGGAGATGGTGGCCGCCGAGGGTGCGACGCTCCACGAGCTGGCCCAGCGGCTGTTCTCCCGGGTCGGGCTGTACGTCTACCGGAGGACACAGGTGCCCCGGACCGAGCGGCTCGAGAAGCGGCTTCAGGAGCTGCGGAAACGCGACTGGGACGAGCTCGGCGGCCGGAAGGTCGTGGCGGTGGACCGGCGGGACGGGCTCAAGCTCGTCTTCGAGACCGGAGGGTGGCTGATGCTCCGGCTCGCCGGGACGGAGCCGAAGATCCGGATTCATGCCGAGGGACGGAGCCAGGAAGAGTTCCGCCATCTGATGCACGAGGCGCGCAGCCTGCTCGGGCGCGCGGGGAGGTAGCGAGATGTTCGAGATCGAACTGGTGCTGGGACGTGAGGTGCTGGACTCCCGGGGCAACCCGACGGTGGAGGCCGAGGTCGTGCTGATGGGTGGAGCCGTGGGCCGGGCCATCGTCCCGTCCGGGGCCTCCACGGGGTCCCGCGAGGCGCTGGAGCTGCGGGACGGCGACGAGACGCGGTTCGGCGGCAAGGGTGTGCTCAAGGCCGTGGAGCACGTCAACGGTCCGCTGGCCGATGCCGTGGAGGGTCTCGACGCGCGGGACCAGGCCGCGGTGGACATGGCGCTGCTCGAGACCGACGGGACGCCGAACAAGTCCGTCATGGGCGCCAACGCGATCCTGGCGGTCTCGCTGGCTGTGGCGAAGGCCGCCGCGGAACAGGCCGGCCTGCCGCTGTATCAGTACCTTGGCGGGTGCGGGGCGCGGGTGCTGCCCGTCCCGCAGATGAACGTCCTCAACGGCGGCGTCCACGCGGACAACTCCGTCGATCTCCAGGAGTTCATGATCGTGCCGCTGGGGTTCGACACCTTCGCCGAGGCGCTCCGGGCGGGCGCCGAGGTGTTCCACGCCCTCAAGGGGGTCCTGCGGGAGCGTGGGCTCTCCACGGCGGTGGGCGACGAGGGCGGGTTTGCACCGGATCTCCCGAACAACCGGGCGCCCCTCGACCTGATCGTGGAGGCGATCGGAAAGGCCGGGTACGAGTCCGGCGCCCAGGTCGCCCTGGCGATGGATCCGGCGGCCTCCGAGTTCTTCTCGGACGGGGCGTACAACCTGACCGGAGAGGGCCGGACCGGTCTCTCGGCCGCGGACATGGTGGACTACTACGAGGAGCTCGTGGACGCCTACCCCATCGTCTCCATCGAGGACGGCCTCGCCGAGGGCGACTGGGAGGGGTGGAAGCTCCTGACCGAGCGGCTCGGCGGGCGGATCCAGCTCGTGGGTGACGACATCTTCGTCACCAACCCGGAGATCATCGCCCGGGGGATCCGGGAGGGGATCGCCAACTCGGTGCTGATCAAGCTCAACCAGATCGGCAGCCTGACCGAGACGCTGGAGGCGATCCGGATGGCCCATCACGCCGGGTACACCACGGTGATCTCCCACCGCTCCGGCGAGACCGAGGACACCACCATCGCCGACCTCGCCGTGGCCATGGCCACCGGCCAGATCAAGACGGGATCCGCCTCCCGGTCGGAGCGGATCGCCAAGTACAACCAGCTGCTCCGGATCGAGGAGGAGCTGGAGCAGGGGGCGGTCTTCCTTGGCCGGCGGGCGTTCGCACGTTCCTGACCTCCGGTGGCTGAGCATCGCCGCCGGCGTGGCCGTGCTGATCGCGGCCCTTGGCCTGTTCTCGAGCGTCGTGGACCGCGGGTTCGGTGAGCTCGGGGCCGCCCGGGCGGAGCGCCGTCGGCTCGAGCAGGAGCGCGAGCGGCTCCAGCGGCGGGTCCAGGTGCTCGGGGAGACCCTGGACCGCATCCGGACCGACCCTGCCGCCGCGGAGGCGTTTGCACGGCACGAACTGGGCTGGATCCGCCCCGGGGAGGCCGTCGTCCTGCTCGCCACCCCCACCCCCGAGGCGATCCGCGTTCCCTTGACACGGCCCACCCCGACCCCTATACTCTCCCTTCGCGAGTGACGCGGGGTGGAGCAGTCCGGTAGCTCGTTGGGCTCATAACCCAAAGGTCGCAGGTTCAAATCCTGCCCCCGCAACCATTGAATAGACGACCTCCTCCTCCGGGAGGGGGTCTTTCGGTGTTCCGGGCGGCGTGAACTGGGTCTGCGGTCCGGGACATGGCGCCGGTGCCGGCCGCGGTTCCGTCACGGAGGCCACGGGCAGCACGGCCGGGCGGCCCTTCATCACCGGACCCCGGAGGCTCAGGACGTCTCGCCGTTCCCCTGGAGGCGGGGCAGGACGTACCGTTCCCACTCCTCCTCGAAGACGAGGGAGCCCATGTCCTCCATCCGGTCGAGATAAACCACGCCGTCGAGGTGGTCGTACTCGTGCTGGATCACCCGGGCGTGGAAGCCGTTCGCCGTCAGGGAGACCGGCTCACCCGTCACCGTCCGCGCCTTGACCTTGACCCGCCGGGCCCGGGGTACGACCCCGCGGAGGCCGGGGATGGAGAGGCACCCCTCCCAGTCCGACTCGACCTCCTCGCCGATGGGACGGACGGTCGGGTTCACGAGGACGGTGGGCTCCACCTCGGGCTCCCCGTCGGCCCCCGGGAGCCAGTAGGCGAACAGGCGGACCGACTCGGCCACTTGGGGGGCGGCCAGGCCGACCCCCTGCCCCTCGAACATCGTTCGGATCAGGCGCTCGGCGAACTCGACGAGCCAGACGGACCCGAACCGGTCCTCGGGGAGCGGCTCGGCGACCTCCCGGAGCACCGGGTGCCCCAGGCGGACGATGGTCAGTGGCTCGGAGGCCTCCATGGCCTCAGACCCCGCAGCTCCCGCCGGTGCAGCTGCACCCGCCAGCCGTGGCCGGCGTGTTGGGGTTGTCCACGGTGAACCCCGAGCCGCGGTGGTCGTCCACGAAATCCACCGAGGCCCCCTTGAGGTACGGCGCGCTCTGGGGATCGATCAGAACGTTGATCTCCCCGGCTTCCACCACCACATCCCCCTCGCGCCGGTCGTCGAAGGTGAACCCGTAGGCGAACCCCGAGCACCCCACGCCCTGGATGTAGATCCGGAGGTCCTTCCCCTCCGCCTCGGGCATCTGCCCGGCGAACTCCTTGACCTTCTCGATGGCCGTCTCCGACAGCGTGATCATCCGTTCCTCCCGTCGACTCTCGTCAGACTCTGGAACCCCGGCGCAAGAGCCGTGATTCCCGACGATGCTACTCGATGCTCTTCTCCCCGAGCCAGCGCTCCACCTCGATGGCCGCCATGCACCCCGTGCCTGCCGCCGTGATCGCCTGGCGGTACACGGCGTCCTGGACGTCTCCGGCGGCCCACACGCCCTCTACGGAGGTCCGGGTCGAACCCGGTTCGGTGACGATGTAGCCCGTCTCGTCCATCTCGAGCTGACCCTCGAAGATCTTCGTGTTCGGCTGGTGCCCGATGGCGATGAAGACGCCGTCGGTCGGCAGCTCCCGGCGCTCGCCGGTCCGGGTATCCTCGAGCACCACGCCGGTGACGCCGGTCTCCGGCGTGCCGAGGATATCCACCACCACCGAGTTCCAGGCGAACTCGATCTTCTCGTTGGCGAACGCCCGCTCCTGCATGATCCGCGACGCCCGCAGCCGGTCGCGCCGGTGGACCACCGTGACCTTCCTAGCGAACCGCGTCAGGAAGATCGCCTCCTCGATCGCCGTGTCGCCACCACCGACCACCACGACCTCCCGGTCCCGGAAGAAGAACCCGTCGCAGGTGGCACAGGCGGAAACCCCGTACCCCATCAGCCTCTTCTCCGACTCCAGCCCGAGGAGGCGGGCCGAGGCCCCGGAGGCGACGATCAGGGCATCGCAGGTGATGGGGCCGTGGCTGGCCGTCTCCACCCGGAACGGACGGACGCCGAGATCGACGGTGACGACCTCGTCCATGATCGTTCCGGCCCCGAACCGCTCGGCCTGTTCCTTCATCCGCTGCATCAGCTCCGGACCCATGATCCCCTCGGGGAACCCCGGGAAGTTCTCGACCTCGGTGGTGATGGTCAGCTGCCCGCCGGGCTGCATCCCCTCGATGACCATCGGGTCGAGCTCGGCCCGGGCCGTGTAGATCGCCGCGGTCAGGCCGGCGGGCCCCGATCCGATGATGAGCACCTTGAAATGGCGTTGCTTGGTCATGATCCGACTCCTTGAGGTTCGGGCTCCGTGGAGCGCGCACGCCCGCACGGCCGTTCATTATGAACCAAACCCGCGCCCGGCGCGACCCATTCCCGGAAGATATCGCTGCACCGGTATGGAACGCCCCTTCCCATGGCATCGCCAGGCGGGAGCCGGCGGCCGGCCCCTGCGCTCCGCGCGGGCGGCGCGCTGCCCGCGCGTCCCAGTGGGAGTGAGCTTCCCGCGGACCGCCCCCGCCCCCACGTCGGCCCGGCCCGAAGGGGAGCGTGGCGCAACGGCGCTGCCGGAGACGTGACCCCGGGGATCCGTCCGCGGTAAGATGAGCGGCTATGAGCCGTGACCGGGGATCCGGAAAGGTTTCGCGGAGGGGCTGGCTGGCCACAATCGGTCAGGGGACGCTCCTCGGCATGCTCCGCCGCGCGGAGGCGGAGGGGGGGTGGGAGCTCCACCGGCGGCACGCCGTCCAAGAGATCGCCTGGTCCGGCGACTCGCTCCGGGCGAGCCTCTCCCCGATCGGGTTGACCGTCGTCATCGGGGACGCCCTGGCCGACGGGACCCCGGCGTTCGAGTGCTCTTTCTGCCCGGAGGACCGGCAGCCGTGCCGCCATGTGGTGGCCACCGTGCTGCGGTGGATCGAGATCCGGACAACCATGCGGCGGAAGGGCCCCGGCACGGTCTGGCGGCGGTGGTCGCGGCAGCCGTTCCTGACGGTGGAGACGGGGGAGGCGGACCGGCAGGACCTCTCCCACCTGGAACCGGACACCCTCCTGTCCACGCTGGCGTTCCAGCTTTCCCTCAACCGTGAACGTGTGGCCACGGCCACCGTCGAGGGTGACGAGGTCGAGATCGAGATGACGCTTCCCTCCGGAGAGCGGCGGACCATCGTGTTCCGTGCCACGGCGCTCCCGCCGATCCTTCCCGCACTCCGGAACCTGCCGGGGCTCGAGCTCCGGGGGGAGCTCCAGGGGCTGGAGCTCTCCGAGCTGCGGTTCCGGCCCGGCCTGCTGGGGGACTGGCGGGAGGATGGGATCCACCTCGTCCCGGGATACCTCCTCCCCGGGGGGGATTTCGTGCCGCTGGACGGGGTCCGCGATCGGATCTGGGGCCGCTGGATCCGCGCGGGACACCGGCTATGCAGACTCTCCGATCCGCCCACGGGGCTGGTCCCGTTCTTCGAGAGCGGAACGCGGGTGCTGACGGGAAAGGAGGCGCTGGCGTTCCTGACCCTCGACCACCCCGTGCTTCGCCAGCAGCCGTGGTACCTGCCCCAGGGGCTGCTCAAGCGGTTCACGCGCCCCGTGACACCGGAGCTCGCGGAGATCGTCATCGACGTGGACGACCGTGGGCGGGTCAGACTTCGGGCGGGGTGGACGGTCGGGGACCGGAAGCTGTCGTGGAACGATTTCCTCCGGCTGCGGCGGACCGGGTTCACCCGGGTCGGGGAGGCGATCGTCAGGACCCCGGACCTCGGCTGGCTCGAGGGCACGGGGTTCCGGCTGCCGGGCCGGGGCGCCCGGCGGGGAATGGTTGGGGA
>Ga0256835_1000054_pt1 | contig 96086 bp, 90 predicted proteins | sample PIR30metaG_FD_185972 | JGI IMG/M metagenome (GOLD analysis project Ga0256835, IMG submission 185972) | Hydrothermal vent microbial communities from East Pacific Rise, Pacific Ocean - PIR-30 | ecosystem: Environmental > Aquatic > Marine > Hydrothermal vents | place: Pacific Ocean: East Pacific...
TTTCCGGTATGCCCTTTTGGCAAATAGCCCCACCGCTGAAACAATTGTAACACGAGGCACCTGCGGTCCATGGCGCCGAGGCCCTGCATTGCCTCTCGGTCATGTTAAGCGAGCTTGAAAAACAGCGAAGAAACGTTACCCTTTTCCTTGGGCTCATGCGCATTTACCATGTTCTCGGATGCCCGGTAAGCTATAATTCGCTTACCCGGAGCACAGGACTTCGTTCTAACGCGACGATCCAGGACTACCTGGATATATTCAGCGGGACCTCTCTGGGCTTCATGATCCCCTATAAAAACCGGTAACGATTGCGTACCACAACGGATTCCGGCCATGATGTTCTTCAACACCAGGTTATCATCAAGCCGGCATTGCTGAGGCATCTTTTTATGCTCTCTGCATCGCATCCTGCCCGGATCCTTTCCTACAACAAGATGCTGGGCCCAGCTCCTTTTTGCAAAGCGCGTTGCCATAAAGGGCGGAAAGTGGTATTTAGGCATAAATTGTAATGTGTTAGGTTTTGGGATATGAGGAGGGGTGGGGGATGGTTGTGTGCAAATTTAACTTTTTACTTTATATTTGCACAATTCTTTGATACCCTTCAAACATGATTGAACGCGAAATATCCAGAGAATTGATACAATGCTGCGCGGAATACCCCGTGGTGACGGTTTTGGGACCGCGCCAGTCGGGCAAGACCACCCTCGTGCAGATGACCTTCCCTGACAAGCCTTACTTTTCCCTTGAGGACCCCGATATTCGCATGGCAGCAGATGCCGATCCCAGAGGCTTCCTGGATCAGGCCAAGGAAGGTGCGGTACTGGACGAGGTGCAGCGGCTGCCAGTCTTGCTGTCCTATATTCAGGGCATGGTGGACAGAAAGAAGAGGCCGGGGATGTTTGTCCTCACAGGGAGCCATCAGCCACGGTTGCATGAGGCCATTGCCCAGTCCCTGGCAGGACGGAGCGCCATGCTGACCTTATGGCCTTTTTCTTTCTCAGAGCTCAAACAATATAAACAGGGCTGGAAAGCCTTTGAGCTTATCCATAGGGGCTGTTTCCCCCGCCTTCACGAAGAGGGGCTTGAGTCCAGCAGGTTCTACAACAGTTACCTTCAGACTTATGTTGAGCGGGATGTGCGGGCGCTCATTAATCTGCGTGACCTTGGCCGGTTTCAGGTATTTCTCAGGCTGCTGGCGGGGCGTGTGGGGCAGGTGGTCAACCTCACCTCCCTGTCAAATGACGTGGGTGTTTCGGTCACCACCATCAAGAATTGGCTCAGTGTCCTTGAAGCCTCTTATGTCATCTTCCAATTGCCACCCTTTTATCAAAATATCCGCAAAAGGGTCATCAAGTCTCCCAAGATATATTTCACAGATGTGGGTCTTGCAGCCTTCCTGCTGGGCATTCACAATGAAGACCAAGCCTCCCGTGACCCCTTGCGGGGCAACCTGTATGAAAATCTGGTGATCGCAGATGTCATGAAGGGCGGCTTTAACAGGGGTATCAGGCCTGAGGCCTATTTTTACCGCGACTCGCACGGCAACGAGGTGGACCTGGTGATCAAGGAAAGGGGCAATCTCATACCTGTTGAGATTAAGTCGGCATCCACCTTTTCAGAAAATTTCCTCAAAGGCCTGGAGCGGTTCAGGGAACTGGGACTTGATCGTGTGTGTTCAGGCTTTGTCCTTTATAATGGGGAGCAGGAGTTCAGGGTCCACAATGTTCGCATCCTCAATCCCCTCCATGTGGAAGACCTGTGGGAGACATTGGTTTCTCCCTGATTAGGGCGATCAGGAGCTGAAAACTCCCACCTGAAATCCCCCAAACCCCACTCAGATCATCCTCCCTGTATTCCATGGCAATCTTTTCTGCCCTTCTAAGCAGCACCCTCTGTGCCAATGAAAGTGAGACACCGACCTCTTGCAAAATTAGTGTAGGGCGGGTAGGAGTTCTCACATGAAAACCATACAATTTGATTCCTAGTCGATGAAGCAGAGTCAAGCAACACCATCACAGTCTGGAACAGAGGGAGCCCGTAGGGCGACTGGCGTTCCAAACTGTGATGGCGGTTCCCGGTCAGCTTTTTCACCGCCTGACCCGGAAGTGCCGGAAAAAAAGGCCAGAAGACGCTTTAGCGCCGCATACAAACTGCGCATTCTCCGGCAATACGAAGCATGTCGTCAACCAGGCGAAATCGGTGCCCTGCCAAGACGGGAAGGTCTCTATCACTCCAATATCAGCACTTGGCGGCGGCAGCGTGACCAGGGAGCCCTGCAGGGCCTTAGTCCCAAAAAGCGGGGTAGAAAGGCCAAAAAGCCTAATCCAATGGCCCTGAAAGTCGCCCGGCTGGAACGGGAGAACAGGCAACTGACTCAAAAGCTCAAGCAGGCTGAAACAATCATCGAGGCTCAAAAAAAATCTCGGAGATCCTGGGCATACCGCAGGAAAACAACGGAGAGAGCAAATGATGGCCGCAGTTGTCTCGCTGGGGGGCACGGTTGGCAAAAAAGCGGCCTGCGAAGCGTTGGCGGTTGCCAGGGCAACTTTTTACAGGCATGCGAACAGGAAAAGCTCCCGTGGGAACGAAAAGTGCCGCCCCGCCCCACCGCTGGCTCTTTCTCAGCAGGAACGTCAGGCTGTGCTTGATGTTGCCCATGAAAAACGGTTTTGGGATGCCTCGCCTTACCAGATTTACGCGACCCTGCTGGATGAAGGACGCTATATTGCCTCTATCCGTACGTTTTACCGAGTGTTGGCAGCCAACCAGGAAGTTTGTGAACGAAGAAAGCAGGTGGTTCGTCCACGGTATCAAAAAAAGGTTGAAAAAACAAGTAACTATCCGTATTGGGGTTGACATTATCGAATATTTTAAACAGATGTCTGAAGATACCGGAATTCCTTACCAGAATTTAATCAATCTTTATTTAAGAGACTGTGTCCAATCAGGTCGGAAAATTGCGATTAAGTGGACAGCCTGATTTTAAGTGCTACAGTTTTTGAGAAATTTCTTCTCAAAATCCCCTACCCATAAAAAGGGGTACGCACCAGGGTTGTAACTCCCTGAAACAACTGGTGCGTACGTTGAACTTTAACGTTCCCAGCGCCCTTAACCCACAGAAGGCTGCCGGTCTCATCCCCTATGCTTTGGGCGCCATCGGTTCCCCTCCCATCATCCCCCGCCTTTTTCTTTCTTGGCGCGCCCGGCAGGATTCGAACCTGCGGCCTACGGATTCGAAGTCCGGCGCTCTATCCGGCTGAGCTACGGGCGCAGATGGAAAAAGACCATTGCAACTCAAGCCGGCTGCAATGGTCTGAATTCAGAATATGGGGTGAGTGATGGGACTTGAACCCACGACCACTTGGGCCACAACCAAGTGCTCTACCAACTGAGCTACACCCACCGTATGAAAAGCCTTTAACTACCAATACACAACGACGATTGCAAGTAAATTTTGACGACTTGGCAAAGAGCCCCGCGGCTGTCCTTGCGCATCACGGCGTGACGGCGGAAGCCGGTCCTGGTTGCGAGACCGGGCCCTGCTCATTGCGGGGCCCTCGACACTTCAATCTATTGATTATTTCAGCCTTCTGTTATAGATTCTGGCTCTGTTCGAAGGCCATTTTCCGGATCATGCAACCTTTTTCGTTTTTTTATGGGATAATCCAGGTGACAGACTTCCACATTTTTGTTATCCGCGCCGTTCTGGCGGTGGTTTTTGCAGTCGTTTTGACGCGTGTCTTTCATCCTGACTTTCAGCCGGTATATGTCGCCGGCCTGGCGGTCATTCTTGTGGGACTGGCCTATCTGGCCGAATTCTTGCGGCAGCGAAAAAAATAACCGAGGTAAAAGGCAATTGAAACCGATCATTCTAGGCACGGCAGGACATATCGACCACGGCAAGACCAGTCTGATAAAGGCCCTCACAGGCGTAAACACCGACCGCCTCAAAGAAGAACAGTTGCGGGGGATAACGATCGAACTCGGCTTTGCCGATCTGACCCTGCCCAGCGGCCAGCGCCTTGGCATAGTGGACGTGCCCGGGCATGAAAAATTCGTCAAAAACATGGTGGCCGGCGCCACCGGCATCGACATGGTGGCCATGATCATCGCCGCCGACGAAGGGGTAATGCCCCAAACCCGCGAGCACATGGAAATTTGTTCCCTTCTGGACATAAAACACGGTCTGGTGGTTTTGACCAAAATCGATCTGGTCGATGAAGAATGGCTGGAGCTGGTCAAGGACGACATCGAACAATTCGTACGGGGCAGCTTTCTCGAAGGGGCGCCCGTAATCCCGGTCTCGGCCGTTACCGGTGAAGGCCTGGACAGGTTCAAAGAAGCGCTTGACAGCCTCTGCACCCAGGTGCCGGAGCGCAGTTCAGCGGGACTTTTCCGCCTGCCGGTCGACCGGGTATTTACCATGCGGGGATTCGGCACCGTCATAACCGGAACCCTTTCTTCCGGCAAGATCAAGCTGGGGGAGACGGTCCGGATTTATCCCGCAAGCACAACCTCCAAAGTCAGGGGCCTGCAGGTCCACGGCCAGAGCGTCGAAGAATCTGCCGCCGGCATGCGGACAGCCATCAACCTCCAGGGAATCGATAAATCCGAGGTGAGCCGGGGGCAGGTGGTGGCCCTGCCCGACACCCTGATACCGACTTACATGGCCGACGTGGAGCTGCTTTTCCTGGCCTCCAATGCCAAAGCCATCAAAAACAGAACCCGGATAAGATTCCACAGCGGAACCGGCGAAGTACTGGGAAACCTGATCCTTCTGGATACAGAAGAGCTGGCTCCCGGAGACCGGGCGTTGGCCCAGATCAGGCTTGAAAAACCGGTCGTTCTGGTAAGAGACGACAGGTTCGTCATCCGCAGCTATTCGCCTGTAAGGACCATAGGCGGGGGACGCGTCCTCAACCCTGTGGCATTGAAACACAAACGCTTCAGGGCCGAGGTCATCGACCAGCTCCGCCGCCTGGCGGGCGACACCGAAACCGACCTTGTGGCCGTTCATATCGAGTCGTCAGGATGGGCCGGTTGCAGCCTGACTCAGTTAAGGGTGATGACCAACCAATCCCCCAAAGCCCTCGAACAATCGCTTGCAGGCCTGCTGAGCAAAAAGACCATCCTGGTGCTCGACAGGGAATCGCGCAGGTACGTCCATTCGGCAAACGTCAACCGGCTCGAGGCCCTGATCAGAGACCACCTGTCTGAATATCACCGCAATCACAGGCTGCGTTCGGGCATGCCCAAAGAGGAGCTCAAATCCAAACTGCCCGATGCCATCGGCCAGCGCCTGTTTACCCTTGTATTGAACAAGATGATAAAGGCCGGCACCTTGGTTCAGGAAGACGAACTGGTCCGCCTTGGCACGCACAAGGTCACCCTGGCGGCGGATCAGAAAAAGCTGCGGGCCGCCATGGTCGAACTTTACCTGGAAAGCGGCCTGATGCCTCCGTATTTCAAAGAAGTCTGCAACAAACTGCAGCTTGACCGGCAACAGGCCCGCCAGGTGCTGGAATTGCTGTTGTCAGAAGGGGTACTGGTCAAAGTCAAGAACGATCTTTATTTCCACCGCCAACCCCTGGAGAAGCTCAAACAAAACCTGGTGAAATTCCTGACAGAACACAAGGAGATCGACACCGGCCGGTTCAAGGATATGACTGGAGCTTCACGCAAATTTGTGATACCTTTATTGGAATATTTCGATTCATGCCAGCTGACCATAAGAGTCGGCGACAGTCGAAGGCTGCGCAAAAAAGCCGGACAGTGATTCAACCAAATCCGATCATTCAACAGGAGAAGGTATGAACGAAAAAAATTCGGCTGACAACGGAAGCGAACCCGAAAAGGGATTCAAATTTTTCGCCTTCAAACGTCTGGCCGTCGGGCTCTTGCTGCTGATCGCCATCCTGTGGGCCCTGGGTGTCCTGCTGGGGTATTTTGAAAATCCGTCCCCTATTGTTGCCAGACACGACTCCAGCCGGTCAGGGCGTCTGTCCCATGCCGGCAATGCCCCTGTTGACGGCAAAAAATCAGGCCCGCCGGCCATGGCTGCCGAAAACAACGCTCATGTCGGCCACAAAGCCGAGCCTGCCGGAGCCACAAAAGAAAAGGTCGAATCTTCCCCTGCCGCCCTCTGGCAGAAGGACCGGTCCTCTGGGCAGCAGCAATCCGCGGCCAAACACCAAGAGCCGCTCAGTCAAAGCACCTCCTCCGGCCATCCCGCCCCGGTCGAAGACAAAACGACAAAAACAAAGAGCCACAGCCCTGACAAGACGACAGAGGATGGAGCGCAAAATCAAAGCCATCCGAAGCCCGTCGCCCACCCTGAAGGCAAATCCGCCGTCAAGGCCAAGCCGGCGGGAGTAACCTTCGTGGAGGCGGTCATCAGCCCCCTGCATTATGAACTGATGGAACGCTTCTGGGGCTGGCGGCCGAACGACATCCTGAATTTCACGGACAACGTCAACAATTTTCAGCTGGGAGTGCTGGAAGTGACCAGGCGGACGGCGGTTGCCCTGTCGGAAAGGATTTCGCGCACCGGAACCACCGATACTCTGGATCCCAACCTGCAAAATGCCGTCAACTGGTTCATGATCAAGGCCGACCGGTACTGGTTCCCGTCGGCCGAATCCAAGTACAAGGAAGGACTCAAGGAACTTGCCAAATACAGGGACAAGCTGATGGAAGGCAGGGCTTCTTTCCATACCCGCTCGGACAATCTGATTCCCCTGCTTGCTTCTTTCGAGGACCTGCTGGGAAGTTGCGACGAAAACCTGGTAAAAGCCTTTGAAGAAGACGGATCGCCGGTAAGCTTCTTCAGGGCCGACGACTATGTCTACTACACCAGGGGGGTTGCCAGCGCCATGCTGTCCATCCTGGAGGCCGTCCACCACGAGTTCATCTCGATCCTCGAGACCCGTCACGGCACCGAACTGCTACACCATGCCATCGAATCCTGCCGGCGGGCGGTGGAGATAGATCCCATCATGGTGATCAACTCCGACCTTGACGGAATATTTGCCAACCATCGCGCCAACATGGCCGCGCCGATAAGCCATGCAAGGTTCTACCTGGGCCAACTGATCAAAACCCTGTCGACCTGATCGGCGGCCGAAAAGGCGGCCCAGCCATGACCTCAATAAATGAGGTCCGCAACGTGCCGGCAGATACCATCGAGCCGGAGCATCCCTTTCAGGTTCAGCCTCAGGTACCTGCCGTCTTGCCCGGCCAGGTCTTGGCGGGTAATGACGTCCAAAGCGCGGGAAAACGCGGGAAACAAATCCGGGAAATCATGCTTGAGGCCAATCAGATCCAGGCCGGAGCAGGTCCGCAGTCCCAGATAGACCCTTTCCAGGAATCGCTGCTCTGTCGTCAGCACTTCCCTGCCCTGCCCCGGCAGGCGTCCCCGGGAGACGGTGGCCAGATATTTCTCCAGAGACCCGTGGTTCCAGGATCTCTTTCTGCCGCCGTCAAAACTGTGGGCCGACGGCCCCAACCCCAGGTAAGGATGAAAGGACCAGTACTTGGAATTGTGGCGTGATCTGAAATCACGGCAAGAGCCGGACGCCGGACGGGCGAAGTTGGAAATTTCGTACTGCCGCCAGCCGGCGTTCTCCAGGAAAACCACAGTCTGCAAAAAAAGCCCGGCGACCTGGCCGTCGTCCAGGCACACGGTCCGTCCCTGCCTTTCCAGGGCGGCAAACTCGGTGTCACCTTCAACGGTCAGCATGTAACAGGAGACATGCTCCGGGCAGGCTGAAACGGCCTTGGCCAGATCAGCTTCCCACATTCCCGACGTCTGTCCTGCCATGCCGTAGATCAAATCGATGCCCAGGTTGTCGAAACCGGCCCTGCGGGCCATATCGATCGCTTCCATGGCCGCCCCTCCGGTATGGATCCGTCCCAGAAAGTCAAGCACGCCGTCGTCGAAGGACTGCACACCGAGGTTGAGCCGGTTGACCCCGGCAAGGCGATACCCCTTCAGGCTGTTCAGGTCGACGGTCCCGGGATTGGCTTCCAGGGTTATCTCGGTATCCGGCGCCAGATTGACAAACCCGGAGAGGACGTCAAGGAGCAGGGCAACCCGGGAAGGCGACAGCAGCGACGGTGTTCCGCCTCCGAAGTAAATACTATCCACATCGGGCGAATCGACGACAGCCATGGCGATCTCTTTTGTGCAGGCTTCGACAAAGCCATCGATAAGGTCTGTCTTTTCAGTAGAGAAAAAATCGCAATAGCGGCAACGCCTGAGGCAGAAAGGCACATGGATGTATATTCCCGTCGGCAAACAAGTACCGGTGTTACGTTCATCAACCGGCGGGTTATGGTTCGCCTTGACCAAAACCACCCCTCCGTCATCCGGTGCCCGGCTGTTTTTTCAGTTCCCGCTTTACGGCGGCAGCAAGCTCGCGGATGACATAGGGCTTTTTGACATAACTGCCGGCGCCCAGAGCCTGGGCCTGCCTGACTCTCATGGATTCGGAATAACCGCTTGCGATTATCGCCTTTTGAGCGGGCCTGATTTTCTTTATCTTTCTGTAAGTCTCCAGCCCGTCCATCCCGGGCTCCATGAGCATGTCCAGCATGACGAGATCGGGCTTATGCTTTCGGACGTATTGAACCGCCGCCTCGCCACTTGTGACGGCAGACACTTCATATCCGAGCCTGCTCAGAATGCTTTTGGCTATATCGATCTGTTCGGAAGAATCATCAACCACCAAAACGGTCTGCCCGTCTCCCATCAACTCTTGCATGTCACCGAACTTGTCCTCACAGGAGCGTCTTTCCCTGGTGACAGGGAAGTAGAGAGTAAATATCGTGCCGATCCCCAACTGGCTGGAAACATCTATGGCTCCCCGGTGATCCTTGACTGTAGCCCACACGACCGCCATGCCGAGGCCGCTGCCGCTGCGGCCCATCTGCTTCTTGGTAAAAAAAGGCTCGAAAATGCGGTTTACATCCTCGGGCGAAATACCGACTCCATTGTCGGCCACCTTCATGACCACATAGTCCCCCGCCTTGAGATCGGAAGCCGACGGCGGCTCGGACAGATGCTGATTGGCAGTGCTGATCCTGATCGTTCCGCCGTCGGGCATGGCCTCGATGGCATTTGTCACCAGATTCATGATGGTCTTTATCAGGTGTGCCGAAGAGCCCTTTATGTCCAGCAAAGAGCCGTCCAGCCTTGTTTCCACACGCACTTCCGGGTGGCGCTCGGAAAGATCCCTGAACTCCGGGCTATGCAGGTATTCGGTGATGAGGTTGTTGAGGTTGACAACCTCGGTGGCTGATACTCCCCGGCGGGCAAGAGTGAGCAGATCCTGTACTATGGCGGCGGCCCTTTTGCCGGAATCCCTGATCTTTTCGAGCGGTCTCATCAAGCGGCTGCCTTCGGCAAGCTCCATCATGAGCAATTCAGGATAACTGACTATACCTGAAAGAATATTGTTGAGGTCATGGGCCACTCCTCCCGCAAGCGTCCCGATTGCCTCCATCTTCTGGGCATGACGCAGTTTTTCTTCCAGCTTCTTGCGCTCGGTTATATCGACCATGATGCAGCGGCCTTCGACGATTTCACCCCGGCCGTCCCTGAAGGGAACCAAAGACAGGGAAACCCATACCGGGCTGCCGTCCATTGCGACCAGTTCCACTTCTTCATTGCTGACAGCGCCTCCCTTCTGCAAAATGTGGGCGACACGCCTTACCTGAGCAAGGCTTGCCACTTTATCGGCCGCAAAGCGTGTCCAGCGCCATCCGAGCATTTCTTTGCGCTTGTATCCGAGCAGTCTTTCGGCGGCCGGGTTGCAGTTGAGTATCTCTCCGCTGTGGGCGTCGATGGAGAAATAGGCGTGGGGAGCATTCTCATACAGACTGCGGAATTTTGCCTCACTGTCGCGCAGCCTCTTGAAGGCCATGGCGCTGAAGATGCTTACCGCTGTCTGGGCCGCCACTCCTATGAGCAGGTTGACATCGCTCTTTCTCAAAGGACGTTTACTCCCTATGTTGTCGACGGCCAGGATGCCCAGGGAATGTCTTTCGTACACTATGGGAATGCAGATGAGCGATTTTGAACCCACCTGGGAAGCCACCCGCCTGCTTTTGGCAGACAGGGAGTCCTTGATCGCGCCCAGATCGCCGATAAGAATGGGACGTTGCTCCTTGAAGGCCTTGACGAAAACTCCCCTGGCCGCCGGGTCGTCCAGCCGGAAGCGGGTCTTTTGGAGCAGCCCCTGCATGGACCGGTCCAGACCGAAACCGGCCGCGAAAACCAGCCGCCGGGACTCGCGGTCGGACAACATGATCATGCCACGGTCGAAATCCAGATAATTGGCGACATGATCCATGACAATCCTGGTCAGGCGCCCGATGTCCATTATGGAAGAAGTATCCTGACCGATCTTCTGAATCAACATACCGGCCCGGTAGCGGTAGGCGATCTCGTTGATATGATCCTCGGCCGCATCGCCCTGCCGCCGAACGGTCTTCACCAGCATTTTCTTTTCCAGCACCAGGCTGCGCAGGTACACGGCCATGGCCACCAATATTCCGGCCATACTGACGCCGGCGGCCTTTGCCGGCGGCCACAGCCACCAGCCGGCTGCCGAGGCCGATACGGTCAGGGTCGCTGTCAGCAGGGCTGCTTTTTTCCATCGACGGTGCAACGGTATCTTCCAATCCACCAGATAAACACAGCGGTCATCGCCACGATGGATACATTCGGGATGTTCAACGCTGGCGAACCGATCGGCAAAAAGGCGAACGACGGCTTCAAAGATGCCAATACGGTTTTCACATTGATAGGGCTTTTCGCACACTCCCGGCTTGGGCACGATGGTTATCCGGACCTTGCTGCCGCCGATCCTGCGTGTGCTGATCACTGCCGCCCTGCTCATCACCGGATAGAGTTTTGCAAGCAGGCTGTAGACGGCCGCCGGGTTGAGCAGGCCCAGCGAGAGCTGTTTGACCGGCCCCATGGCTTCAGCCGAAACGGCGTAACGTCCGGCTTCGCGGGCAATGCTTTCATCCCCGGTGGCCTGAAGACATTCATCATAGAACCTGTCTATCTGTGACTGATTGAACCAATGTCCCGGATCTTCGAGTTCGTACTTGGTAATCCCGCTTCTGAGTAAAATTACTTCCGGATCGAGCCGGGGATACCTGGCGGCAAGGTACTCTACAAATAGTTTGACGATACGGCTGTTATAAAGAGGCGTGTGTTTATCCAGGTGTTCCGGCGGCAAATCGGCGGAACCGGGCCTTGATCTGTGCATGCGCCGAGCCCATCTTAGGATGTCAAGAAGCTGTCAAAACAAATGGCCTTGTGAAAAACAGACTGTGAGATCAGTGAACCGGAAACCGCCCTGACTGTCAAGGGAAAACACCTTTCCGGCAAACCGGTATTGCCTGAACCGGTCCGTCCTGCGCTGTTTTCTTTCACTGTCCGGCCAGCTCGAAACCAAGTTCCAGGGCCTTGCGGTTCATGGCCAGAAAATCAGGCGGAATGCGTTTTTCAAGAACCTTGAGCACTGAATCAATTTTTACGATTCCGGTAAGCCCGATAACCGTTCCCAGCATGCAGATATTGAAAACTATCGGTTTGCCGATATGCTCCATGACTGTCTTGTACATGGGGAGTTCTTTCTGAACCGCGTCCACCTTGCGCTGAGTGGTCACGAAATGCGGGTCTGTCAGGAGCAATCCCCCCGGTCTGATGATGGAAAAAAATTTATTGTAAGCTTCCTGGGTCAGACAAACCAGCACGTTTGGCTGAATAACCTTGGGATAATTTATGGGCCCTTTGGAAATGATGACATCCGACCTGGTGGCCCCGCCGCGGGCGGCAGCTCCGTAAGACTGGGTCTGAACCGCTGTCAAGTTTTCAAACAAAACAGCAGCCTCTGCCAAAACGATAGCGGCAGTTATCACACCCTGGCCGCCTGCACCGGAGAAAACGAATCTTGTCCTTTCCATCACTCAACCCTTTTTACGTTGTCCAACCAACGGTAGTAAACTACCATCCGAGAAAGAGGATGCGGCTGACGGCACCAGGCGGCCTTACCCGGTAACTGCCCCCGCAAACGCTTCCGCCCTTGCTTGGATAGCCGGAAGCCCAGCGGCCCGGGTCAGCTTCCGGAAGCCATGGCCCGCTGGATAATCTTTTCGTATTCACTGCAATACTCGGGCTGCTCCTTTTCCACGAATACGCCGCGCTCGATAAGCTCGGGATTCTTTTGCTTGGCTTTCGAGCCTATGGGAGTGGTCGCCTTCTGCATATACTTCATCATTTCCACCGCCCCGCCCAGCTTGTTCTTGCGGCCGAAATAGGTCGGACATTGGGTCATCACTTCCAGCACCGAGAAACCTTCGTGCAAAATGGCCCGCCGTATCAGATCGGTCAATTGCTGGACGTGGTAAGTCGTGGTGCGGGCAACGAAAGTTGCCCCGGCGGCAGTGGCCAGCTGTACCGTATCGAAACTCTGATCGATATTCTTATAGGGAGCGGTGGTGGCGAGCGTCCCGTAACCGGAAAGGGGAGAATATTGTCCTCCCGTCATGCCGTAGATCCGGTTGTTCATAACGATGGCGGTTATATCTATGTTGCGGCGGGCGGCATGGATGAAATGATTACCGCCGATGGCCAGGGCGTCTCCGTCCCCCATGGGCACTATCACGTTCAGCTCCGGCTTGCTCATCTTGACACCGGTGGCAAATGCCAGCGCACGCCCGTGAATGGTGTGGAGGGTATGGAAATCGACATACCCGGAAATCCTGGAAGAACACCCGATCCCTGAAACCATGACGATTTCGTTCTTGCTCATGCCAAGCTTTTCCACGGCCCGGATCAAACTGTTGAGGACTATGCCGTGACCGCAGCCGGCGCACCATATATGAGGGAAAAATCTTTCGCGAAGATAATCTTTGACAGCCATGAGCTTTTACCTTGTCTGATTTGATTAAACCGGTCCGAAGACCGGCCGCCCCCCGATCCGCTCTTACACGCCCTTCCCGGCCACCAGCCTGAGAATGTTGCGGATATCGGTAGGGGTAATAAAAACTCCGTCGATTCTGTTGGCCAGGAAAACGCGTTCGGGGCAATCGACGGCCTGCTTCACCATCTGGCAGATCTGCCCCATGTTCATTTCCACAACCACCACGTATTCGGCCCGGTTGCAAACGTCCTGGATGATATCGGACGGAAACGGCCATAGAGTCTGAAGCTCCAGCAATCCTATCTTCTGTCCCCTTCCCCGCAAGTGCTGAACCACGTGCAAAGCCGACCGGGCGGCAGAGCCGTAGGAGACAAGCACCGTTTTCGCATCATCGAGGTGAAACTTTTTGTAACGCGCAATGAGGTTGGCGTTGTTCTCTATCTTGTCCACCAGATGACGGATGAGCCCATGGACGACCGATGGGTTGTCTGAAGGAAAACCCCACATGTCGTGATAAAGACCGGTTACATTGTAACGGTGCACCCCTCCGAAATCGGACATGGGCAACCGGCCGTCTTCCCGCGGCAGATAAGGATGATAGTCAACTCCTTCTTTCACCGAAGTGCGCAGGCGGTCCACCAGGGGAATCTGGCCCGGCTCCGGAATTTCCAGTTTCTCCCGCATGTGCCCCACCACTTCGTCGAAAAGCAAAACCACCGGCGTGCGGTAGGTTTCGGCCACGTTGAAGGCTTCCACGGTCATGTTGAACACATCCTGATGGTTGGAAGCGGTGAAAGCCACGATGGCGTGATCACCGTGGGTTCCCCACCGGGCCTGCATTACGTCCGCCTGGCTGACATGGGTGGGAATACCGGTCGAAGGCCCCCCCCGCTGGACGTCCACGATGACGCAGGGAATCTCGGCCATGACCGCGTAACCCAAGGCCTCCTGCATCAGCGAAAAACCGGGGCCGCTGGTGGCCGTCATCACCTTGTGGCCGGTAAGCGAGGCACCGATTATAGCGCAAAGGGAAGCGATTTCATCCTCCATCTGAATAAACCTGCCCCCCTTGCGGGGAAGCCTGGAAGACAGATGCTCGGCGATCTCCGTGGACGGCGTTATGGGGTAGCCGGCAAAAAATTCCAGCCCGGCGTACAATGCCCCTTCCACACAAGCCTCATTGCCCTGAACGAATTTTATTTTCGATTCCATGTTCATCCTCGACGATTATCTCGATGGCCAGGTCCGGACAGCGTAATTCGCAAAGCCTGCAGGCAATGCAGTCTTCCGGCCGCACGGCCACGGCTTTGTCCTTTTCATCCAATTCAAGGACATTTTTAGGACAAAACGCGACACAAATACCGCACCCTTTGCACCACTCGCGGTTGATACGGTGTTCTTTCAGCTTAGGTTTGGCCATGGAAAATCCTCATCGCTTGGTTCAACAGCCACACTGGGCTGGAATCACGTTCACCTCTCCAGCCCGACCCCGCCTGAACGCAAAGGCTGCCTCATAGAAGGTTTCATTTATTAAGTCAAGCAAATACGATAAGAATCATAATTTCCCCCTGCATCCAAAATCCCCGTCTCTGAACAGGTTGCTTTTGAGATCCAAAAATCAGATCGGGCGCGGCAATTTACAGCGGCAGGAAGCTTGACGGAACTCCGGGTTGAAGACAAACGCGCGCATCGACTAAAGACCCCTTTAAAGGGGGACAGTTTACTCATAGCGGGCTTTGGCCTAAATGTAAACCCTGGTGGCGCGCTTTACATTTTGACACATGGGGCGGTTTTCCATTATTGTTCTGGAGAAAGTTTTTCAGGCAACCTCCAACAGGATCGGGTGTAACTTGCGAACTCTGAGAATATCGATAACCGCCACGGCCCTGATCATCCTGGCGGCCGCCGGTTGGTTCTTCATGGATCTGCACAGCTGGTCCCGGCGGCCTGCGCCCGCCCACGGCAACGAGAGCGAAATATTGTTTACGGTTCATCCCGGAGAGGGTCCCGACACCCTGGCCCGCCGCCTGGCCGGCCGGGGGCTGCTGACAAGCGCCTGGCGCTTCAAGCTGCTGGCCCGCCTGAAAGGAGCCGACAGATCCATAAAGGCCGGTGAATACAAACTGAGCGCCTGTCTGACCCCGTCCGAACTGCTCGATGTGTTTACAAAAGGCCGGGTCAACCTCCACCGTCTTACAATTCCGGAAGGTTACAACATCAAACAGATCTCCGTCAGGCTGGAAAAAGGCGGCTTCATGGCGGCCGATGTTTTCCTGAAAGAGGCTTTGAACAGTGATTTTGCCCGCCAGATGGGCATTGCCGGCGACTCCTTCGAAGGCTATCTTTTCCCCGACACTTACCACCTGCCGGCCGGCATTACTTCCCGCCGGCTGATAACCCTGATGGTGGAGCGGTTCTGGCAGCAGTTCAAACCCGGCTGGCGCCAAAGGGCCGCCGAACTGGGCATGACAGTCCATCAGGTGGTCACCCTGGCTTCCATCATCGAAAAAGAAACCGGTGACGCCGCAGAAAGACCGCTCATATCCTCGGTGTTTCACAACCGCCTCAAAAAAGGTATGCGTTTGGAAAGCGACCCGACCGTCATCTATGGCCTGAAAGACTTCGACGGCAACCTGACCCGCAAAGACCTGCGCGCCTACTCGCCTTACAACACCTACCGCATCAAGGGGCTGCCGCCAGGCCCCATCGCCAATCCGGGCCTCGATTCAATCCGGGCCGCCCTTTACCCGGCCAAGACCGACTATCTGTACTTTGTGGCCAAAAAAGACGGCACTCATTATTTTTCCACCAACATCAGGGAACACAACCGGGCTGTGCGCAAGTACCAGCTGGGTCGCCGCACCGGCAGGAAAAGCTCATAGCCCCGGAGAACACAGCCATGGCCATTGGGACCAAGACCGACGACCTCCGGCTGGGACAGCGCCTGGTAATAGGCTTTGAGGGCCGGAGCCTGACCCCCGAACTGAAGGAAATCATTGCCGGCCTGAAGGTGGCCGGGGTGATCCTGTTTTCTCCCAACCTGGAATCTCCGGCCCAGATAGCCGAGCTTTGCCGCAGCATCCAGGAATATGCCGCCGGCCTGGGACTGCCGCCCATGCTGGTGGCCATCGACCAGGAAGGCGGGGTGGTGCGCCGGCTGGAGCCGCCTTTTACCCAGTTCGCGGGCAACCCCTCCATGACCTGCGAGAACGACGCGGTCGACTTTGCCCGGGTAACTGCCGGGGAACTGAGGTCGGTGGGGATCAACATGAACATGGCGCCGGTATTGGATGTCGTTCCGCCGGGGCTGGACGGAGTGATGCGGCAGCGGGTCTTCAGGGGCGATCCGGCGCAAGTTGCCCGCATGGGAGCCATGGTCATCGAGCACATGCAAAAAGAAGGAATAATGGCCGTGGCCAAGCACTTTCCAGGTATCGGCCGCACCACCCTCGACTCCCACCTCGACCTGCCGTCTCTCGACACCTCTGTGGATGTGCTGTGGGACTCCGACCTGATCCCCTTTGTCCGGGCCGTCAGGCAGAAAGTGGCCGGTATCATGCTCTCCCACATTATCTACACATCCATAGACGAGGACTGGCCGGCCAGTCTTTCTTTCGAGATCGCCGACCGGCTCCTGCGCCGCAAGATGGGCTACGACGGAGTGATAATCACCGACGACCTGGACATGGGAGCCATCCGCAAACACTTTCCGGTCCCGGTCGCCATGGAACAGATAGCCCGGGCCGGAATAGACATCGCTCTTGTCTGCCACCAGGGGCCGGCCATCGAAGAGGCCTATCGGGCCCTTGAAAGATCGGTGACGGGCGACCGGCAGATCCGGGACATCCACCTTGAATGCCTGCGGCGCATAATGCTGCTGAAATCCCGGTTCTTGCAATGAATAATTACGGCGGGAGCGATCAGATCCTGCGGGGACGGCGGGAATAAACGTCTGCCGACAGGGCAGTTGCGCCACCCAGTGCGATCCTGTGATGGGCCACTGCGGCCACCATGGCGGCATTGTCCCCGCAAAGTTCCAAAGGAGGGAACCAGGCTTTCAGATTCAGGCTCCGGCAACGCTCCGCAAGGCTTTGGCGCAGTCCCCGATTGGCAGCCACCCCTCCCACGACCGCCAGGCGGGTGCAGCCATGGAGACGGGCCGCATTGACGATCTTATGCACCAGAACCTCCAGCACGGCCTGCTGGAATCCGGCCGCCACCTGAGACCGGACCTGCTCGACGGGCCGGCCGCACTTTGCCAGGTAGCGGCCGACCGCAGTCTTGATCCCTGAAAAACTGAAATCGAACTCCTCTTTGTTCAGAAACGGACGGGGAAAAGCCACGGCGTCGCCGCCGGCCTCACATGCCAGGCGATCGATGACCGGCCCGCCCGGGTAGCCCAGGCCGAGCATCTTGGCCACCTTGTCGTAGGCCTCGCCCACGGCGTCGTCCCGGGTCCGGCCCAAAAGACGATATACTCCCCTGGAGGGAAGATGGTAGATTTCCGTATGACCGCCTGAGGCCAAGAGGGCCACCAGGGGATAATCCGGAGGGTCGTCCATCAACTGCACCGATTCCAAATGGCCCTCAAGATGGTCCACGGCCAGGAAGGGAAGGCCCCGGGCAAAGGCAAAAGCCTTGGCAAAACAAAAACCCACCAGGAGGGAGCCGATCAAGCCCGGACCGCAGGTGGCCGCCACGGCCCGAATATCACGGTCCCCGGCACCGGCCTCGGCAAGGGCCTGTCTGACAACCTGCGAAATCACTTCGATATGCTTACGGGAGGCAAGCTCGGGGACCACGCCGCCGTAAGGATGATGAACTTCCACCTGGGAAGCGACGATGGAGGAAATTATCCGCCGGCCGCCTTCAACTACGGCGGCCGCGGTCTCGTCACATGAGGATTCGATCCCTAAAACCAGCATACACCAATACCGGCAGCCGGGCGCCTGCCATCGCCACAAGCTGCCTCAGCGCTTTTTCAGGCCCTTGGCCGGATGATTTTTTTTACTGCCCCGAGACGGCGGCACCGTACCGGTGCCCCTGGCAGCAGGTGCTCAGCACCCGCCTCCGCCGGCGGCAGCTCCTTTTGCCAGCCAGGCCAGAAACCTGGCAAGCAGTCCGGATTTTCTTTCAGCCGAATGTTTCATACCCACCTTGCACGCGGGTCTGCCTGCTGTTTGCGCTCGACTATCTCACCGATGACCCAGGCCTTGTCTCCCATGGCCACCAGGCGCTCGAGAACTTCCTGGGCCGCCGAGTCCGGCACCACGGCCACCAGGCCGATACCGTTGTTGAATACCCGCATCATTTCATCGTCTTCGACCCTGCCGGCCTTTTGCAGAAATTCAAAGACCGGCGGCACTTCCCAGCTGCCCTTTCTCAGTACTATGGAGCAGGCCTGGGGGATGATCCGCAAGGTGTTGTCGACGATCCCGCCGCCGGTGATATGGGCCAGGCCCTGGATGGGGAAATCACGCAGCAGATGCTGGATCGTCTCCGAATATATCCTGGTGGGCCGCAAAAGCTCTTCTCCCAGACTGAGGCCGAGTTCTTCTATATAATCTTCCGGCTTCAGCTTCAGAATCTCGAAGCATATCTTGCGTACCAGGGAATAGCCGTTGGAATGCAGGCCGTTGGAGGCGATCCCGATTATCCGGTGACCCGGCCTTATCTCGGATCCGTCCACGATCTTGCTGTTTTCGACAATACCCACGGCAAATCCGGCCAGATCATACTCCCCGTCACGATAAAAACCCGGCATCTCAGCCGTTTCGCCGCCGATCAGGGCGCATCCGGCCTGCCGGCATCCATCCCCGACACCCTTTATGATCTCGGTCACCGTCTGCCGGTGCAGACGGCCGGTGGCAAGGTAGTCCAGGAAAAAAAGCGGCTTTGCTCCCTGAACGGCAATATCGTTGACACACATGGCCACAAGATCGATTCCAACCGTATCGTGACGGTTGGTCATGAAGGCCAGTTTGAGTTTGGTGCCGACCCCGTCGGTGGAGCTGACCAGAACGGGATTTTTCATGTTGTCCGTGTTGAGCGAAAACAGGCCCCCGAAACCCCCGATCTCCCCCATTACTCCCGAACGCCGGGTCTGCCTGGCAATGTCCTTGATCGATTCCACCAGGCTGTCGGCCTTATCCAGATCAACGCCGGCATCGGCGTATGTAAGCGGTTTGTCCATGCAAACACTCCTTGTTCCGGCTCGCGGTTTTGCAGCTAGACATAAACTGCGGCCTGGTAAAAGTCAAACCTAAGTTGAGCGTTTCAAAAGTACGTCTTGGCCGCCAGGCCCGAAAAGCGCTCATCTCGGGTGAGAGTAAAACTTTTTTGACATTTTCCGAATCCTTTTATACGGTTAGGCAATGTTTATCTGTTTCTATCAAAACCAGTCAGCCACTAGCACGAGGTGAACAAATGACCCGCTTTGCACGCTTGGACCGTCTTCCCCCTTATGTCTTTGCCACTGTCAACGAAATCAAGATGGAAGCCCGCAGGGCGGGTGAGGACATCATCGATCTGGGTATGGGCAACCCTGACATCGGCACTCCCCAACACATTGTCGACAAGCTCACCGAAGCTGCCCAAAAACCCCACAACCACCGCTATTCGGCTTCCATGGGAATCACCAAGCTGCGCATGGCCATCGCCGACTGGTACAAGCGCCGCTTCGATGTGGATATCGACCCGGATAGTGAGGCAATCGTCACAATCGGAGTAAAAGAAGGCATGTCACATCTGGTTCTGGTTACCATCCGGCCCGGAGACGTGGTCTTTACTCCCAATCCGACATACCCCATCCATCCCTATTCGGCCATAATCGCCGGCGGGGATGTCCGCGGCATTCCGGTGGGCCCCGGCGAAAACTTCTTCGACAACCTGCTGCATGCCACGCGCCAGACCTGGCCCCGGCCCAAGATCCTGATACTGAGCTACCCCCACAATCCCACCACAGAAGTGGTGGATCTGGACTTTTTCCAGCAGATAGTCGATTTCGCCCGCGAGCACAAAATCATGCTGATCCACGATTTCGCATACGCCGACCTGGTCTACGACGGTTACCAGGCCCCCAGCCTGATGCAGGCCAAGGGCGCCAAGGAAGTGGCGGTGGAATTTTTTTCCATGTCCAAAAGCTACAGCATGGCCGGCTGGCGGGTAGGTTTCTGCGTCGGAAATCCTGAAATCATATTCGCCCTCAAAAGGATAAAGAGCTACCTCGACTACGGCATCTTCCAGCCCATCCAGATAGCGGCCATAATCGCCCTCAACGGCCCCCAGCAATGCGTGGCCGAGATCAGGGACACATACAAGGGCCGGCGCGACACCCTGATAACCGGGCTGAACCGCATCGGCTGGCCTGTGGAAAGCCCCAAGGGGACCATGTTCGTCTGGGCCAAGATCCCCGACGCCTACCTGTCCATGGGATCGGTGGAGTTTTCCAAGTTTCTCATCCGCAAGGCCAAGGTGGCCGTGGCCCCCGGGCTCGGATTCGGTGAATACGGCGACCAGTATGTCCGTTTCGCCCTTATCGAGAACAACATGCGGATCAACCAGGCGATTCGCGGAATCAGGAAAATTATCTGACCGATACCCCCTGATAAGGCAGTAACGAGCCACCGGGCTGATGATTATCGAAAAAGCCGTCCAGGGCCGCCGCCGGGCCCCTGCGGCGGTCCGGCGCTTTTCTATTGACTTTGGCGGCCCTAATGAAGGAAAAGCCCAGTAACATATTAGACCAGTGTTGAGCGCTTTTAGGGCTTGCCGGTATAAACATTTGAAACGCTCGGCTTAGTTTTTATGGCAAGGAGCTGAAGATGGAACCAATCCACTTGGGTCTGATTGGATGCGGAACCGTTGGAACCGGGGTTGTCCGCATTCTGTATTCAAAACGACAGCTGCTGGCTGACAGAATCGGCATTCCCCTCAATCTCAAATACGTGGCCGATCTGGACACCACCTCCGACAGGGGGGTGACCTTTCCGCCCGGAGTAATGATTAACGACGCCTGGAAAGTCATCCGGGATCCACAGGTGGATGTTGTCATAGAGATGATCGGCGGAGAGGGAATGGCTCTGGAACTGATCGAGGCAGCCATAGAAAAGGGCAAGCATGTGGTCACAGCCAACAAGGCTCTGCTGGCCAGGCACGGCAACCGGCTGCTGGAAATGGCCGTGGCAAATGGAGTCGATCTGGTCTTCGAGGCCAGCGTCGGCGGCTGCATGCCGATCATCAAGACCCTGCGGGAATCGCTGGTCGGCAACCGGGTAAAATCGATGATCGGTATTCTCAACGGGACCTGCAACTATATCCTGTCAAGGATAACCGACGAGGGCATCGAGTTCCAGCAGGCCCTGGCCCAGGCCCAGGCAGCCGGGTACGCGGAGGCAGACCCGGAACTGGACATCGAAGGGCTGGACGCAGCCCACAAACTGGCGATCATCACCGCCCTGGCCTACGGAACCCCCATCGACTTCGACAATATCTACACAGAAGGTATCTCGCGCATAACTGCCCTGGACATCCAGTTCGCGGCCCAGTTCGGCTACCGCATAAAACTCCTGGCCATCAGCAAGGACAATGGGGATACGATCGAAGCCCGGGTCCACCCTACGATGATACCGTTTGACAACATCCTGTCGAACGTCAACGGCACCCTCAACGCCATTACGGTGACAGGGGATGCTGTCGGCGATATCCTCCTGTACGGTCACGGAGCAGGAATGATGCCAACGGCAAGCGCGGTCATCGCCGACATAGTCGATATCGCCCGCAACCTGGCCGCCAGGGCTTCGGGAAGGCTGCCCCTGCTGGCCTGCCAGCCGGACAAGATCCGTCCCAAACCGATAATGCCCATCAGCCGCCTGGTGACCCATTACTACTTCCGTTTCGAAGCCAAGGATCAGCCCGGAGTTCTGTCCAGGATTGCCGGAATCCTGGGTAAATACGGCATCAGTATTTCATCGGTGCACCAGAAGGGACGCAAGAGTGAAGGCAGCGTCCCGGTGGTGATGGTGACCCATTTCGCGCGGGAATCCGATGTGCGCCAGGCAATGGACGCAATCAGCGGGCTGGATGTGATACATGGCCGGCCCGTGGTCATAAGGATTGAGAACGACAACCATCTGGAATAACCCCCAAAAAGCGGCGGCTTTATTTGGCCCGGCGCTGCGGGATTAAAACGGGCGGCCTACCTACAGGATTACGAATGTCTGGTGCCGCATGGCACATCATGCGGTTTTGCGGAACAAAGATCAACGGGAGACTATTTAGAAGATGTACATTGTTTGCAGCGACCTGGAAGGAGTACTGGTACCGGAAATCTGGATCGGCGTGGCAGAAAAGACCGGTATCGAGGAGTTGAAACTGACCACCCGCGAAATATCCGACTACGACCGGCTCATGCGCCACCGGCTTTCCATCATGAACGCCAACGGGCTCAAACTGAGCGACATCACCGAGGTTATCGAGACCATCGAACCGCTGGAGGGAGCGGCCGAATTCCTGCGCTGGTTGAGGGACAGGACCCAGGTGATCATTGTTTCGGACACTTTCACTCAGTTTGCCGCTCCTTTGATGAAAAAACTGGACCGGCCGACGATCTTCTGCAACTGGCTTACCATCGGGCCGGACGGTGCCATTCAAGACTACCACCTGCGGCAGTCAGACGGCAAACGCAAGGTGGTCGAAGCCCTGCGCCGGTTAAACTTCAAGATCGCCGCCATGGGAGATTCCTACAACGATATCACCATGATCCAGGCCGCCGATCATGGTATCCTCTTCCGGCCGCCGGAAAACATAACCGCCCAGTACCCTCAACTGAAGGCCGCTTACCATTACGATGACCTGAAATCTTTTTTTACCGAACTGCTGGACGGATCATGCTGACCCACAGGACCACTTACCGGGTTATTTACGGCGACACAGACAGGATGGGCATAGCCTATCATGCCAATTACCTGCGCTGGTTCGAGATCGGACGCACCGAACTTTTCCGCGCCTGGGGACTGCCTTACCGCGAGATAGAAGCCAGAGGAATCATGCTCCCGGTTTCAGAAGTAAGCTGCAAATATATGGCTCCGGCAAAGTACGACGATCTGCTGATCATTGAAGCCGGCTTCGACCCCGAATCCCGGGCGGCCCTGAAAATCGATTACCGTATCCTGAGTGAAGACGAAAAGACAGTCCATGCCACCGGCTACAGCCGGCATGCCTGCGTGGATTCAAACGGCAAGGTGGTACGCCCCCCGGCTTTCATGACCGAACTGATCCGCCGCAAGAGCAATGAACGCCCTGATTGAGACGGAAAAAGGTCTGCTGCTGGAAATCTACGTCCAGCCGCGTTCTTCAAAGAGCTGCCTGGCCGGGATCTTTGACGGACGGCTCAAGATCAGGGTCAAGTCCCCGCCGGTGGACAATGCGGCCAACAAGGAATGCCTGCGGCTGCTGGCAAAAAAGCTGGGGCTGCCCAAATCACGCCTGACCATTGCCTCCGGACATACCGGCCGTCGCAAGAAAGTATTGATCAGCTGGCCGGCAGGCGGGCCGAAGACAGATGAAGCCGGAAGCTTATACCGGTCTGTGGAGAGCCTGCTAAAAAGCGACATGTAATTTTTGCTTGACTTGAGCGGCCAGGGTTACTATCTATAGCGCTTCACGGATTGATGCGGGGTGGAGCAGTCTGGTAGCTCGTCGGGCTCATAACCCGAAGGTCGGAGGTTCGAATCCTCCCCCCGCTACCAGTAAAAAGACAAGGGGAGCTTTTTTGGCTCCCCTTTTCTGTCTTCTGCGCACATTGACGCTAAAAGCAATCCGGCGACAGTCCCAACCGGATTCAGTACAACAGGGAACGCCTGTAATCTATCCGGGGCTCGGCGGGCTGGGAATCTGCCGGCTCCTGGTCGATGGCAATGCCGAGAGTATGTTTTAATAAACGTTCGGTGTCTATTTGCATGCACTTTTCACAAAGGCAAACCTGGACGATCATTTCTCCCACCTTGTACCGGCAGACAAAAACGGCCTTATCTTTTTCGCATGCATAACACTGCATGTTCAGCTCCTTAGGCAATCGCTTTTTCAGTTCAAACGGCATGGTCATGATCCTTTGCACCCTTTGGGACCGCACTTTCTTGCCGGATAGGAAAAGCAAAGGATGTGCCAACCGAGGCGGGAGCGAAAAAAGAAGGGACGTCAAACGCCAACCGGCCCGGACGGACGGAAGGAAAAGACAACCGCCGGGAAAAAGCTGATATCCCATACCCTTACCGGGCCTCTCAAAGCCTCCAATAGCTGATGTCGTCGGCCTGCGCCTGATCCGGACCGAAGGCCGACTTGACGTCCACCACCACCGGCCGGCCGGCGGAGCACAGACGGGCCACTTCCGCCAGACCCTTGTCCCGGTAGTAGGAATGGACGACGGCCAGGACCACGGCGTCCACGCCCTTCAGGTCTTCCCAGCAAGTCAGTTCCAGCCCGTAGTAAAGCCTGGCCTCGTCTGGATCGGCCAGGGGATCGTGAACCATCACCCTGATACCGTAGTCCCTGAGTTCGGAAATTATATCCACGACCCTGGTGTTTCTCAGGTCAGGGACATCTTCTTTGAAAGTCAGTCCCAGAACAGCCACCGAGGCGTCTTTTACCTGCTTGCCTTCACGGATCAGCATCTTGACGGTCCGTTCGGCGATGTATTTGCCCATCTGGTCGTTTATGCGCCGGCCGGCCAGAATCATCTCAGGATGATAGCCCAGGGCCTCGGCCTTGAAAGTCAGGTAATACGGATCTACGCCAATACAGTGTCCCCCAACCAGACCGGGCCTGAAAGGCAGGAAATTCCACTTGGTTCCGGCAGCCTCGAGCACTTCCAGGGTGTCGATGCCCATGATGTCGAAAATCATGGCCAGCTCGTTCATCAGGGCAATGTTCAGATCGCGCTGGGTGTTTTCGATCACCTTGGCCGCCTCGGCCACCTTGATGGAAGAAGCCCGGTGGATACCAGCCGGCACCACCTTGGCATACACCTTGACCAGCATGTCGGCGGTGGCCTCATCCGATCCGGAAACCACCTTGACGATCTTGTCCAGGCTGTGCACCTTGTCGCCGGGATTGATCCTTTCAGGCGAGTATCCCAGGGTGAAATCCTTGCCGAAGACCAGCCCCGAAGCTTCGGCCAGGATAGAAAGACAGACCTCCTCGGTCGCCCCCGGATAGACCGTGGACTCGAAGACCACGCATGATCCGGGCTGCAGCTGCTTGCCCACAATACGCGAGGCGCTCTTCAGGGGCGTCAGGTCCGGGATGCGATAGGCGTCGATGGGTGTTGGAACGGCAACTATTATCAGCCGGCAGGTGGCCAGCAGGGAAGGATCATCGGTGTAGCGAATTTCCACGGCCGCCAGTTCCTCCCTGCTCACCTCCAGGGTCCGGTCGCGTCCGGCAGCCAGCTCGGCGATCCTTTCGGCTTTCAGATCGAAACCCACCACCTCAAAATGATGGGCCAGATGAACCGCCAGGGGAAGCCCCACGTACCCGAGACCGACCACGGCTATCCTGTCCTGCTTTGCTGTCAACGATTCGAAACTTACCATCTTGATTGTTCTCCTTTTCCGATTCCCGGGCGTAAAACTGCAACCCGGCCGGCCTCGATTCTACTGGGTGCCGATGAAAAACGGCCGGAAACTCTCTTCGGGTCGTTTCCGGGCCTCGGACAGCTTTTCCAGTAACGATGGTATGTCCTCAGGCAAATTCCCTTCCAGGTCAATGTAATTGGTATAATGGTCGCTGGTCAACCGGCAATTCACTTTGAGGGCCTCCACAATGGCCCCTGTCTCCTCCAGGACCTGATGGGGGCCCAGCATCTGGAAACTGCCGTTTAGAACCTGACGCAGCAAGGCAGTGTTGACCTTGGGAACGAAAGTCCTGAGGCGGATGCAGTCCGGAGCCATGGCGTTCAGCACCCGGGCCGTGTTCCGGGCATGCTGCCTGCTGCGCTGTCTGCCGCCGATTCCAAGCAGCACGTAGACATGCAGCTCAATGCCGGCCTGTCTCACCCACCGGCCGGCTTCTATCTGCTGCCGGGGGTTGGTTCCCTTGCGGATCGCTTTCAGTATCTGCCCGTCACCTGTTTCCAGCCCCACGTGAATCCTGGTCAGCCCCGCCTGCCGCAGGGACTTTAATTGTTCCGGCCCCTTGCGGTGAATGTACTGGCACGATCCGTAAACCGTGATCCTTTCCAGGGCCGGGAAAAGCCTCCTTGCCCGGCGGCAAACTTTCTCAAGATCAGCAGCCGGCATGGCGATTGTATTGCCCGCCGGCAGGAAAAGGCGTCTGACACCGGCTCCGTATTGCCGCCGGGCGGTCTCCAGATCTTCCACTATCTCGGCCACCGGCCTGATTTTGAAGGACGGGCCCTGCTTGTAGACCATGCAGAAAGTACACTTGTTGTGGGGACACCCCACCGTGGCCTGGATCAGGAGGGAATCGGCCTCACTGGGAGGCCGGTAGATCGGGCCTTCGTACCTGATCTGTCGATCCGGACACATATTACGCACCTCCCTTCCGGCAAGTCTTCCCACAGGAACCTGAAGCCCGGGCCGCCCTGATCCTTGAAAAGGCCCGAGCCTAGTCCCGGGCCGGGTCGTCATCGATTCCGGCCAGCAGCACTTTCAGCTCTTGGGGCGACAACCGGCGCCACTTGCCTTCAGGCAAATCGCCCAGACGGACAGAGGCTATACGCACCCTCTTCAGGGACACCACCCGGTGGCCCACCTTACGGACCATGCGCCTTATCTGGCGGTTGCGTCCCTCCTGCAAGGTTATCCTGAACCTGCGGCCGGAGATGCGCTCGATCTTTGCCGGGCGGGTCCTGCGGCCCCGGAGTACCACCCCGGCCGCAAGCCGGGCCAGGGCCTTGTCGGCAATGGGCCGGGCAACCTTTACCAGGTATTCCTTTTCATGGTCGAAGGAAGGATGAGACAGGCGATGATGAAGACGGCCGTCGTTGGTCAGCAGCAACAGGCCGGTGGTCTCCTTGTCCAGCCGGCCCACCGGATACACCCGCCGGGCCACCTCGACCAGTTCGGTAACCACCGGAACCCCGGCCTGGCGGCAACTGGTGACATATCCCCCGGGCTTGTTGAGCGCCAGGTAGACCAGGTGCCCGTCCGGCCTGATCCTTTGACCGTCGAAGACGACCAGGTCCGACTCCGGGTCCACCTTCGTCCCCAGGCGGTCGGCAACCTTGCCGTTGACCAGCACCCGGCCGGCCAGAATGTGCTGTTCTGCCTTGCGGCGCGAACAGACACCGGCCATGGAGAGAAACTTCTGTAAACGGATCGGGGCCATCTTGTCTCAGCTGCGGTAATCGGCGTTGATCTTGACGTAATCGACGCTCAGGTCCGAGGTGATTATCCACCAGCTTCCCTTGCCCATGTTCAGATCCAGCCTGACACTGAATTCAGGCCGGTGCAACACCTCGGTGGCCCTGGCCTCGGCCCCGGGGCCGCACCCCACACCCCGGCTGACCATCTGCACCCGGTCGAAAAAGATATCCACCAGGTCCGGGTCGAAGGCGGCCCCGGCCCTTCCGGCAGCCCCCATGATCCGGCCCCAGTTGGCGTCCTGGCCGAAAAAAGCCGTCTTGACCAGGGGCGAGTGGGCCACGGTTTCGGCAATTTTGCGCGCATCGTCGTCCGTGGCGGCGCCTTGCACTTCAAGGCGCACCACCTTGGTCACCCCTTCGCCGTCTCTTACCAGCTCGATCGCCAAATCGGCCAGCAGGTCTTCCAGCACCTGCTGGAAAGCGGCCCGGCTGGAGGCGTCCACCTTTGCCCCTGAAAGCCCGCTGGCCATGACCAGCACGGTGTCGTTGGTGCTGGTGTCACCGTCTATGGTGATGCGGTTGAAAGTCCGCTCCACCGCCCTGGCCAGTGCCGGCTGCAAATCAGCGTGTTGCACTTCGGCATCGGTGCAAACAAAACAGAGCATGGTTGCCATGTCCGGCCGGATCATCCCGGCCCCCTTGGCAACCCCTATGATCCGGAAAGGCCGGCCGTCGATTTCACCGTCACGCCGGCCGGTCTTGGGACGGGTGTCGGTGGTCATCATGGCCCGGGCCAGATCCATGAAACCTTCAGGAGACAGTCCCCCGCACAATTTCGGAACTGCCCTGACAATCTTCTCCACGGGCAGAGGCTCTCCGATGACTCCCGTCGATGCCACCAGGACCTGCCGGGAGCCGATGCCCAGGTGTCCGGAAACGGCCGAGCACATTCTGATGGCAGCCTCTTGCCCCTGCCGGCCGGTGCAGCAATTGGCATTGCCGCTGTTTACGATTACGGCCCGGCACACCCCGCCCGCCAGATGGCGGCGGCTTATTCGGACCGGAGCGGCCTGAACCAGATTGCGGGTAAAGACCCCTGCCGCCTGACACTCGGTGGAAGCAAGGATCAGGCCCAGGTCGGGGCCTCCGTCTTTCTTGATACCACAGGCAATCCCGGCGGCCTCAAACCCCCGGCATCGCAGTTGCTGTGCTGACATTTTCCATCTCTCCCCTCAGCAGGGGCTTCGTTTGCATTTTGCTTGCAAAGCCCTGCCGCTTGCCCTAAAAAATCAGGTCACGACAACAGAAAGTAACGCTCATGATCAATTCCCGAAAACCGACGCCGCTGAAAAGTATGGTTGTTGAAAAACAAGACAACGCCCCCAAATGTCCTGAATGCGCTCATCCCCTGTCGCTCGTCAAGGGCTGAACGCTTACCTTCTGGCGCTGCCGGGCCTGCAGGCGCCGCTATCCCCTGGGACGTTTCATCGATCATATCGATGACGAGCTGGAAGACGAACTGGCCTTCACACGCTGCGACAGGATATAGATTTTGGCTTTTGCAGACAACCTTTTTCACGGGGCTGATGCAAGCAAGCCACCATCTTCGGCAACGGTACGGATTTCGCCGAATCTTTCAGTCCGGCCATGAGAAAGCAGGGCGGCAACAGGGAACATGTCTCGCGTGGATGAAAAAAATTTCTGCCTGGTAGTCGAATACGACGGCAGCCGCTACCACGGCTGGCAGCGCCAGCCCGACAGCCCGACCGTCCAGGGAACGCTCGAAGACGCCCTGGCCGTCATGACCCGCCAGACCGTAAGAATCATCGGCTCGGGCAGAACCGACGCCGGGGTCCACGCCCTGGGACAGGTGGCCAACTTCAGGGTCAAGACCAGGATCGACGCCCGGGCCTTCCAGAAGGGGCTCAACAGCATTCTGCCACCGGATATCGTCGTCCGCAGCTGCCGCCTTGTCCCCCCGGATTTCCACGCCCGGTACATGGCAACGAGCAAAGTGTACCGCTACCGGATTGCCAATCAGCCCCTGAGACCTGCCATCGGCCGGGATTATTGCTGGTGGATCCGCCGGCCGCTCAACCTTGGCGCAATGCAGGCCGCCCTGAAACTATTTGCGGGACGGCATGATTTCCGGTCTTTCGAGGCCGCCGGCAGCCCGCGGGCCCACAGCGTGCGCCATGTCCTGCGAACCGGCCTGGATTCTGACGGCCGGGGCCTTGTCCGGATAACCATCGAAGCCGACGGGTTCCTGCGCTACATGGTCCGCAACATGGTGGGCACCCTGGTGGAAACCGGCCTGGAACGATTGCGCCCCCGGGACATCCCCCGCCTGCTGGAAGCAAAAGACCGCCGGCTGGCACCGGCCACCGCCCCCGCCCGGGGCCTGTTCCTGGTGAAAGTAAACTATCCCGGAAATGCCCTGGGCAAAACCTGAGTTCCCGGGCCCAGGAAACCGTCTGTTTTTGTATACACCTGGTTCTAAATATTGAACACCTGAATCGACCGTTTCAGGTTGCGGTCACCTGCAAAAGAACGCCCCGCCACAGCCCGTTCAACCAAATGATCATGGCTTGTTTTTTGCATTGCAACCATCTTACACATCCGGATCCGGGTACCGGCCCGTTAATGCTCGTCAGGGAGGAAAGCTGCATGCAAGAATCGACATTTTTGGACAAGAACATGGAGTTTATTGAAAAGATAAAAAAAATTCCGGTTCTGGAACCTTTCAACGACGAGGAGCTTGAAAGGCTGATCGAAATGAGCAAGATCCGGCGCTACCGGCCCGGCGAATGTATAGTCAAGGAAGGCCAATTGGATACCTGGCTCTACTTTCTGATGTACGGCCAGGTCAGAATCGTCAAAAACGGCAAGGATGTCGCCATCCTGAAACGGCGCGGAGACATTTTCGGTGAAATGGGCGCCATCGACAGCGGCCGCCGCTCGGCTTCCGCTTTTGCAATCCAGGACACTGTATGCCTGGCAACCGATATTTTCTACATCGAAAAACTTACCGGAACAGAAAAGCTGGCCTTCGGCTACGTCCTGTACCGTCTTATAGCTGAAATCCTGGCAAGCCGCCTGCGCCAGACTACCGAAGCCCTCATCCGGGCCAAGGGCCGGCTCAACCTGAAATTCTGGTGATCCGAGACCGGACCTACCGGACAGTTTCCGGGCCTGGCAAATCGTCCGGCCCGGGCCGAAACCATCTCCCGCCGCTTTAAGTCCTCAAAACAACGAACAGCTTCGGCAAGCACACCTCGAAATTCAGAAGGCAGTCAGGCCCTGACCGCCTCCTTCACCCTGGCAACGATCCGTTCGAGATCGAGTCCGTTCAGCCGGCCGTCCTGCACAAGCCATCTGCCGCCCACCATTACGTGACTGACATCTGCTCCCCGGGCCGCATAGACCAGGGTGGAGGCCGGGTGGTAGATGGGCACCAGATTGGGCGCCCGGCAGTCGGTCACCACCAGATCGGCGGCCTTGCCCACCTCCAGGGAGCCGATCAGCCCGTCCAGTCCCAGCACCACCGCTCCGTCGATGGTGGCCATTTTCACCACCGTGGCAGCATCCATGACGGTCGGGTCGTCCATGGCGACTTTGTGCATTCTGGCCGCCGAGCCCATCTCTCCGAAAAGGTCCAGATCGTTGTTGCTGGCGCTGCCGTCGGTCCCCAGGCCGACGCATATTCCGGCGGCCAGCATCTCGGGCACCGGGGCTATGCCGCAAGCAAGCTTCATGTTGCTCTCCGGGCAATGGACCACTTTTGCCCCGGCCCCGGCGATCACGGCGATATCGTCCGTGTCGATGTGGACGCAGTGAACCAGAATGGTATCGGCATCGAGAATCCCCAGCCGCTCCATCCACTGAACCGGGTTGCAGCCGTACTTGCCCGCCAGGTGCCGGTACTCGTCGCCGGTCTCGGCCAGATGGATCTGGAAGGGCACTTTCAGGTCGCGGGCCGCCTGCTTGGCCTCTTTCAGGGTCCGTTCCGAGCAGGTGTAAGGCGAATGGCAGAAAATCGAAGGTCTTATCAGGCCATCTGCCCGGCCTGCGACATGGTTTACGAAAGCGCGGGCATGCCCGATCTTTTCCGCCGGGTCGGGCACACCGGGGGCCGGAAAATCGATAACCCCCTGGGCCACCACCGCCCGCATTCCTGCCTCGGCCACAGCCGCGGCCACGTGCCGGGCCAGGAAATAGGCATCGCCGATGGTGGTGGTCCCGGAAAGCAGCAGCTCGGCGCAGGCCAGCAGGGAGGCCCAGTAAACGCTGTCGGGGTTGATGTAACGGGCCTCGGCCGGGAACATGTGCTCCTCCAACCAGGTCATCAGGGGCAGATCGTCGGCCAGGCCCCGGAAAAGGGTCATGGGAAGATGGGTGTGGGCGTTGACCAGCCCGGGCAGGACTATGCCTCCGGCGGCATCGAGACGCTGACGGCCGGGCGGCAGCTGGGGGTCGTCGTCCAGGGACCAGATACGGGCCAGCCTGTCGCCGGCAACGGCCAGGGCCCCGTTTTCGATGACGGTGAAGTCCTTGTCGGCGGTCACGATCCAGGCGTTGTGAATCACCCAATCGAAAGTTTCAGGCTTCATCTTCTGCTCCGGTACTGGGAAAGGGGACGGAAAGCCTCGGCCGCCTGGTTGATGTCCCGGATCACCTTTTCGAGCTCGATGGTGGTCAGCCGGCTATCCCGGCAGACCACCCGTCCGTCGATGACAACGTGGCGCACGTCCCGGCCCGAGGCAGAGTAAACCAGATGGGAGACCGGATCGAAGACCGGCACCAGGTGGGGGCGGCTGAAATCGACCACCACCACGTCGGCCCGCTTGCCAACCTCCAGGGTGCCGATCTCATCCTCCAGGCCCAGGGCCCGGGCTCCGCCGGCGGTGGCCAGCTCCAGGACCAAACCGGCCGGCATGACCGTGGGATCCAGGGTGAAGGCCTTGTGCATCTTGGCAACGGTGTCCATCTCCCGGAAAAGGTCCAGGTCGTTGTTGGAGCTGGTCCCGTCGGTGCCCAGCCCGACACAGATGCCGGCATCCAGCATGTCGGGTATGGGGGCCAGGCCCGAGGCCAGCTTCATGTTGCTCTCTTGGTTGTGGGCGATCTTGACCCGGCCGGCGGCCAGCAGCTCGATCTCGGACTGGTTGACCTTGACGGCATGGCAGGCCAGCAGGTTGGAAGTGAGCAATCCCAGATTGTTAAGATGCTCCACCGGCCGGCAGCCGTAACGCTGACCGATCTGTTCCACCTCGGCCTCGGTCTCTGCCAGGTGGATCACCAGGGGCACCTGATAGTCTTCGGCCAGGCCGGCGGCCCTTTCCAGCAGGCCGGGACTGCAAAGATAGGGGCTGTGGGGCTCCACCGCCACGCCGATCAAAGGGTCTTGGCGCCATTTTTCCAGCATCTGCCCCACGTATTCAAAGCCCTTTTCCAGGGGGCCGTAGTTGGGGGAGGGAAAATCGTAGAGCACCTCGCCCACCACGGCCCTCATCCCGGCTTCCCTGGCGGCCCGGGCCACACTGTCTTCGAAAAGATACATGTCGCAGAAACAGGTGGTCCCGGAAAGGATCATCTCGGCGCAGGCCAGCTGGGTGCCCAGGTAGACCAGGCCGGCATCGAGCCTGGCCTCGGCCGGAAAGATGTAGTCCTGGAGCCAGGTCATCAGGGGCAGGTCGTCGGCCAGCCCCCGGAAAAGGGTCATGGCGGCATGGGTATGGACGTTGACCAGGCCGGGGATGACCACCGCCCCGCCGGCATCCAGCCTCCGGCCGGCCGGAACGTCCTTGAAATCGCCGGCCGGTCCCAGTGCCCGGATGGTGCCGTCTCTTACCGCCAGGGCCCCGTTTTCCACCACCGTGCCGACAGCATCCATGGTGATCAGGGTGCCGCCGGTAATCAACAGGTCGTATCTTTCGACATCGGTCATGGGCTTGCCCCGCAGGCGGCCGCAGCCGCCGGCTCAGATCCTTTCCAGCACCCCGGCCACCACCCGGGCCAGGGCCGGAGCGGCCTGGCGGGCAACGGCGATGATGCTCTCAACGTCCGCCGGACGGGGATCGTCCGGATCGGCGATGTTGGTAATGGTGGAAATCCCCAGTACCCTGATGCCGGCATGCACGGCGGCGATGGTCTCCATGACGGTGGAAAAACCGACCGCATCGGCACCGATGATCCTCAAAAAGCGCATCTCGGCCGGGGTTTCCAGAGACGGCCCGTGGAGGCCGGCGTAAACCCCGGATTGCAGCCCGAGACCGGCTGCGGCGGCCGCCTCTTGGGCGGCCTGCCTGAGCACCGGATCATAGGCCGCGGTCATGTCCGGAAAACGCAGCCCCCAGGCATCGATGTTGGGACCGGTGAGGGGATTTGCACCGGTGAGATTGACATGGTCGCGGATCAGCATCAGGTCGCCGGCGGCAAAGCCGGGGGCCAGGCCGCCGGCGGCATTTGTCAGGATCAGGTATTTTACTCCCAGGGCCGCCAGGACCCGCACGGAAAAGGTTACCTGGCGGGGGCTGTAGCCTTCGTAGAGATGAAAACGGCCCTGGCAGACGGCCACCTGCCTTGTCCCCAGCCTGCCTTTGAGCAGCACCCCGGCATGGCTGGCGACGGTGGGAGCCGGGAAATTGGGGATCTCCTTGTATGGCAGGCCGGCGGCTTTTTCGAGATCTGCAGCCAGGTCGCCGAGTCCGGTTCCGGTCAGCACCGCCACCTGCGGGAAAGAGCCGAACCGCCGCCTGACGAAGCCTGCCGCCTGCTCCACCTGAAGAATGTAATCCGTGTTGGAAGTCATGATTGTCGAACCTGTCCGCAGGCCATTGAAACACTGATCAAAAACGACAGGTCGGCAGTATAATCCCCGGCCGGGCTGCGGTCAAGGCCGGACACAAAGAGACACGCTGATTGTTGCCCCGCAACGGATCAAATTTATTGTCTTGATGATCCGCCGTCGACGAGGCATAATTGTTTGTCCGGCCCGGGTGCCGGATAACTCTTTGCAAGAAAGGAACAGAAAATGCGTGGACTTGTCATCCGCTGGCTGGCCCTTACCGTGGCCGTGATCTTTACCGCCTACCTGGTGGACGGAATCCGAGTGGACAGCTTCGGCTCGGCCCTGGCGGCAGCGGCCGCCATAGGCATCCTGAACGCCTTTTTCCGGCCCATCGCCCTGCTGCTGACCCTGCCGCTGAACCTGCTGACCTTCGGACTGTTCACCTTCGTGATCAACGCCCTGATGCTCAAGATGGCCGACGGCCTGATCGAAGGTCTCCAGGTAGACGGGTTCTGGAGCGCGGTGGCCGGAGCCTTCCTGATAGGTCTCATCAGCTGGCTGATAAACACCCTGATAAACACCGACGGCCGGATCCATGTAATCGAACTTCACCGCCGCGGTCCTGACCGCTGGGTATAAGGTCAGACCATGAACAGGCTGCTGATCATTCTGGCAGTGCTCTACATCCTCATGCCCCTGGACCTGCTGCCCGATTTCATCCCGGTCCGGGGCTGGATAGACGATATCGTCATCGCCGGCCTGCTGCTCTACCGTTTCTTTCAGAACCGCAAAACCAGGCCCGCGGGCCGGCCGTCTTCCGGAAGCGGCCCCGGGGACTCAGACAACCGGTCCGCCGGCCCGCAGCCGGCAGACAGACAGCCCTGCCCGCCGCCTCATCAGGTGCTGGAGGTCGCCCCCGACGCCACGGCCTCCCAGATCAAGGCCGCCTACCGCCGCCTTGCGGCCAAGTACCATCCGGACAAGTTCACCCACCTGGACGATCAGTTCCGCCGCCTGGCAGAAGAAAGGTTCAAGCAGATCCAGGCCGCATATCAGGAAATGACGGCCGCCGCCGAAAAGCGCTGAAAAAAGCCCGGTGCCCGGCATGGGCCGGACACCGGGTCCTGAAAAGATCGGCCAAACGTCAGTATTACACCAGCCCCTGGTCGAGCATGGCGTTGACCACCTTGATGAAACCGGCGATGTTGGCACCTACCATGTAGTTGCCGGGATGGCCGTACTGCTCGGCTGCCTCAAGACAGGTCTTGTGGATCGAGTGCATGATCATCTTGAGCCGGTTGTCAACTTCCTGCCGGGTCCAGGAAAGGCGCATGCTGTTCTGGGTCATCTCCAGGCCGGAAACAGATACTCCGCCGGCATTGGCCGCTTTGCCGGGACCGTAGAGAATCTTGTTTTCGGTAAAGATCTCTATCCCGTCGGGCACGGTGGGCATGTTGGCCCCTTCGCAAACCAGTTGGACACCGTTGTTTACCAGGTTCTGGGCGTCCTTGGCGTTGATCTCGTTCTGGGTGGCGCTGGGGAAGGCGCAATCGGCCTTGTGATCCCAGAGGGGGTTGTGGTCGGCATTGGGATCGGCCGGGGTATAAACGGCCTCGGGATATTTCTCGGCATATTCCTTTACCCGGCCGCGCTTGATGTTCTTCAGCTCCATGAGATAATCGAGCTTGTCCCGGTCCACACCCTTTTCGTCGTAGATGTAACCCGACGAATCGGAAAAAGTAACCGGTTTGGCCCCCATCTCGATGAGTTTTTCCATGGTGTACTGGGCCACGTTGCCGGCGCCGGACACCAGGCAGGTCTTTGCCTCGAGACTCTGGTTGGCGGTGGCCAGCATCTCGGCGGCGAAATAGACCGATCCGTAACCGGTGGCCTCGGGCCTGATCAGGCTGCCGCCCCAGTTGAGACTCTTTCCGGTCAGCACCCCGGTGAACTCGTTGGCCAGCTTCTTGTACATGCCGAACAGGAAGCCTATCTCGCGGGCCCCCACGCCGATATCACCGGCAGGCACGTCGGTATTGGGGCCGATGTGGCGGAAAAGCTCGGCCATGAAAGCCTGGCAAAAACGCATCACCTCGGTATCGGACTTGCCTTTGGGGTCGAAGTCCGAACCGCCCTTGCCGCCGCCCATGGGCAAAGTGGTCAGGGCGTTTTTGAACACCTGCTCGAAGGCCAGGAACTTGAGGATGCCGAGGTTGACCGAAGGATGGAAGCGCAGGCCGCCCTTGTACGGGCCGATGGCGCTGTTCATCTCAACCCGGAAACCGCGGTTGACATGCACCCGGCCCTGATCGTCCATCCAGACCACCCGGAACATGATCACCCTTTCAGGCTCCACCAGCCGCTCCAGGACCTTGGCGCTCCGGTACTCCGGGTTACGGTCCATAACCGGCTTGATCGATTCCACAACCTCCATCACGGCCTGGTGAAATTCTCTTTCGTTGGGATCTTTGGCTTTCACCAGTTGCAGAATATCCGTCATTCTATTTTTCCTCCTTTATGATTAATCGCCCCTCATAAGGGCCGCTCAACTCTCGCGGACAATGGCCGAACCGTCAGGTGCTCAAAATCACGCTCCTGGAGCTGCGGCCGTCGACTTTCAGCACCAGGGGCCGCCGGCAACGGACATGGGCCACGAACTCCGTTTCCCGCACCAGCGGCTGGCCCTGGATCCAGTCCCAGCGGATGAAATCATCGCCCTGGCCTGTTATGGAAATATAGTTTATCCCCAGGGTGGTGATGTTATGGAAAAAGTGCGATCCCTGGGAAGGCTCGGCCTGGAGCTTGTCGGACATGGCCTCGATTATGGCGCCCACCCCGGAGATATCGGCCCAGTTGACCGGAATGCCCAGCCATGGATCGGCCGATCCCCAGCGCCCGGGCCCGATGAGCAGGTATTTGCGCTGCTGCTTTTCAAGATCCGCGTTCAGGGCCGCGATCTGGCGGGCTATCTCCGGCGTCCTGGCAGGATCGAAGGGCTCGGGCTTGACATATACGATGTCTTCCATCATCGCCTTCTGGGCGTTGCCCAGGGCCCGTACAGAGTAGCAGATCGCCTCCTTGATCTCGTCCTCTGAAATGCTTACCTCCACCTGCTCGGCCCGGGCCGTCATGGGCCGCAGCTGGAGAAAGGCGAATTCAGGCTGCTTGTCGCTGGTTTCGGGGAGGTTGACGGAAAACTCGATTTCCACCGGGCATCCCATGCCCCGGCTTCCCAGAGACAGGGAATCCTTCAGCAGGCTGGCCAGGGGAAACAGATCGTATTTGAGCACCTGGGCGAAGGTAAGCACCCTGTAGCCGGGAATGTCCACCGTGTCACGGATACGGTGTTCCTGGGGCACGTAAGTGCTGGCCAGCATCCGCACCGGAGGCTCCTGGTCGGCATCGGTCACCTCGCGCCGCACCAGGTGATCGCCATCGGTTATCCCCAGCCGCTGCAGGCCGGTCCCCATCTGGAGGGCGTAGAAGTATCGCTGGCTGTTGGCCATTATCTCGTCCACCGAAGACCGCTGGGGCAGCAGCTGGGGGTAGGCCGGGCAGAACCTCAGGGAACGTTCGCCTTCCACCACCATCTTGCCCAGGCCCATGGCGATGGTGGCGATGCCTTCTTCGGGTTTCATCCTTCCGAAGGGATAGTAGTTGTAGGACTGGGCCACGCCCGATATGGCCGGATAGTAGAAATCGCCATACCTTTCGCCCACGAGCTGCTGAATGATCACGGCCATCTTCTCTTCTTCGGTGCGATGGCCCACCCGGCGGGAAAAAGCCCGCGGCGCCTGGTAATAGGTGGAAGCGTAGACCAGCTTGACCGCCTGAACCAGGTGGGCCAGGCGCTGGTCCAGATCCGGGTGATCGTTGGGGATCATGTAGGTGCGGTACAGCCCGGCATAGGCCCTGAACTGGGCGTCTTCCAGCAGGCTGGAAGAACGGATGGCAAGGGGATAACGCACGTGCTGGAGGTAGACTTTCAGGTCACGCTGCACCCGCTCCGGCAGGGGACTCTGGATAAAGCCGGCGGCGATGGCTTCATCGGGCAGGTCGGACTTGGCAAAATGGCGCAGGTCGTTGGCATCGACGAATTGCTCGAAGGCATCGGTGGTTATCACCAGGGTCTGGGGCACTCTGATCTGAACGTCCGGGTACTGCCGGTAAAGGCTCGTGTCGCAATTGAGCAGGGCGGCGACGAAAGCCAGACCGCGGGCCTTGCCTCCCAGGGAGCCCTTGCCGATCTTGATGAATTCGGTTTCAGGATCGAAGTCGAAGGTGTCGAAATTGGCCACCACGCCCTTCTGGCGGCTCTTGCGGCGCTGCCTGATCACCGAGGCCAGATACTGCCGGTGGGTCTCCAGGTCGTCGAAGTCCTCCTGACAGATGGGCCGTACCTCGGCGGCCAGCTCGGTCTCGGTGCGGGCAAAGAGCCAGCGTGAAAAATCGTTCCGCCGGCAGTGATAGATAAACGATTCGGGCGGAATCTTCAGCAGGTTTTCCTCCAGCCCCTTGAGAGTGCTGGCCCGGGCGATTTCCTCGCCTTCGGGGGTGCGGAAGACAAAGTCACCGAAGCCCAGATACTCCTTGAAAAAGGAACGGACCTCCTGGTGCAGGGTGGCCGAATCCTTGTCCACGAAAAAGGCCGGTATTCCGGCGGCAGCGACTGCGTCGTCAGAGCCCGAACCGGTCAGCAGCAGGGGAATGTCGAAACGTTCGGCCTGGATCTGCCTGAGCAGGTCCGTTCCGGCACCCCGGTCAGGCCGGCCTTCCCGCATCAGCTCGGAGGCACAGATCACCCCCAGAACGTAAGGCTCGAAACGCTTGAAGGTTTCCATGGCCTTTTCATAGGTTTCGGCCACCAGGATCTTGGGCCGGGCGCGCATGGTCAGCAGGCGGTGTTCCTCGTTGAGGCCGCTTTCGATCAGCGACTGGGTCTGGGAAACCAGTTCGCGGTAGAAGATCGGCAACAGGGAAGATATGTGGACCGGAGAATCCTCCACGAAGAGGATCACGCGGATACCGGCCTTTTCGGTGTCATGGGCGGCATTTATCTGATCCTCCACGCTCTTTACCATGGCCACCAGGATGTCGGTGTCGCCGGACCAGACAAAGGTCCGGTCCACGGCCTCGAAGGTAATGGCCCGGGTGACATCCCGGCTGCTGGGAACAAGCCCGTGGGAGAGAACCACCACCGGAAGATCCGGCTTGAGGGCCTTTATCTCGCGGCCCAGGGTGGCGGCATCCATGTCCACCACCCGCGGCATGGTGATCACCATGTCGAAGGCCTTTTCGGCGATCAGCTCCAGGGCCCTGGCGGCCGAGCCGGCCCAGGTAAACCTGGGCGGCCGGCTGAGGTTGAGCCCCCGGTACTCGTTGACGATGCGTTCGGAAAGCCGGCAATCCTCCTCCATCACCCAGGCATCGTAAGGAGTCGAAACCAGGAGAATTTCACGCACCTTCCATGGCATCAGTTCGTGGAAGACCTTGAAGCGCGAATCCAGATCGTGGCAGAAGGGATCTATTTCGATTGTCATGGCACCCCCCTGAAGCTTGCGTGTCCTGCGCCCTAAAGTAAGTAAATTCAAAAGGAAAACAGTTAACCAAAGGTCATCCCGGTGTCAAGCAAATTCGCCGTTTTGCCCGCCATGGGGCAGACAGCGGTCCCGAAACCGGGGCCGGGGCCGGCTGCGGCAATATTTTACTTGATCAAAAGGCCACACCTCTGCATATAACCTGTCAGGGAACCTGCAGCCGGGATCCGGCCAGGGATGATCGTTGCCAAGCCACTCTTTCAACGGGAGCAAACCTGATGCGCGTCGGTTTCATCGGGGCAGGCCACGTGGGAAGCGCCTTCGGACGCTATCTGCACCTCAAGGGCATCACCGTCAGCGGCTTTTACGACCGCCATCGCTCCAAAACCCGCCTGGCCGCAGAAGCAAGCGGGGCCGAGGCCTTCGAAAATGCCGCCCGGGTGGCGGCCGCCTCGGACATGATCCTGATCACCACCCGGGACGATCAGATAGAAGAGGCCTGCCTCGGGCTTGCCCGCAGCCGCGGCATCGAAAAACGGCACCTGGTGGGGCACATGAGCGGCGCCGGCAGCAGCACGATCCTGCAGGCAGCAAAAGATGCCGGAGCCGCCGTCTTCAGTCTTCATCCCCTCCAGGCCTTTGCCGATCCTGACAAGGCCGTGGAGCAGCTGCCGGAAACCTTCTTCAGTCTCGAGGGCGACGACCCCCGCCTGGAGGAGGTGAAAAAGCTGATGGCCCGCCTGGGAAACCCGTTGTTTCTCATTACCGCCGAACAAAAGCCTCTCTACCACCTGGCCGCCTGCATCATGTCCAACTACCTGGTCACCCTGATGGACCTGGGCCTGGAGGCTCTCGGCCTGGTGGGTATCGGCGCGGACAGTGGCTTCAAGGCCATGTACCCGCTGATTGCCGGCACCCTGGAAAACATCAGAAGCCAGGGTACGGCTTCCGCCCTGACCGGACCGCTTGCCAGGGCCGACATCTCCACCATCGCGACCCATCTTTCCGCTCTCGAAAAAGCAGCCGGCGGCGGCAGCCTGGAAACACTCTACCGCATTCTCGGCCGGCGCACCCTTCGGCTTGCGGCTGCGGCCCGCCCGGAGCTGAAACAACGTCTGGAAAAACTGGCCGATCTGCTGGCAGGAAAACCAGAGGCCCGATCCACCAAAAATTCAAACAAGAGGAAGACTTGAAATGGCACAAGACCGCTTCAGCGTAAGTTCGTTCAGGGACGCCAAGAAAAAGGGGCGGCCCATCACCATGCTGACCGCCTACGATTACACCACGGCCCGCCTGCTCGATGCGGCCGGCATCGACAGTCTCCTGGTGGGCGATTCCCTGGGCATGACCATGCTGGGCTACCCCGACACCCTCCGGGTCACCATGGACGAGATGATCCACCACACCCGGGCCGTGGCCCGGGCCGCAGAACATGCCATGGTCATCGGCGACATGCCCTTCATGTCTTACCACGTCAGCGTGGAAGATGCCGTCCGCAATGCCGGCCGTTTCATCCAGCAGGGCCGGGCCCAGGCCATCAAGCTGGAAGGGGGACGCCAGGTGATCGACAAGGTCAAGGCCATCTGCCGGGCCCAGATCCCGGTGCTGGGACACCTGGGCCTGACGCCCCAGTCGGTCAACGTCATGGGCGGCTTCAAGGTCCAGGGCAAGGACATCGAGGCCGCCCGCCAGATCATGGACGATGCCCTCATGCTCCAGGATGCCGGGGTCTTCGGCATCATCCTGGAATGCGTGCCGGCGGCCCTGGCTGCCAGGATAACCGAAACCCTGGAAATCCCCACCGTGGGAATAGGCGCCGGCAACGGGTGTGACGGCCAGGTCCTGGTAATCCAGGACCTGCTGGGACTATACAAGCAGCTGCGGCCCAAGTTCGTCAAGACCTACGCCGATCTTGGAAGCGCGGTCGAAAAAGCCGTCAAAGACTACATCGAGCAAGTACGGACGAGGGCTTTTCCAACCGAAAAGCACAGTTTCGCCATGGCCCCGGAAGTAATGGAAAAGCTCCTTTCATCCAAGTAGAGGCAAGAAAATGAGAACAGCCAAGACCGTCGACCGGCTCCGGCAAGCCGTCAGGGCGGCCCGGCAGGAAGGCAAGACCATCGGGCTGGTTCCGACCATGGGTTTTCTGCACGCCGGCCATATGTCCCTGGTCGACCGGGCCCGCCGGGAAACCGACCTGGTGGTGGTCAGCATCTTCGTCAATCCCGCCCAGTTCGGCCCCAGCGAAGATTTCGAAGCCTATCCCCGGGATGAAGAGCGTGACCTGGCCATGCTGGAAGAGGCCGGGGTCGATCTGGTCTTTATGCCATCGGCTGAGGAAATGTATCCCGAGGGCTTTGCAACCTACGTCCTTCAGGAAGGCAGCCTTACCGAAACCCTCTGCGGCAGGAGCCGTCCGGGCCATTTCCGGGGCGTTACCACCATAGTGGCCAAGCTCTTCAACCTGGTCGGCCCGGACCGGGCCTATTTCGGCCAGAAAGACGCCCAGCAGGTGGCCGTCATCCGCCGCATGGTGAAGGATCTAAACTTCGACGTCCGGATCGTGGCCTGCCCCATCGTCCGGGAAGACGACGGGCTGGCCCTGAGTTCACGCAATACCTACCTCGATTCCCGGCAGCGGCAGGATGCGACAGTGCTGTCCCGGGCACTTTTCGAGGCCCGGGCCGCCATCGAGGCCGGCCAGCGCCGGGCCGCCGCCATCCGGGAGCTTGTCCGCAACCGGATTGCCGCGGTTGCCGATGCCCGGATCGACTACGTGGAAGTGGTCGATGCCGATGACCTGACCCCCCTGGAAAAACTTCAGGGCCGGATCATGATCGCCGTGGCTGTCAGGATCGGAAAGCCCCGCCTTATCGACAACATCCAGATGACGGTGGATCGGTAAGGATATCCCGGCAAAAAATACGGTCCTGCGCCCCTCATGCCGCCCGGCGCCGGAGTATGCCCGTAAGACAGCCCACGGCCCCGGCCGCCTTGGCCAGTTCGTCCACCGGCACCGTTATGCAACGTATCCCGTGCTGCTCGTAGAACGACTGGCAGTTGGGGTTGCCCGCCGGCATGACTATGGTTCTCGGCCCCAGGGTGACGAAATTCAGAGCGAATCCTTCAACGGCTTCCTTCTGGTCGGGCAGGAAAACGACTTCGATGCCTTCTGCCTCCAGGGCCCTGACCGCGCCGTAGGCAAGGCGGGTGGGCCAGGCAACGGCCAGATCACGATCGACGATCCGCAGCATGCCCATCAGGTGCATGGTGCCAAAGGGCATATCGACCACCAAGGTCTCGGCGCCCATCTGGGCAAGCACGGATGTCAACTGAACGATGCCCTCTTCGTTGGTCCTCAGGCCGCGTCCGATCATGACCCTGCGCGAAGTTATCCACATGGCGTCTGCGCCTTCGAAAGTGCCCCGGCCGCTGATACTGCGGATCACGGGGATTCCCAGCCGGGCCAGGGCTGCGGCGACCCGGCGTTCCTCGCCGGCCCTTACCTCGGAGGCGGGCCGTCCGAGGATGACACCTTCCGGGGTGGCAAAAAACAGGTCGGCCAGGAACATCTGGTTCGGCGTGGACTCGATCTCCGCATTCAGGTAATGCACGGTCACACCGTTTTCACGATAGACCCGGGCCAGGGCGTCGTGCTGGCTGCGGGCCCGCTTCCAGTCGATTGTCCGAAGCATCTGGACCGCGTCGGGATCTTCACTGCGGGAAAGTTCTTTCCCCGGCCGGTGCATCAGGACCGCCTTGAGCGGGTGCCATTCATCGGCAATACCGCATCGGCTCCAGATCGTTCCCAGCTCTTCCCGCAAAGAAGCCCGGCGAGGCTGCCAGCCCCGGCCGCCATAGGCGGCCATCAAGTGTAACTCCCGCGGCTCTGTCATTGCTGTTTCCTCCTGAAACCGAACTTCAGCCGGCATCCGGGCCCTCTTGGGCACGCAGCGGCCGTCGGCATGCCAAAGCTACTACCCGGAAGGCTCGGGCCGTGTCAAGCAAACAAGGGAAGGTATTTGCCAACCGGACCGAGATGACGTATAGATTATGAAGACACGGTCCCGCGGGACTGCAATACAAGATAAAGACTGCGAGCAGGCGATGGGTAAAATCCTTTTCTTTTTTCGGCTGGCGATAGCTCCCGCCTTGTTTCCGTCAATCGTGCTCGTATTCGTTACGGGCGCCCTGCTGTCTGTCCCGGCCGGCGTCCTTGGCGCCAGCGCAGAGGCCCCCATGGCTCTCGACCATACCCGGGCTTCCCGGCTCAATCGTTTCTGCGGCGGCCAGGTGGGCTACGGCCCCCTGCGGCTGCAAAGCCAGTCACCTTTCCAGACCCTGCGGCTCCAGCTCACTCCCATGGCCCCGACCTTCCAGACCCCGGGCACCTGGGAGACGGGAGCGACCATGTCCCTGGCAAATGTCTGGGCCAATTCGCCGGGCCGTTACCGCATCGACTACGAAAGCCTGGACACCACCGTCTTTGCCGCCTACGGCATAAACGAAAGCCTGCGCCTTGAAATCGGATTTCAGGAAAAGCGCCTGTTCGGCGGCATTCTGGACGGGTTTATCACCGATTTCCACGATTTCTTCGGCCTCGACCAGGACGGCCGGGACACCACCCCGTTCGGACTGGTGGAGATAGAAATCCTGGACGAGCACGGCGATCCCCTTCTGAGATATTCCCGGGGCAGCGGTGTCTATTCCCGTTCCGTCACGGCCTGCCTGGAACACCGCCTCACCTGCGGCGCCGACGCATTGCCGGCCGTATCCTATGCCGTCTCTGCCCGTTACGACACCGAGGGCCAGCACATGCTGGAGCGTGACTTTCCAATCGACCTGGGACTGTCGCTGATGGCGGCCAAAAAGCTGGGACCGGTCAACCTCTATCTGTCGGCAGGACTTTTCTGGTACGGCAGTTCCCGGATTCAGAAAGTCAAACTGAAAAATTTCCAAACGGCCCTGATGGCCGGTGTGGAATGGCGCTTTGCCCAACGGCACTCAATGCTGCTCCAATGTCTGATCACCGAAGGAGCGGCCAAGGATCTGGGGCCCTTTTCCGATGCCTCCTATGAAGTGACCCTGGGCTGGAAATGGGAAGTAATGCCTTCCGGCGTGATGGAAGTGGGACTGATCGAAAACATCATAATCTGGGACAACAGCCCCGATTTCGGGCTGCATGCCGGTTTCAGCTACCGTTTCTGAGTCTGCCCGCGGGCAACTTCCGGCATCGGCGGCCGCCGGCCCGGGCCTCGGCGGCCAAACGACGGTAAACCCGCTCTGTCTGGCGGCGGGTTTCTTCAAGGCTGCCGCTGTTGTCAATGACCATGGTGGCAAGGCGCCTTTTTTCTTCCAGGGGCATCTGGCTCCGTATGCGGGCGCGGGCCCCGGAAACCGTCAGGCCGTCTCTTTCCATAAGGCGTTCCAGCTGCAGGCTTTCCGGAACCCAGACAACGATTATTTCGTCCAGTCCCCGGTCCATACCGGCTTCGAAAAGCAACGGAACATCCTGCACGACCACGGCCTGCGGGTCCCGGCGGCCGATCTTCTTCACCTCCTGTTCCATCTGCTTGCGTACAAGGGGATGGATTATCTTCTCCAGAAGCACTCTTTTGTCCGGCTCGGCAAACACCAGGTCGCCCAGTTTTGCGCGGTCGATCCGGCCATCTCCGGTCAGGATACCGCGGCCGAAAACCTCGACCACTTTCTCCCAGCCCCGGCTGCCCTTCACTACCGCCCGGCGGGCCATCAAGTCCGCATCCAGCACTATGGCCCCCATTGCCGCCAGCATACCGGCAACAGTCGATTTGCCGCTGGCTATCCCACCTGTCAACCCTGCAACAACCATATCTGCCCTTCCGGAAGCAAAAAACATCCGTCCCTATCGGCTTGACACCACCGGGTGCCCAAAACTATAGTGAAATCCTGATCGATTGGCAACCAATCCATACCAGGTAAAGACATGCGATTAGCCCGCCTGAGGTGTGCAGCAGCAATACTGGGCTGCCTGTTGTTGTTCGCGGCCGATGTTTCCGCCGGTCGCCCCAGGGTGCTGCTGCTCAATTCTTACCATCAGGGCTACAAATGGACCGACGACATCACCGCCGCCGTTATCGACACCCTGGGCCGCGATCCGCTGGCTCCCGCGTTATACATAGAATACATGGACACCAGAAGAATGAACGGCGGGCAGCAATTCCGGCTGCTGGCAAGGCTGCTGTCCGACAAGTACGCTTCCCGTTTTTTCTCCGTCATCATCGCCGCAGACAACGAGGCCCTGAACTTTCTGAAGAAAGAGGGGCAAGATATCTTCGGCGACACCCCGGTCGTCTTTTGCGGTGCCGACTACGTTCAGAGGCAGGACTATGCCGGCATTAAACAGGTAACCGGAGTCAACGAGGCAGCCGACATCGAAACCACCCTCGACCTGGCCCTCGAGCTTCACCCCAAGACCCGCCGGATAATCGTGGTGGCGGACAAAACCCCCACCGGCCTGAAGGTGCACCGCCAGGTTGAGCGTTTGCAACCGGACCATCGCGGAATCGAATTCGAGTTCTGGGACGACCTCGGCCTGGAAGAGATGGAAAAGGCGGCCGAGAAATTGTCCGCCGAAGACCTTGTCCTTTTCACCTTTTTCTCACGTGACGGCCGCGGCCGCGCCTGGAGCTGTGACCAGGGCATCAAGCGGTTGTCCGGACACTGCCCGGTCCCGGTCTACGGGGCCTGGGACTTCAACCTGGGATACGGCATAGTGGGGGGCATGCTGGTAAGCGGCCGCTGCCAGGGCAGGACAGCGGCCGACCTGGCCCTGCGTGTCCTGCACGGCATGCCGGCGGCACAGATTCCCGTGGTAACCCGCAGCCCCAACCGCCTGATGTTCGATTACATCCAGCTGCGGCGGTTCGATATCGACATGGGCGATCTTCCGGAACAAAGCCTGATCATCAACCGGCCCTATTCCATCTACGAACGCCACAAAGTGCTGGTCTGGGTCGTGCTGGGAAGCATCATCGGCCTGCATTTCATCATTTTCAGCCTGGCCCTCAATATCTTCCGCCGCCGCAAGGCCGAGGAAAGAATGAAAAAGAGCCAGCGCCGTTTCAACACCATTCTCACCACGGCCAACGAGGGCTTCTGGGAAACCGATGCCACCGGGGTCATCGTCGATGTCAACCCGGAGATGACCGCCATCATGGGAAGGCCGCGCCGGTCGATAATCGGCCGGCGGATAAGCGACTTCATAACTCCGGAAGACACCGACGCGCCTTACCAGGACCTGATGGACGGCAGGTTCGAAATCAAATGTACCTTTGAAGTCCGGATCCGCAGGCCTGACAAGACATCCCTCAGCTGTCTTTTCAACATCACGCCCCTGTTCGATGAAACCGGCAGGTTTACCGGCGCTTTTGCCATGGTGACCGACATCACCGGTGTCAAAGAGGCTGAAGAGGCCGTGCTCAAAAGCGAGGCCCTGTTGCGGGCGACCTTCGAATCGACCGAAGACGGACTGGTGGTGGTCAACCAGAAGGGCCGCGTGACTTATATGAACCAGGTCTTCAGGCGGATATGGAAAATACCGCCTGATCTGGCCAGCAATCCGGACACCGGCCTGCTGCGCAGTCATCTCATGGCGCTGGTCAAATCGCCGGACACGGTACTGGGAAAAGTCCGCCAGATGAGCCGCTCCGAAAAGAAGATGCTGGAAACCATCGAACTGGTCGACGGCCGCATCCTGGAAATCTATTCCCATTCCCTGCTGATGCGCGGCCGCCGTGCCGGCAGGGTATGGTGGTTCCGGGACGTCACCGCCCGCAAGCAGATGGAATCCCAGCTCATCCAGGCCCAGAAAATGGAGGCCGTCGGAACCCTTGCCGGTGGAATCGCCCACGACTTCAACAACCGGCTCCAGACCATTTCCGGCTATACCCAGCTTCTCCTGCTGGACAAGGAACCTGAAAGTCCGGACCGGCTCAAGCTGATGGCCATCGAAAAAGCGGTCAAACGCTCATGCCAACTGACAGAACAACTGCTCATGTTCAGCCGCAAGATCGAAAGCCGGCTCAAGCCCATCGACCTGAACAACGAGGTCGTCACGGTCAAAGCCCTTTTGATACGGGCGCTTGCCCGCAACATCATGATCGACATAAAGATGGAGAAGCATCTGCACGTAATCAATGCCGATCCGTCCCAGATAGAACAGATTGTCATGAATCTGGGCATAAATGCCAGTCATGCCATGCCCAACGGAGGACGGCTTACCATCACCACGGAAAACGTCGTTCTCGGCGACGAGTTCTGTAAACGGCATGTCGGATTCCGGCCGGGTAATTACGTCCGGCTGACGGTGGCAGATACCGGCAGGGGCATGGAGCCTGAAATCCTGGAGCGGATTTTCGAGCCCTTTTTCACCACCAAGCCCGAGGGCATGGGTACCGGACTGGGCCTTTCCATGGTTCATGGAATAGTCAAGAATCACCAGGGACAAATCCTGTGTCACAGCAGGCCCGGACAGGGCACGCGCTTTGAAATATATTTCCCGGCCCTGCTGGTAAGCGATGAATTCGTGATTACGGCGGGCGGGGAAACCAAGCAGCTCCGGGGCGGGGAGGAGACCATCCTGCTGGTGGACGACGAGCCGGACAACCTGGAGATAGGCGCCAGTCTCCTGGAGCGTTTCGGCTACAAGGTTCTTAGCGCGGCAAACGGCACCCGGGCACTGGAATTGTTCAGGGCCGAGGCCGCCGGAATCTCCCTTACGATCCTGGACCTTGATCTTCCGGCGGCCGACGGAATGCAGGTGCTGGATGCAATGCTGGAAACAGCTCCCGGGGCCAGGGTCTTGATAGCCTCCGGACACAGCACGGACGTTGCCGTCAAAGCAGCCATGGGCGCAGGGGCCTGCGGGTTCATCAAGAAGCCGTATCAGCTGGCCGAGATGCTGGCGGCCATCCGTGGCATTCTGGATGACGGCCGGACCGGCCGAAACCCGAGCTGAGCGCTTTTCAGTCCTGCCGGATGATGCCGGGCGGCCACCTTCAGAAACAGCTTTCCCGCCTCCGGGTTCATCCGGACAAAACCCGGGATGAAACGGCTCCGGAACAGCGGTCTTTGCCGCGGCGCTTTTCGAGGTACATTCTGGTATCGGCGGTTTTGAGAAGGGTTTCCACATCGTTGCCGTCGGAGGGAAAGACGGCCACACCGATACTGGCACCGATGAATTCGATCCGCACCGGTCCATAGCGGTACGGTTCCTGAATCTTGCGGCAGATGCGCCCGACGACCTTTTCGGGCCGGATCCGCCTGGGGCTGTTGAGGATAACGGTAAACTCGTCTCCGCCCAGACGGGCCACGAAATCGGTCTTGCGGACAGAATCTTCGATCCGCCCGGCCACGTCCTGCAGCAGGCGGTCGCCGATTTCGTGGCCGTAAGTATCGTTCACCTTCTTGAATTTGTCCAGATCTATGAAAAGCAGGGCCAGCCGGGTCTTGTAACGCTTGGCATACTCGATGTCCTCTGCCAGGCGATTCATGAAAGCGGCCCGGTTGTAAAGACCGGTAAGGATATCATTGAAGGCCGCAAAGCGCAGTTCCTGCTCAGCCCGTTTCCGCTCGGATATATCCCGGACGATTCCCAGCAGGCCGGTGGGTTTGCCATCCTCGTCACGCAGCAGGCTGCAGGTCACTTCGGTCCAGACGGTCGACCCGTCACGCCGGTACATCTCCAGCTCTATGGTCTGCAGGGCAATACGGCAGCCGGGAAACTTCTTCTCATTTTCCAACTCCGCGGTCATCACGGCCATAGCCTTGTCCAGGGACTCGGGAGTCAGGGCCTCTTCTATCGGCTCGGCCATGGCCTCCTGGACGGACAGCCCCCGCAGCTGCTTGACCGAAGGGCTGATGAAGGTCGGTTTTAGGTTCAGGTCGATGGTCCAGATGACATCGGTGGTGTTCTCGGCAATCAGACGGTACTTTTCCTCGCTTCTTTTCAGAGCTATTTCAGCTCGTTGGCGTTCTCTTATTTCGAGCTGCAACACGTAATTGCTCTTTTCGGCCCTGGCGGTCATCTCGTTGGCCTGCAGGATGGCCTTTTCCAGGGCCCGGTTGGCCTGCTCCAGTTCGGCTTTAACCTTCTGCACCTGGCGCTGCCGCCGCCGGCGCTCCCGGATCTCCTGGGTAAGTTCGGCGGTGCGCAGTTCCAGTTTGTTTTTCAGCTCCTGGACCCTGGCGAACATCAGGGCGTTGGCCACGGCAATAGCCAGGGGCGCGGCGGTCTTCTCAATGAATTTGAGCTGGTCGGCGGTAAGAGGCCTTGCCGCCGGAACATCCCTGAAAGTATAAAATCCATGCAGCCGGTCGTTGCCCGCCAGGGGCACGATGCAATCACACTCCAGGGTATCCATCAATGACAACAGCAGGTTGCGGACGCTTTGCAGGTCAGGGTGGGCCGCTACCAGATGGCGGTCGTAAACCGCCGGGGCCGGGGTCAGGGTCTGTTCCAGTTCGGGGTCCACCATGACCTCGGCTCCGTCCTGACTGGTATAGACATCCGCACCCGGCTTGCGGAAGAAAAAAATCACCGGACGGCCATCCAGGACGCGGGAAATCTGCTGGCCGGCCTCTTTTACCAGTTCTTTCAGACCTTTGAGCTGGACTATTCCGTCCACCAGTTTCGAAGCCGCCATCCTGTAATGCTGGCGGCTTTTGTTGAAGGTGCGGTTGAGGAACTGCTGGACCCTTATGATGTGAAAGTAATTGAAAATGAACCAGATGACAAAAAACACCACCAGCAACCACCCGTCCATGGCCGCAATCTGGTGTCTGATCCAGAAGAGGAAAATCACGTTGGGGACCAGCACCAGGGCCGAAACCAGCAGCCACAGCACAGTCCTGTGGGCCACGGTGCGTATATCGAGCAGGCGATGCCGGATCACCCCGTAGCCCAATATTGCCAAAGGAATAAAACCGAAATTGCCCAGGGGATAAAAATCGATCCCCCTGAGGGCCGGAATGTTGAAGCACGTCAGAATGCCGGCCAGACAAAAGGCAAACAGCAGATAGCCCTGCTTGCGCTTTACGACCGGATTGTCCTGGTGCCGGAAAGCCGTGATCAGCAGCCACAGGCTGTAGCCCAGGACAAAGAGGCCGTAGATGCAGAAAACCTGGAAAGCCCAGCCCCCCTTTGCCATGTATCCCCAGCTGAAGGTGTGCAAGCCGGTAATATAAGCATCCGTGGGGGTGGTGAGACTTATCAGGAAACTGGTAACGAAACAGGCCGCGGTGATTTTGGAACGCCTGAGACCCAGGACGGTATGGAAAAACAACACCTGGACAGCTGGCAGATAGACATAGACACAATGGGCCGCTCTTTCGACCTTCAGGATGAACTCCCGATCGTCGGTCAGTTGGTGAATTATAAACACCGGCTCCAGCAGACAGTACCAGAGACACAGGAGGGCAAAAACAACGTTTTCCCTTCTCAGGGGGCGCCTGGACAAAGCAAGCCCGACCAGGCCGAATCCAGCCAAAAGATACAAAACGGGAGGAATCAGATAAGGATTTAGTGAAGATGAAAAAGAATCCGCCATAAGCTTTCTGAAAGTCTTCCTGAAAGTAAGAAACAGATCTAAACTGCGGCCTTCTGCCATTGTACAATATCGGCCGCCGGAGGCTAAAATTTACCCGTTGCTTCAAATTCCCGAGGGCAGGTGCGGTTAAGGAATTCGGATGCGCAGATTTATACTGGCATTCGTGAGCATAAGTTGCTATGATGTCGATATAGGCATTGCCGCAGATTCACGGGCGCAAGGCCGCCACCCGCACCCTTCCATCGGTAACTGGCCGGATCACGTATCGGCCGGCATGACTGCTGTCGGCCCATGGCTGCGACAGGTCGTTTTCACCATCTGAACAGACTTCTGAACAACCGGCTTCATTCCATTGAATTTGACGGCATTTGGAACGCAGCTCCCTTTCGTGCTGGCCCCGGCGCCTTAACCCGCCTGCTTTGCAGGCCAAACAGCACTGATTTTCAGGGACTGACATGAAGCTGGCTCTTCTTTTCGTCGATGACGAGCAGTATATTCTGAAGGCTCTCAAACGCAGTTTCCGCAGCATGAGCCGCCAGTGGACAATGGAATTTGCCACCTCCGCCAGGCAGGCCCTGGCAATCCTGATCAAAGGCAAAATCGATGTGGTGGTAAGTGAAATCCGCCTGCCGGACATGGACGGCCGGAAATTCCTGGAAGCGGTCAAAAAAGTCCGGCCGGGCTCGGTCAGGATAGTGATGTCCGGTTACGCCGACAAGGACCTGCTGGTAAAATCCATCGATCTGGCCCACCAGCTCATCGCCAAACCGTGTGACGACGAAGACCTTAAGGCCGCCATCCAAAGGGCGGTCATGATCAGGAACATGCTGGAGGCATACGGTCTCAAAGATATCGTGGTCCGCATGAACCGGCTTCCGGGCCTGCCAAGCCTCTATACCGAAATAGATGCGGCCCTGAAAAAGGATGATACGGATGTGGACGATATCGCCGACATCGTGGCCCGGGACGTGGGGGTAACGGCCAAGATCCTCAAATTGGTCAACTCTTCCTTCTTCGGCCTGCCTCAACATGTCACCAGCCTGTCCAAGGCCATCGGAATGCTCGGCATGGACACCGTTCAGGCCATGGCCCTCAGTGCCTGCACCGTAGAGCAGCTCTGCAGCAGGACAACCGGCCTTTCGGCCCGGCAGATCTGGGAGCACGGTTTTCTGACAGCCAACTTCGCCCGCACCATCGCCCGCCAGGAAAAAATGGAACGCGATCTGACCGACGACACTTTCATGGCGGGCCTGATGCACGACATCGGTCAGATGGTGGTGGCCGTCAACCTGCCCGAGAAATGGAAGAACGCCAGACAGCTGGCCCAAAAAGAGGGGCTGGAGATGCACCTTGCCGAGGAACGGGTACTGGGCGCCGATCATGCCGTCATCGGCGCCTACCTGCTGGGACTATGGGGGCTGCCGGAACCGGTGGTCCAGGCCGTCTGCCACCATCACCACCCTGAGCAGGAAGATTCTGCGGAACTGACTCCGGCTTTGATAATTTCGATCGCCGATGCCTTTGCCCACAATCTGGACAAGCCGGGCGGTTCCGAAACGGCCGTGGCGGGCATCGACTCCGGCATGGCTGCCCGGCTGAACCTCGGCCAGCGAATGCCCAGATGGCAAAAAGAATGCCGCCGCCTTCTCCAAGACAATGCCTGATTCACCTCGGCTTGCGCGTTTCCGGCGACCCGGCTCATTTCAAAGGCCTTGTTTCGACTCAAACTTTCCCGCCAAGGGTCTTTACAACCACCCTTTTCCTGGTTTACAAGCATATGCTGAAAATCTGAATACGGCACCACAGCCAACGAGGATTCCATGAAACCGGAACAGATACTTGTCCTGGCGACCCGCAACAAGGGGAAAACCCGAGAAATCAGGTCACTTCTATCCGGATTTCCGGTGGTCATAAAGAATCTCGACGATTTCGGTCCCATCCCCGAAATAGAAGAAGACGGCGCCACCTTCGAGGAAAACGCATACAAGAAGGCCAGCCTGACGGCCCGTTTCCTCGGCCTTCCCTGCCTGGCAGACGATTCAGGCCTCTGCGTGGCGGCCCTTGAAGGCCGTCCGGGAATTCATTCCGCGCGCTACGCCGGCCCGGATGCCACCGACGCCGAGCGCTGTGCCAGACTGCTGGAAGAACTGGGCGACAGTCCCGACCGTCGGGCATGGTTCGAATGCGTCATCTCGATCGCCGTTCCAACCGGCCCGGCCCTCACCTATGAAGGCCGCTGCGAGGGAACCATTACCGACAGCCCCCGGGGCGACAACGGCTTCGGCTACGATCCGATCTTCTTCTACCCTCCCCTGGGCAGGACATTCGCCGAGCTCTCACTGGAAGAAAAAAGCCGGGTCAGCCACCGTGGCAAGGCCCTGGCCGAAATAAGGGAAGAATTCGACAAGGTGCTCGTATGGATTGAGCGGCACATGCCGGTCTTTGAAAAGAAAGGATGCCTGGACAATCCGGAGAAATAAACCGCAGAAGGAGAAAAAAATGCTCAAATTCAACCATGGTCTGGATATAGTCGAAGCCATCGGAAAGATAGAAACGGCCGAGCAGGCACGGGAAGTATTCAAATCACGCCTGGACCAGGTTCACTTCGAAAGGATTTCCATCTTCAAGGATCCGGCGGTGATCAAAAAAATCGCCAACTCCATCGTCATGTGCAATCCGGAAAGAATATACGTCAATACAGGCTCGGAAGAAGACCGCGATTTCATCCGCAATCTGGCCCTGGAAAACGGCGAGGAAGAAAAACTGGCCATGGAGAGGCACACCATCCATTTCGACCTGAAGGAAGAACAGGGCCGGATCATCGACCGGACCTATTACATCGCCAACGACGACGAACTGGTATCTTCCCTTGCCAAGCGGATGTCCCGGCAGGAAGCCCTTGACGTTGTGTCCGGAGGCATGGGCGGCATCATGCAAGGAATGACCATGATCATAGGGTTTTACTGCCGCGGCCCGGTGGGATCGCCGGTATCCAACCCGGCCATGGAAATAACCAGCTCGGCCTACGTGGCCCACAGCGCCGAGCTGCTCTACCGCAACTGTTATGCCGAGTTCGAAAATGAGGTCCGCCGCCTGCGCCACTTTTATACCAACATCCACAGCCAGGGTCTCAACCGGCCCGAGGATCTGCCCGACGCCAGGGTGCTGATGGACCGCAGCCACCGCACCACTTATTCTTTCAAGTGCACATACGCCGGCAACACTTTGCTGCTGAAAAAGGGCAATCACCGCTTTTCGGTCGACAAGGCCGTTTACCAGGGGCGGGGAAAGGAACTGGCCGAACACATGTTCATTACCGGAATCCAGGGTCCCGAAGCAAGGGTTACCTGGGCCACCGGAGCGGCTCCCAGCGGCTGCGGCAAAACCACCACCGCCATGGCCGGGGATCATTTCGTGGGTGACGATCTGGCCCAGATGTGGATCGCCGACGACGGTTCGATCCGCTCGGTCAATCCGGAATGCGGAATATTCGGCATCGTCGAGGACGTCAACTGGGAAGGCGATCCCATGCTGATGAAATGCCTGCGCCTGCCGGGCACGGAAGTGATCTGGTCCAACGTCCTGGTCGACGAAAACGGAGTACCCCACTGGACAGGCAACGGAGAAGAGCCTCCGGAAAGGGGCCGCAATTTCCAGGGCCCCTGGTACCGCGGAATGAAAGACGAAAACGGCAAGGAGGTGCCCATCTCCCACCCCAACGCCCGCTGCACCCTTTCTTCGAGCGCCCTTGAAAACTACTCGCCCAAGGCCGAAGACCCGGCCGGGGTCGAGACCAGGATCATCACCTACAGCGGCCGGGACAGCGATACCATGCCTCCGGTCTGGGTGGCCCGCACACCGGACGAAGGGGTCGTGATCGGGGCCTGCATAGTGTCGGCGGCCACGGCCACCGAGGTGGGAGCCACCGGGATCAAGCGCGCCCCCTGGGCCAACGCGCCCTTTATCCCCGGCTCCCTGGGAGACTACATGGCGGCGCAGTTCGAATTTTTCAACAACCCGAAGATCTCGCCGGAAAAACGCCCGGTCATGGCCGGGCTGAACTACTTTCTCACCCACGAGGCCCGGGGCGGCAAAGGCAAAAAGCTGCTGGGAGAAAAGCGGGACGTCAAGGTCTGGCTGGGATGGCTGGAACGCCGGGCCCACGGCGGGGTGGAGGCCATCGAAAGTCCCATCGGCTATCTTCCCCGCTATGACGACCTGCAACGGCTTTTCAAACAAATAATCGACAAGCCTTATCCCCGTGAACTGTACGACAAGCAGTTTTCCCTGTACCTGGACAACATCCTGGCCCGGATCGAAATGCAGATCGAGGCCTACGGCAAGGAGGAAAACATCCCGCCGCGCCTGTTCGAAGTCCTGCGTGATCAGAAACAGGGCCTGCTGCAACTGAAGGAACGCTTCGGTCCGGTGGTAACTCCGGACCGGCTGGAACAGGCGGCCGGCCGATAAGGCTTGTGATGAAAAACCCTTTCCACCGGCCGGGGCAAAGCCCGGAAATCTGGAAAGTCCTTTCCAGCCGGCGGATGCTGGTATGCCTGGTGATGGGCTTTGCCAGCGGCCTGCCCCTGCTGCTGACCATAACCCTGCTCCAGGCCTGGATGAAAGAGGCCGGCGTCGACCTGGGCACCATCGGGCTGATGTCCCTGGTGGGTCTGCCGTACACCTTAAAGTTCCTGTGGGCGCCTTTGCTCGACCGTTACGTGCCGCCCCTGCTGGGACGGAGGCGGGGGTGGCTGCTGATCTTCCAGCTGACCCTGACGGGCTCCATTTGCCTGCTGGCGGCATCCGACCCGGCCGGCAGCCCCTGGGCCGTGGCCGCCGCGGCCCTCACCCTGACCTTTTTCAGCGCCTCCCAGGACATCGTAATCGACGCCTATCGCCGGGAAGATCTGCCGGACGAGGAACTTGGCCTGGGCTCTTCCCTCTACATCGCCGGTTACCGGGTCGGAATGTGGGTCTGCTCGGCCGGGGGGCTGATCCTGGCCGACCATTTTCCATTCCCCACCGTTTATCTGATCATGGCCGCCTGCCTGCTGCCGGCCATGATCACCACCGTCCTGACTCCGGAGCCTCCGGCTCCTGCCGGCCGGCCCCTGAGTCTGAAAGAAGCCGTGATCGAGCCCTTTGCCGACTATTTTGCCCGCTCCGGCGCGGTCCTGATCCTGGCCTTCATCCTCCTTTACAAGATCGGCGACAGTATGGCCTCGGCCATGACCATACCTTTTTACCTCGACCTGCATTTCACCAAGACCGAAATCGGAACCATCGTCAAGACCATCGGCCTGTGGGCCACCATAGCCGGCGGACTGGCAGGCGGCGCAATGATGCTCAGGCTGGGGATAAACCGCAGCCTCTGGGTCTTCGGATTCTTGCAGATGATATCCACCGCCGGTTTCGCCGTCCTGGCCGGAGTGGGGCACAGCCTGGCCGGGCTGACGGCCGTGGTGGGCTTCGAAAACCTGACCAGCGGAATGGGAACGGCCGCCTACGCCGCTTTCATGGCCAGCCTGACCAACAAGAAGTTCACCGCCACCCAGTACGCCCTGCTTTCAAGCCTGATGGGCGTTCCGCGGGTGATCGTATCTTCTTCCACAGGATACATGGCAGAATTTCTCGGCTGGCAGGGTTTTTTCATTTTCTGCACCCTGATCGCCCTGCCCGGCCTTGTGTTGCTCTCCAGGTTTGCGCCCCTGAGAAAAAGTGGTTAAACTATCGGCAGCAAGACCCGGGCTTCTGTTTCCCGGGCCAACCTAAATTCAAATTTTTGAGGGATCACCAAAGATGAGTCAAAAAAAAAGCGATCAAGACCGCCTTGTCCGGACAGACGAAAGCCAGCTGGCCCCCCTGCGCCGGGAAATCCTCTCCCTGGAGCCTGAAAAGGCCCTGAACAGGATCCTCGAACATCCCTTCCCGGTCACCCTGGTCCAGTCCTTCACCCCCGAGGACCTCTACGTCCTGATCCATTCCATCGGTCCGGACGACTCCCTGCCGGTGCTGGCCATGGCATCCAACGACCAGTGGCAATACATCATCGACATGGAGGCCTGGGATCAGGGCCAGGTGAACATCCACGGCCTTACCGTCTGGCTCAACCGCTTCCTGCAGGCCGATGCCGACCGCTTCACCCACTGGATATTCGACCAGCAGATCGACACTTTCCGCTTCTACCTGTTCAAGAACGTCGAGCTGCGGATAAGGCAGCACGACCAGGAGCCATCGGAGCTGAGCCCCGACTTTACCAGCGACGACGAGACGTTCTACCTCCGTTTCAGGCCTTACCCGGTCAGCGATCCGGCCGAAACCAAGTACTCCGACATGCGCGACCAGTTCCTCCTCGACCTGCTGCGGCGGATCTCCGTGCTGGACCACCCCAAGTTCCAAAACCTGCTGCTGGAAGCCAATGCCCTCATTCCGGCCGAGGCCGAAGAAGAACTCTACCGCCTGCGCAACATCCGCCTGGCCGAGCAGGGACTGCTGCCTTACGAAGAAGCCATCGGCATCTACCAGCCCCTGGATATCGAAAAACTGTTTCAGCGCCCGCCAAAGGTCATCCGTACCGGCGACCGGGTCGTTACGGCTTCCGAACTGGTACCGGTCATAAACCAGCAGCAGCCGGCAGCGGACAACCTCTTTGTCAAGACCCTGGGGAAAATCCACGACCAGAACGTGCTGAACTTTCTCCAGAGCGAGTTTGCCGGCCTATGCAACCAGGTGATCTCGGCCGACCAGCTCAAGATCCGGGACAAGGGGGTTCTGGTCCAGGTCGTGGCCAAGGTCCGGGACTACCTGTCGATAGCCCTGGAAAAAATCGCCGTTCAAGGACCGGACCCAAAACGCTGGCCCCTGTCCAGGGTGCTGGAAACTTTCCTGCTGTCCGACATCTTCCGGGTGGGATACGGCTGCTGCCTGCAGCTCAAGTGGAAGGCCGAAAAGTGGGTCCGCAACAGCTGGTTCCGCAAAAACGGGCTGCCCCTTTCCTTCTGGGACGAAGACTGGCTCGGAGTCCTGGGTGGCCTGCTCATCAAAAGGCCTCTTTATTTCGACAACTTCAAAACCGGGGTGATCTACCGCGAGTTTGCCACTTTGGCAGACATCGAAGCCACCGACAGGGTCATCGATTCGGCCATGGCCTTCGACGATCTGCTGGCCCTGCTGGAGGCCCGCCCGCCGGCAGAAAGCCACCTGGGGAATCTAACCTACAAGAACCTGCTGCTGACCCTCTGGGCGAACCACTACCTGGGGCTGGCCGGCGGCCGGCACCGTCCCGTTCCGCTGCAGCGCCGCCACCTCCAGGCACTTTTCAGAGACCTGTGGAGCAAGGAGGGAAAGGAGCGGCAAATAGGCGACGAAACCAAAAAAATGTTCCTGGACTGGCTGGCCGACCGGGCCGCCCTGGCACCGGAGGCCATCTCCCGGCGGATGGGCCTCCTGCTGGAAGAGCTCTTCAACGAACTGGAGGCCGAATTAGGCCCGGTGGATCCGGAAAACATCGATCCCCGCTTTATCAACCTGTTCCTGATGGCGGAAAAAGGGTAAAAGGCCATGCCGACCCGTGCCGTTGCCTTGCTTAAAAAGTCCGGCGTAAAATTCGAGCTTGTCCGCTACCGGCACCTTGAAAAAGGGGCCGCTTTTGCCGCCCGGGCCACCGGTTTCGATCCTTTCCTGACCGTAAAGACCCTGGTGGTGGACCCGGGCGACTCCAACTTCGCCCTGGCCCTGATGCCGGGCAACCAGCACCTTTCCGAAAAGAAGCTGGCCAAGGCCCTGGGGGTGAAGCACCTTGCCATGGCCCGGCCGGCCGATGCCGAACGGATAACCGGCTACCTGACCGGCGGTATAAGCCCCTTTGGAACCCGCCGCAGCCTGCCGGTGGTAATGGAAAAGAGGCTGGCGCAGGCCGAGACGGTAATGCTCAACGCCGGCCGGCGGGGACTGATGGTAAAAATCGCCCCGGCAGACATAATCCGCCTGCTGGACTGCCGCCTGGCGGAGATCTGCGCCGGGCCTTGAATTCGCACGGTCCCCGGCCCGTGTCGCAACCCGGTAAGGATTGCTGAAAATGCTCTTTTTCCTGTTGTCTGTCGTCATGGCGACATTCGTATTCGGAATCCTGTTCTGGTCCCTGGGACTCAAGAGCCGTAAAACCGGCCAGACAGCAACCCTGCATACCTGCAGCACCGGCAGCGGCCGGTGCAGTTGCCGGAACCGGCAGGGCGGGCAGGCAAGTACGCAATGCAAAAGACAGGGGACAGGGTGCGGGAAAACATGATCGCAATGTCCCCGACAAAAACGGCTTTCGGCCAAGGCCGGCATGCTCCTGCGCTTACAATCCGCGCAGGATGCGCATGGAGTTGAAAAGGGCCAGCAGGGCGGTGCCCACATCGGCAAAGACCGCCTCCCACATGGTGGCCAGTCCGGCGGCTCCCATGGCGATGAAAAAAGCCTTGATCGTAAAGGCCAGGGCTATGTTCTGCCGGACAACGCGCCGGGTGCGGCGGGCGATTCCGACCGCTTCGGCCACCTTCAGGGGTGAGCCGGTCATCAGGACCACGTCGGCGGCCTCGATGGCGGCATCCGAACCCAGGGCGCCCATGGCCATTCCCACGTCGGCCGCGGCGATCACCGGGGCGTCGTTGATTCCGTCACCCACGAAAACGGTCCGGCCGCCTGCTCCGGCCGCCTGCCGAATCTTCCGGAAAACGGCCACCTTGTCCTCGGGCAAGAGATCGGCATGGAAGCTGTCAATACCCAGCTTGCGGGCCACGGCCGCGGCGGCACGGTGGTTGTCGCCGGTCAGCATTGCCAGGCGGGTGATGCCCTGCCGGCGCAGGGCCGCCATGGCCGGCACGGCATCCGGCTTGAGCCGGTCACCGATGACAAGATGGCCGGCGTACCGGCCGTCAACAGCCACGTGGACCACGGTGGTATCGAAGCTGCAGCGGGGATGGTCTATGGCTCTGGAGCGCAGCATGCGGTCGTTGCCCACCATCACCCGGTGGCCGTCATAGTCGGCCAAGACCCCCTGGCCGGCCACCTCCAGGTGCTGTTTCAACAACTCCGGCCGCATCCGGCAGCCGGCCCGCCGACAGGCCGCCAGGATGGAAGCTGCTATAGGGTGCCCGCAACGGTATTCGGCGGCGGCGGCAAGCTCCAGCAGCCGCGTTTGTGAGAAACCTTCGGCCGGCACCACCTGATTGACCTCAAAGACCCCTTGGGTGAGAGTGCCGGTCTTGTCGAATACCACGGCCCGGGCGGCGGCCAGGGCGTCGATGAAATTGGACCCCTTGACCAGCACGCCCCTGCGGGAAGCCTTGCCGATGCCGGCAAAATAACCAAGGGGGATGCTGATAACCAGCGCACAGGGACAGGAGATAACCAGCAGCACCAGGGCGCGGTAGAGCCAGGTTCTGAAGTGCTGACCGTCCATCAGAAGGGGCGGGGCCGCGGCCACAACGGCAGCGGCCAGCACCACGGCCGGGGTGTAGTAGCGGGCAAAAGTGGTGATGAATCTTTCGGTGCGGGCCTTGTTGGCAGTGGCGTTTTCCACCAGGTCCATGATCCTGGCGACGGAAGACTCCCTGAAGGGCCGGGTCACCCGTACGGTGAGGGCGCCGCTGAGGTTGATCTGGCCGGCCAAAACCCTGTCGCCGGCGCCGGCGGCCACCGGCACCGGCTCCCCTGTCAGGGCCGAGGTGTCCAGACGGGAACTTCCCCTGACGATCTCTCCGTCCAGGGGCACCTTGTCGCCCGGACGCACCAGTATGGTCTGACCCGTGGCGACTGTCTCCGGCGCGACCTTCTCGAAGCCTCCACCTGTCTCCAGCAGGGCCCAGTCCGGCCTTGCGGCCAGCAGACCCCGGATGGAACGCCGCGAGCTGTCAACCGCCCGGTCCTGGAGCATTTCACCTGTTTTGTAAAAAATCATCACTCCCAGGGCCTCGGCATAGGCCTGGATGAATAAGGCCCCGCAGGTGGCGATTATCATCAGGGTGTTTTCGTCAAAGACGATCCCGCGCCTGAGGTTGCGCCAGGCGCTGCGGAAAACGTTTAGGCCGGCCATGCAATAGGCGCCGAGCACCAGGACCGGCTCGAGGACCGGGACGCTTGCCCGCAACCAGGCTCCCTTCCACAGCTCGATTGCCAGCAGGAATATGGAGGCCGCCAGCAAAACCGCTTGCCGGCGGGTATCGCTTTTCCGGGCCTCGTTGCCGGCGGCCGTTTCCTCTTGACCGCCGGGCACGACTTGCACCGAAGGCTCGATACGGCCGACCTCCTTCACAACCCGTTCCGGGTCGGCGGCGCTTACCCTGAGTGTCAGACTGGCGAAATCGACCCTGGCGTCATCGACACCTTCCAGTCTGCGCAGCCCCTGCTCTATCTTGTCCGCGCAGGCCGGACAATCCAGGTTGCGCAGGGTGAATCTTGCGGTCTTGGCCCGGGCCATGTCTTTTCCGTATTCCTTTCAGCGGCCCTGTTCCCGCACGTGTTCCATACCGAGCCTGAGCAGACGCCTGACATGCTCGTCGTCCAGGCTGTAGAAGACCACCTTGCCATCCCGCCGGGCCTTGACCAGCCTGGCCTGCTTTAGATTGCGCAGCTGGTGGGAAACGGCCGGCTGCTTCATCTCAAGCAGGGCGCAAAGATCGCAGACGCACATCTCGGCCCGGCTCAGGGCCCAGAGGATGCCCGTTCTGGTGCTGTCGCCAAAGGCCTTGAACAGGTCGGCCAGCTCGTAGAGATGGACCGGATCGGGCATGGCCTCTGCCACCGTGGCGATAACATCCTGATGGATACCTTTGACGGCGCAGGTTTCGACCTCCGCCGGCACGGATACAGGTTTCATCTCGGCCCCCTTTCCTTTTATCATATGTTCATATATGCATATATCAATACGAAGTCAAGGACATTGGCGCCTGTCCAAAACAAAACCCCGGAAAAGCCGCTGCGGCTTTTCCGGGGCCGGTTTATCCTTTCAGGAAAAAAATTCGGTCTCTACATGAAGCGGTACTGCACTGCGAAAGATATGCCCCAGACATCCTTTTCAAGCTCGGTATTGGCGGGGGCGCGGCTTCCGGCGCTTTTGGGGGCGGCAGAAAGTATGGTCCGGTTTTTGTCCCGCGGCTGCCTGGGATGCGCAAAGCCGCTCATCAAGCGAGGATGGACTCGATGGTGCGCGCCAAGACGGTCATCTTGAAGGGCTTTTGTAAAAATGCACAACAGCCCTTTTTCATAATTCTCCGGGCCTGGTCATCGAGGCTGTAACCGCTGGAGAGAATGACCCTGGTTTCGGGATCCATTTCCCAGATGGCATCGGAGGTGGCTTCGCCATCCATATCCGGCATGCTCAGGTCCAGGATTACAAGGTCGACCCTTTCTTTCCAGCGCCCATAAATCTCCACGGCCTGCCTGCCTCCCCGGGCAGTTATCACCTGATATCCGAGAGCTTCCAGGACCTCGCGGCCCACATCACGAATCATCTCTTCGTCGTCGACCAGCAGTATCAGCCCCCTGGCCTTGCTGTCCGGTTCAAATGTTCCGTCATCCATCGAAGTCGCTCTCCACCCCGGCTTTCAGGTCGGTCATTTCCAAGACATGCCATCTATGGTCTGCATCCGGACACAGGTGATCACGCCTGCGCCGGCAAGGCCTATCATTTTGATAGTTTGGATTATTTTGCCTCAGGATTGTCAAGAATGCAACAGCTATGATCGGGTATTGGGGGCGAAAGGGTACCGGCGATTTGAAACCACGGCACCTTGCCGAAGCCGGGACAGGCATTGAGATAGGCAGGGACTTCCTGTCAGGGGTGTCTCAAGTTCGGACCGCATTGGAGCGGCAGACAATGGATCCCAGCAGATAGAGGCCTGCCAGGAGCAAAGCCAGGTCGCGGGAAAAGGTTATCATGCCGGCCGAATGCCCGGCCCCGCCGCTTCCGAAACAGCCGCAGCTGACATTGAGCCCCCTGGCCAGGTTGAAACCGGCCACCGAAAGAAAGACAAACAGCAGAATGTCGGCCAGAACCACGGCCGATTCAAGCCACCACCCTGCAACAAGCAATATTCCGACTTCCAGTTCGATCCAGGGCAGAACCAGGGCAAAGGGATTCACGAGCAAAGGCGGCAAGATCTGGTAGTTGAATACGGCACCGGCAAAATCCGCAGGATGAAGTATTTTCGGCACGGCGGCTATTATGAACACAAATCCGAGGCCGATCCTGACCAGGTTGAAACAGATCTTACTCCTGAAAAATCCGGCAAAATCGATTTTTGTCACCCGGCCCTGCACGCAAACAATTCCCCCGCCTGCAAATTCATAAAATTGAAATCCGACCATCCAGCCGTCGTCTGCTAAGTACAAATAGCATACCCCGGAAAAGAAGCAATCCCTGCTTCCGTCACCTGCGGCCCCGTCCGGGCCATGGCCGCTTGCGGTCTGATTCAATTTGTACCGCAGCCGTTTCAGACAAGCACGGCTTCAGATCGCAGGCCGCTGTCTGCTCGGCGCAGGCAGAAAGTGCCCGGCCGAATGTATATTATACCCGCCCTGTCGCCGCCCTCACGGTTCAATTTCGACGACCTCCACATTCTCGGGCGGCTCAAACTCAAACAGACTGTCAGGCAAAGCGGCCTTGAAATCGTAATTGTTCATCACTATGCGGGTTTCGTCGCCATAGGCATTGTATGTCACTATCTGCCCGATACAATAATTCTTCCGGGAAACAGAGACAACGATCCGGCTGATCTCGGCCCCCGGATCGGAGGGAACAAGATTTATTCTCCAGTAGTCCGGGTTTTGGCTTGGAACCAGCGTTATCTTGAAATTTTTGCGCAGTTGGCTCATGTCGGAAAGAAAGGCAGCCCCCTTGCCCCGGCCGAACATGTCCGGAGCCTTACCAACCATTACCTGCTTGTCCAAAGGTCTGTAGATCCACAGACGCCGGCCATTGGTAATGACTATCTGCTGTTCCGGCTTGCTGTATTGCCAGCGCATCTTTCCCGGCCTTTTGACCCATACCCGTCCCTCGGCCGAATCGGATATATCCATGGCTTTCAATGTTGAATGCTGAAAAAAATCGGCCGCAAATCCAGGGCCCGCATAACGCTTTTCTATTGCGTCCAGAACCGCATCGAGGCTGTCCCGGGCAAAAAGACCGGCCGCCGGTGCAATGCAAACAATAACAACGGCGGCTGCAATGACAAAAACAGCGGGCGTTACGGACACCACCTTGCGGGAAATCATCATTGTAAGGTTCTCCTTGAGTTTGAATAAATTTTCAGAAGATTACCACAGGTTGAACCTTGCATGCAATTCCCGTCGCCGGCGGCCCCGGCCGGATTACAGACATGGAGATCACGGCCCGGCGGGCAGAGATCCGAAAACCGCCAGACAAATTTCATCCAGCAATGCCAGTTTGCGCCGCACCGCATGCTCATCCACATACGGCACGCGCACCCCGCTTGAAAGTGCGTATTCAAATCCGGACTGCCGGCGGAAAGCATCTATACGGGCCGCCTTTGCCAGGGTTTCGGTGCAACCGTTGCGTTGGGCCGCCAGGAAACCGAATGCGTCCAGCCCGCGGGGCCACTGATCGAGAGAAAGGACCAGCATCTCGAAAATTTCAGGGAAATTCTCATGCCCGCACATCAACCCCGCAAGCTCGGCCGTGAAGGCCGCGCTTGCGGCATGAAAGCGGCAGCGCCGATTGCGCATCAGTACCTGGAGACCGCGGCCCGCCTTGCCCGGGCAATACGCTTCCAGGGCCTTGCTGACCACCGGATCACAGGACCAATCCAGGTTTAGCCGCCTGACGAAGGCTTCTATGATTTCCGGTGACAGGAAAACCGGCAGCGGGATTTGTCCGTCGGGCAGCAAAACGATACTCTGCATTTTCCCGGCGGCAAGCTGCCTCAAGAGGCGATCCACTTGCTTCTTTTCCAGCCCGCATCCGGACAAAAAGATTTCCAGCTCAAGTTGCAGGGAAATGGAAGGGGAAAAAACCAGATCCAGAACCGCCGCGGATTCACTGCTGCCGGCAGCCGTAAACACCTGGCGCAGCTGTTGGCCGGTGACGGCTCCCAGGCCGGAAGCCATGAAATCCAGCACGTCTTCACCGAGGGCCACAGGTTTTTGCAGGGCAGCCGTTATGGTTTCTGCAATCCGCGAAAAATCGGCACACCGGTCCATAGCGGTCTTTTACCACAGCCGTGGCTGCCGTCAACCTCGCCGGTAGCCGTCGTCCGCAAGATGGCCTCGGCAGCTGTCATTTTTCAGCCGCCGAAAACGGCAGCCACTTGATCGATGCGCACCTTCAGTTCCTGAACGGCCTCGCTTACTCCATCCAGCTTGTTGTCCCGGGCCTGGTTTTCAATCTGCTTGGCAAGAGTGTGAATGTCCATCAATCCCAGGTTGCCGGCCGCTCCGCTAAGGGTATGGGCCGACTTCATCACCTGCTCCACATCCCGGCTTGCGGCGGCCGTCTGCAAACGGTCGAAATCCGCCGCCCCGGTCTCGACGAAAAGCTCGACCAGTTCCTTGAACTCGTCTTCCTCCAATCCCAGGCGGGCGCCAAGTTCCTTGAAGTTCATGATCTTTCCTCCTTTGAAAGAACATAGTTGTTGACCATCTCGAAAACCACCTCGCGCTTGATCGGCTTGGTAACATAATCGTTCATTCCGACCTCGAGGCACTTTTCACGATCCCCCTTCATGGCATGGGCCGTCATGGCCACGATGGGAATCTCGGTAAATCCCTCGGATCTCAATTTGCCGGTCGCTTCCATGCCGTCCATCTCCGGCATCTGGACATCCATGAAAATCAGATCGAAATCTCCCGGCCTGCGACGCATCATTTCCAGAACTTCAACCCCGTTGTTGGCCAGCTCGACCTGGTATCCGGCCTTGGTCAGCATTATCTTGGCCAGTTTCTGGTTGACCGGGTTGTCTTCGGCCAGCAAAATCCTGACCGAGCGCTTCAACTGTTCCCGCACCGAATACTCGGTATGGATAGATCTTCCATTATCGCTGCGGTCTTCCTCCACCGACCGGCCCAGCAGGCGCTTGATCATCTGCAGCAGCTTGTTGCGCCTGACCGGCTTGGACAAAAAGCCGTCGAAGCCGGCCTCTTTCGATTTGCGGGCATCGCGCTGCATCGAAGCCGCCAGGGCTATCAGAACGGCCCCTTTCATCCCGTCCATGGCCCTTATCCGTCTGGCCAGGGTAAAACCATCCAGGTCCGGCATGCCCAGGTCTATCAGGCACAAGTCATATACTCCGTCCCGGCCGCCGGCCTTTCCAAGTGTTTCCAGAGCCTTTTGGCCGGAATCCAGGACAGTGACCTCCAGCCTGGCGTTTTTCAACATATGCTCGATGATGCGGCCGCTGGTCCGGTTGTCATCCACCACCAGGACCCTTCGCCCGGTCAGTTCAGCCGGCACAAAGCGCCGGTGAGGTCTGTCCGGCACCTTTTCGAGCCAGGCAGTGAAATGAAAGACACTGCCCTTGCCGACGGTGCTTTCGGCCCAGGCATAACCGCCCATCATTTTCGCCAGCTGGCGGCAGATGGAAAGACCCAGCCCCGTACCGCCGTATTTCCGGGTCGTCGAACCATCGGCCTGCTGGAAAGGCTCGAAGATCGATTCCAGCTTGTCGCTGGGAATGCCGGCGCCGGTATCGCGTACGGTGGCATGCAGCATGATGCGGGTTTCGTCCTCTTCCTCGACCTCGAGGGCAAGCTCTATCTCCCCGGCCTCGGTAAACTTGGGTGCGTTGCCCAGCAGGTTGGTTATAACTTGCCGGAAACGGAGCGGATCGCCTTTGACCACGGTGGGAACATCGTCACCGACATGACAGAGCAATTCCACCGGCTTGTCCCCGATCCGGGGCCGTATCAGTTCGCAGACATCGTAGACCAGCAGCTCGGGATCGAATTCAATCGATTCGAATTCCAGCTCTCCTGACTCGATCTTGGAAAAATCGAGGATATCGTTTATCAGCGACAGCAGGGCCTCGCCGCTGCGCTTGATGGTCTCGGTATAATCGCGTTGCAGCTCGTCCAGTCCGGTTTCCAGCAAAAGGTCCGTAAAACCGATTACCCCGTTCATGGGAGTCCGGATCTCATGGCTCATGTTTGCCAGAAACTGGCTTTTGGCCCGGTTGGCCGCTTCAGCCTCTTCCTTTGCTTTTTTAAGATCCTCTTCGAATTCTTTGCGTTTGGTTATATCTTCTATCGTGCCGGTGTACCTGGCTCCCGTGTCAGAGAAGACCGGCGAGGTGTGAAGATGAATCCAGCGCTGTTTTTTATCGGCGGCGACTATGCGGCATTCGGTGGAATAAGACTCCAGTTCCTTCAGAGCCTGTTCCAGCTGGCCTACCACCAGCTGCCTGTCGTCAGGGTGAAGGTAGTCCCGCCAATCGACGACCAGGCTTTCCACCAGGGTCAGGCCGAAAATATCCTGAAAACTAGTATTGGTGTATAGAAGACTGCCGTTTTCATCCATCTCGAATACTCCGAAATGGATGGTCTCCGAAATCAGCCTGAAACGTTCTTCACTCTCTTTGAGGGCAGCCTGGGTTTTGCGGGAGTTTTCCTGCTCCTGCTCAAGGGCTTTCACCTTTTTGACCAATTCGATGATTGTAGCATTACTGGACATCTGCACCGGCTCTCCGCTTTCTGGACCGCCACCGGCCTGCAGCAAAAAAGACCCCTCTCTGCAGCAGGCTTTGCCTGACTTTCAATGGTCGCTGGATATATCGGCAAAAGACGGAGTCAACTTTAGCCGGTGCATTGCCGCGGACTGTCTGCAAAAAAAACTAAAGTAAGAGGCCGCCGGTGCCGTTAACTAGGATGCAATTTCTCGTGTTGCGCAAACGGCCGAAACGGACAAAAGAAACGCTGGGAGATTTCTTTCATGGCATACAAGATACTTACCGTAGACGACAGCAAGACCATCCGCATGATTGTCAAAAAAGCCTTCTCGCCTTACAACTGTAACGTTCTGGAAGCCGAAAACGGCGTGGAAGGCCTGGCCCTGGCCGCCAAGGAAAAACCCGATCTGATCATCCTCGATATTACCATGCCGGTGATGACCGGCATCGAGATGCTGGAAAAACTCAAGGCCGAAAAAGACCTCAAGGATATCCCTGTCATCATGCTGACGGCAGAATCTGGCAAGGACAGCGTCATGAAGATCGTCAAGATGGGCATCAAGGATTATGTCGTCAAGCCTTTCAAGGGCGACCAACTGATCGACAGGGTAAAAGGAATCCTGAAACTGGCCCCCAAGCAAGTCTGAGATAACCGCGATTGCATATTGACCTTGACGCCGCCCGGCATCCGATGCCATGGTGGCGTTTTGCTTGTCCGGTTGTCCGGAGACAGCCGCAGCGACCATTGCTCCATAGTCAAACGCGGTCATAACAGGGGGATACATTGCCTCAAGTCGTACCGCCGGCCGGCACTTCTGCCGAACTTCGATGGCCGCCGCTCATTGAGGGACGTCTCGTCAAACGTTACAAGCGTTTCCTGGCAGACGTGGTTCTCGAAGACGGAAGGCCGGTCACGGCCCATTGCCCAAATTCCGGTAGAATGACGGGCTGCTGCACCCCCGGGCGGCCCGTCTATATCTCCCACCATCCAGAGGCCCACCGCAAACTGCATTATACATGGCAAATGATAGCAATGCCTTCTTCCCTGGTGGGCGTCAATACCCAGGTGCCCAACAGGCTGGTGGCCATGGCCATAAAAGCATCATTGATAAAGAGCCTGCGGGGATACGAGTCCCTCCGGAGCGAAGTATCGGTGCCGGGCCGCAGCCGCCTCGACCTGATGCTCAGCGCACCCGGAAGACGGGACTGTTTTGTGGAGATAAAAAATTGCACCCTGGTCCAAGACCGGACGGCCATGTTTCCCGACGCGCCCACCGAAAGAGGCCGCAGGCATCTCGAACGTCTCCGGCAGTTGAAGGCCATGGGCAACCGGACGGTCATTTTCTTCCTTGTCCAGCGGATGGACGCCGGCAGATTCGGGCCGGCAGATTCCATCGATCCCCTTTACGGCAAACTTCTGCGCCGGGCGGTCGCCTCCGGTGTCGAGATCCTCGCCTACGACGTAGATATAAATCTTGAATCCATATCCATCGCGAACCGGCTCGAACCTGTTTTGTGACAACCGCCTGTTTGCGTCTCCCGGATCAGGGCCGGCCACGTGCCGGCTGTCTTGCGCCAGGAGCCTGGCCCGGCGCCGCCTTGCCAGATTGACTTTGTGCAGGCTATGTTATACTTTCCGAGTGTCACCAGCCGGCTTTACGCGCAAAACGGGTAGCTTGAAATGGAGAAAACACAGCTCATCGACACCATCGCCAGCCGCGAAAATCTGATCCGCGTCCTGGACAACCTCAAAGAGGGCATAATCGCCCATGACATGGACCGGCGAATTTTCTTCTTCAATACGGAGGCAGAACGTATCACCGGCTACAAGCGCCATGAAGTGATCGGCCGCGACTGCCATGAGGTCTTCGACAGTCCTTTCTGCGGGGAGCACTGCTCATTCCGCCAGGATCGCACCATCATGGCCGACCACTTCGCCTACCCGCTCAACATCATCGCCAAAGACGGCACCCCCAGACGGATCGAGATGTCGATTACCATGATGCAGGACGAAAACGGACAATACGTGGGTGTCCTGGCGGTGATCAACGATCAGACCGAAATTTTCAAGCTCAAGCAACGCACCTGCGAGCTGACGCGTTTTGCCAACATAATCGGCCGCAACGCCAAGATGCAGACCGTCTTCCAGCTGATAAGCGATGTCGCCGGCTACGACTTTCCGGTCCACATAACAGGAGAGACCGGAACCGGCAAGGAACTGGTGGCAAACGCCATCCACAACGAAAGCCGCCGGGCCGGGGCCCCTTTCGTCCCCATCAACTGCGGCGCGCTTCCGGAAGGTCTGATCGAAAGCGAACTGTTCGGCCACGTCAAGGGGGCCTTTTCCGGTGCCATCCGGGACAAAAAGGGACGTTTCGAGCTGGCCGACGGAGGGACCCTGTTCCTGGACGAGGTTGCCGAACTTGCCAAGCCCCTTCAGGTGAAACTGCTGCGTTTTCTCCAGGAGGGCAAGTTTGAAAAAGTAGGCGGCGAAAAGACCATCTCGGTCAACGTCCGGGTCATAAGCGCAACCAACAAGGATCTGAAAAAGCAGATCCGCAAAGGCCGGTTCAGGGAGGACCTGTTTTATCGCCTCAACGTAATTCCCATCCACATTCCGCCGGTCAGGGAGCGCCGCTCGGACATTCCCCTGCTGATCGAATATTTCCTTGAAAAATTCTGCCGGGAAAACGGTCACGAGGCACCCCGGATCTCTCAGGATGCCATGGCCCTGATGATGGATTACAGGTGGCCGGGCAACGTGCGTCAGATTCAAAACGCCGTGCAGTTCGCCATCGTCCGCTCCAACGGCCGGGTGATAGGGCCGCAGCACCTTCCCCTGGAGCTTCGCCAGGCCGGCAGCCCCGCGCCCCGGCGGGGGCCGTCCCGCAAGCTGACTCCGGAGATGGTAGCAGCGGCCCTGAAACAGACAGCCGGCAACAAGGCCCGGGCCGCCAAGAACCTGGGGGTGGGCCGGGCAACCCTTTACCGCTTTCTCGCCGATCATCCGGAGCTGACAGCAGCAAACAGAACCTGAAGATCCGGGCCGGCGGCCTGCAAAAAAAAGATCCGTGTACCCGAATGTGCAGATACACGGATCTTTTCTTTAGAAAATAGAGATTATCAGGCCGCATCCATGGCCCGGCGGTCGGCCATGTCGATGAGAATCCTTTCGCGGGCCTTGTCTATCCCCAGCTCCTTGCGCTTCTTGTCGATATGGGCGATCATCATCCGGGCGATCTCATACGGATCCTCGGCAAATCCCCACTTGCCGAAACCCTGGGCCTCCAATCCTTCGAACAGCAGTTTGTGGAACTTTGTCTCTTCCACGATGGGGAACGAAACCCCAAAAACGGTATAGACTCCCGAAGCGACAAAATACTGGCCGATACTGATGGCCTTTTCGCTCATCCATTCCGGGGCACAACCGGCGGCCGGCAGCTCGGCAATGGAATTGCCCAGGCCGCCCACTTTCACCATCTCCGAAGCGGCGATCAGGATCCGGCTGTTGTCCACGCATGACCCCATCCCCAGGCAGGGCGGCATACCGACCGTTTCACAGACTTCCTGCAGGCCGGCGCCTGCCAGGTGGGCCGCCTCGGGAGTGTACAGCCCGGCCTTGGCCAGGGAAATCTGGGAACATCCGGTCTGCAGGACCAGAACGTCGTTCTTGATCAGCTCCTTGACCAGTTCGACATGTACCCAGTCGTGCTTGACCCTGGGGTTGGTGCACCCGACGATGCCGGCCACCCCCCTTATCCGGCCGTTGATGATGTTGTCGTTGAGCGGCTTGTAGGAGCCCCGGAAGGTTCCGCCCAGCATGTAATTGATGTATTCGTAGGAAAAACCGTGGATTCCGGTATTGCGGATATTGGGAATCTCGATTTCGGCCGGCCGGTTCTTGAACCGGGAGATGGCCTTGATGACCACTTCGTCGGTGCAGGCCTTGGGGTTGTGATCATCGAAGTCTATGTGGGTGGCCCCTTCGATATGACAGCGGGGATTGGTGGTGATAAGAGGGGTGCCGTAACATTCGGCCACCTTGACAAGACCCTGCTTGATACACTGGACGTCCACGCACATGGCGTCCACGGCGCCTGTTATCAGGACGGCCTCGGTAGACATGAAGTTGCCGGCATGGGGAACTCCGTGGCGCGACATCATCTCCGCCCCGCTGCAGCACATCCCGACCAGGTTGATACCCTCGGCACCGGCAGCCTTGGCGGCCTCCACCAGGGTCGGCTCGTTGACCGAAGCGACCATGGATTCGAACATGTTCGGTTCATGCCCGTGGACGATGATGTTGACGTAATTTTCCTTCAAAACCCCCATGTTGACATCCACTGCAACCGGACTGGGGGTTCCGAAAAGAATGTCGGAAATCTCGGTCGCCACCATGGAGCCGCCCCAGCCGTCGGAAAGGGCCGTCCGGCTGCACTGCTTGGTAATATTCTCGTAGTGCTGGTCGACACCCATGTGGGTACGATGGATCAGCTCCATGACTTCGCGCATGGCGCCTCTGGGAACCACTCCGTTTTTGCGCCAGGTCTCCAGGGTTTTCTCAGGGACCCGGGAAACGAACGGTATTTCGCCTTCGACCTGAGTGTAGGTCCGTTCCAGCTCATCGTACAGATCGTTGGCGATGTCTTTGATCTCGCGGCCTTCGGTTTCGATACCGATGCTTTGAGCCACTTTTTCCAGTTTGTAGACATCCTTGATTTCATAGTCGGTGATCTTGCCGTTGACCACATCTCTGAACAGGTCGAGCATGCTCATTCCATGATCCGTGTGGGCGGCGGCTCCGGCAGCCACCATGCGCCCGAAATTGCGGGCCATGATGGTATCGATGGTCGCACCGCAGACTCCGACCTTTCCGTAAGGGTCTTTGGCGTTCAACCGGCAGGGACCCATGGAGCAGTGTTTGCAGCATGCCGAATCGGCTCCTATGGGACAGGGTTTCATGTTGGCGGCCCGGTCAAAGGATGTTTCAACACCGTCCCGGCGCCCTTTTTCGATCATTCTGGCCGTTGCTTCACAAATTGTGAAATCTTCGGGCTTCAACAGCTTTTTCTTTGCTGCCACTTTTTTGGTGTCCATGATTCCTCCCTTCATGAGAAGATTGTCTTGGTTGTGGCTGATTTTCACGGGCGTAGGCAAGACCCTTGAAAAGTTAACAGTAATGATTACTAATTACATTATATAGGCTTCGGTCCCCTGTCAAGGGTATACTTGGATAATTTTCACAGCTGGCCTAAAGGCTGACTGATACGGCCGGCCGGATCCGAACACCCGGTACGATTCCATCGGGACAGGCGGAAATGCATGCTTGAAATTTTCAGCGGTAAATGCGACTTATGTCTTGAAGGGAACATTTCCCGCCACCGATTGCCTGGAACCGTTTTCTGACAAAGAAAGGATTTAGGCCATGAGTGAACCGAAAGTTAAATTATTTTCCCTGAGTACCTGCAGCCATTGCAAATCCACCAAAAAGCTGCTTGCCGACTGTACGGTGAAATATGAATTCATAGACGTCGACCTGCTCCAAGGCGATGAACGCAGGGCAATCCTGGAAGATGTCAAAAAGTTCAATCCCAAATGTTCTTTCCCCACCATCATCATCGGCGACAAGGTGATAGTGGGCTACAAGGAAAAGGAAATCAGGGAGGCGCTGGGCATGTGATGGATGCTGAAAAGTTATATCGGATTCTGAAAGACAGCCAGGAACCAAAAGGATACTTTTTCAATAAAGACAAACAAAGGGTCATGGAGCTTCTGGAAGCCCTGCTGGTAAACAAAGAGCGTTACGGGTACATGGCCTGCCCCTGCCGCCTTGCCAGCGGTGACAAAGAAAATGACCGCGACATAATCTGTCCCTGCGTATATCGCGAAGACGACGTCGCCCAGTACGGCAGCTGCTATTGCAATCTCTACGTGTCGAAACAATGGAACGAGGGTTCGATCGAACACGCCTACGTGCCCGAACGCCGGCCACCTGAAAAGACGGCCTTCTGACGCGCCCGCATTGCCTCCGGTCGGGCGGCAAGCCGCTGCGGCTTGCCGCCCGACTGTTTTTCAGCTCAGTTTATCTCCCACGGCCTTGCCGTAATCCTGGCAGGCTTTTATCCCGTCCCGGGTATCTATGACGGACTCCTTCAGGTTCAGCGCCCCCAGATCGACCATGTCCATTTTGAAAACGTGCTGCATGGTATCGAAAATCATGGGGCCGGATTCGCCGCTGTGGGTATAGGAACAGAAGGCTCCTCCCATCTTGCCCACCAGGTTTGCCCTTTGCATGATGAACAGAAAAGTTTTCATTCCGGCGGTCATGTCACGATGATAGGTCGGGCAACCGACCACGTAACCGTCGTAGCCTTCCAGGTCCTTTTCATCCTTTATTTCGGTCACCTTTTTCAGGTCAGCCTCCTGGCCTGCGAAGCGCAGCCCTTCGGCTATATACCGGGCCATCTTTTCGGTGTTTCCCGTACGGCTTACATATACTACCAGTACTTTTGCCATCAAATCCCCTCCTTTTTTCTTCTGATTAAAGTTACGGTGGCCATGGCCGGCACCTTTTCCTCCGGTCGACCCGCCTCTGCCCTACTGCTCGATCGCAAATCTTGCCTGGTTTGATTTCACCGGCACGTATTCACCCACCGGCACGAGTTTCTTGTTGAACTTCACACAATCCACGATCAGATTCCAAAGCCGCTCCAGCTGCGCAGTTTCATTTTCATTTTCGGGAATCATGGTAACCAGGTTTTTTTCAATATTTATCTGCATGTCCATACCTCCTTTTATCATGACGATGCCAGGTTGAGCGTTTCAACTTATTGTCTTTTCAGTCATAGACCCGTACTGCGTACATACATGAACCTGAGGCCCTCCGGGCTTCGGCCGTCCTGTCTGATCTGCCGGGCTGCCGCCGGCCCGGCGCAGGCAGGCAGCAAACCGGCAGGGCTGCGATACTTTGGGCTTACGCCGCGCGCCATGCATGCGGTTTGCCAAGAACCGGTCAGCTTAAAACCGGCTCCGCCCAGATTGTAGATCAAAAAGCATGCCGTAAGGAGAAAGACAGGGAAAAAAAGATACCGGCAGTAAATTCAACAGGATATAGAGACAGGAAAACCGGCCGCACACTTCCGGCAGACCTTCCCGTCCCTTGTGATACAACTGTGTCTCAAGTCCGGGATGAAACACAAAAAGTTGTGTCAACCAAACTTGTCATAGGCAATCATATCAGGCTCCACACCCAGATCGTCAAGCATCTTTTCGACGGCATCGATCATGGGCGGCGGGCCGCAGAGGTAGTATTCTATCTCCGTCGGATCGGGGTGGGCCGAAAGATAAAGGTCATGGGCCACCTGATGGATGAAACCCACCGGACCGTCCCAGTGGTCCTCCGGTTGGGGCTCCGACAGGGCCACGTGGTACGAAAAATTTTCGAACCTTTCTTCCAGTTCCAGGAATTCTTCATGGTAAAACATTTCCTGTCGGCTGCGGGCCCCGTACCAGAAGGTGATCGTCCTGGATGTGTTCAGATCCAGCAGCTGATGACGGATATGACTGCGCAGCGGCGCCATGCCCGCCCCGCCGCCGATGAAACACATCTCCCGGTCGGTGGGCTTGACGAAAAAATCGCCGTAAGGACCGCTCAGGCTGACCTTGTCTCCGGGTTTGAGGCTGAAAATGTAGGAAGAGCCTATTCCGGGCGGGGCATCGGGCGCATCGGGCGGAGGCGTGGCTATCCGCACGGTAAACCGCAGGACACCTTTTTCCGACGGCGCATTGGCAAGGGAATAGGCCCGGGTTACCGGCTCATCGGTCCCGGCCCTGAGTGTCAGCAGATTGAACTTTTCCCAGGCCGCCCGGTACTGCTCGCCGATGCTGAATTCCGAAAAAGAAACCTCGTACTCGGGAATATCGATCTGCATATAGGCGCCGGCTTTAAAATCCAGTTCCTGCCCGGGATCGAGCCGGAGCACAAGTTCCTTGATGAAAGTGGCCACGTTGTCGTTCGAGACCACCGTGGCAGTATACTTTTTAATATTGAAGATCTCTTCCGGAACCCTGACCTTCATGTCCTGCTTGATCTTGACCTGGCAGGCCAGGCGCATCTTCTGCATTCTTTCCCGGCGATTTACCAGGGAAAGCTCGGTGGGCAGGATGTCGCCACCGCCTTCTTCCACCACAATTTTGCAGGTGCCGCAGGTCCCCTTGCCGCCACAGGCGCAGGGGATCAGGATATCGTTTTCGATCAGCCCGGCAAGGAGCGTTTTGCCGGCCCGAATCCGCAGCGCCTTTTCTTGGTCGTCGTTGACGATCACGGTGCACTCGCCCTTGACCGCCAGTCTGCTTTCCACCAGCAACAGCAAAATGACCAGCAGCAGGACCACGCCTGTAAAAACCGATATGCCTACCAGATAGAGCAAACTGCAACTCCCGGCCGTGATTTCCGGTTGATATCACAAAGCAGCCGGTCCGCAAAAATCAGGAAGCCGCTGTTTTGAAACATCTTCGCAGACAGTTCCGGACCGGGCCGTCGCCGGCGGTTGGCAACAAGGCCCCGGCAAAGGCCGGCGCTACGAAGATATGGGACTCTTTGCCAAGCCATCACAGGGTGATTCCCGAAAACAGCATGAACGCCATGGCCATCAGCCCGGTTACGATCATCCGGATTCCGAATCCCTGCAGTCCCTTGGGAACATCGGCATAACGCAGCTTTTGCATGATGGTGGCCATCGATATTATCGCCAGGGCCCAGCCGGCTCCCGATCCCACACCGTAGACCACGGCTTCGCTGAAGCCGTAGCGCCTTTCCACCATGAACAGGGAAGCGCCCAGGATGGCGCAGTTGACCGTTATCAGGGGCAGGAAAACACCCAGGGAATTGTAGAGGGCCTGCGAATACCGGTCGATCACCATCTCCACGATCTGAACGATGCCGGCGATGACGGCGATGAAAAGGATCAGCTTCAGGTAGCTCAGATCGATCTCGGGCAGCCCGGCCCAGGCCAAGGCGCCGGGTGCCAGCAACAGGTGGTATATGAGCCAGTTGACAGGGGTCGTGATGGCCAGCACGAAAATGACCGCCAGTCCCAGACCGGCTGAAGTCTTCAGGTTCTGGGACACCGAAAGGTAGGAACACATCCCCAGAAAGTAGGCCAGCAGGATGTTGCCCACGAAAACCGAGTTTACGAATATGCTGATCAGATTCTCCATCGCTCCTGCCTGTTCAATCGCCCAGCAAGGTGTTTTCAAGCCAGACGAAAAGACCGATCATGATGAAGGCCCCTGGTGCCAGCAGCATCAGGCCCATGTTCTGGTAGCCGGCGGCATAAAAGGCATCCGGTATCACCCGGAACCCCAGCAGCTTCCCCGAGCCCAGCAGCTCCCTGAAAAAGGCCACCGCGCAGAGGATCGACCCGTAGCCGATGCCGTTGGCCAGCCCGTCCACAAAAGACCTTCCCGGCGGATTCGACATGGCAAAAGTCTCGGCCCTTCCCATGACGATGCAGTTGGTGATGATCAGGCCCACGAAGACCGAAAGCTGCTTGCTGACATCGTACAGAAAGGCCCTGAGAAACTCATCGGCCACGATAACCAGGGTGGCTATGACCGACACCTCGACTATGATCCTGATGTTACGCGGAATCTGGTTGCGCAGGCTGGAGATCACCAGGTTGGAAAAGGCCACCACGAAAGTCAGGGCCAGGCTCATGACGATGGCCGTGCTGAGCTTGACCGTCACGGCCAGGGCTGAACATATTCCCAGGATCTGCTTCGAAATCGGATTGGATTCGTACAGGGCCGCGCTCACGGCCCGGTATGTCTCACTTTTCTTCCACGGCCTGCCCATTTGTCTCTCCTGTCCGGGACTCCGGTCCGTTCAAAATTCCCTGCCGGAAGCGGACCGCAACCGGCTCGTAGTTGCGGAGGATATCCCTGAAGCCGGAAGTGAGAAATCTTCCGGTCATGGTGGCTCCGCTGATCCCGTCCACGTAGTTTATCCGCCTGGGCTCGGGTACCACCTGAGCGACACTGCCCTTGGCAATGGAAATTGAAACAAACCTTCCCTGCCTGTCGGTTATCCGCTTGCCGACGAACTTTTTCCGGAACCAGCTCCGCTCGATCTCTCCACCCAGACCGGGAGTCTCCGAATGGCTGTAAACGGTAAAACCCCGGATGGTGGAACCGTCCTTGTCGATTGCCAGGTAGCCGTTGATCTCGCCCCAGAGGCCCCGCGTGTCTATCGGGATGACATAAGCCTCGACTGATTCTCCCTCGCAATAGACATAAATGGGCAGATCGCCGGGGCCGCGCCTTTCCGGCGGCACGATGGCACCGGCGGAATCGACCCAGAGTTCCTTTATCTTTTCCCGGTACATCGATTCCACCCGGGCTGCGTCCGTATGCCGGCCCTCTTCTATCAGCCCCACGGCCAGGAGAATATTGCGATGCCTGTCCACCAGGACGTTCCTGACCTGTCTTTGCTTGAGGCCGGTGGCCGCCGCCGTGAGCAACAGGCTGCAGGCCAGGCACAAAACAAAGGCAAAGACCAGGGATTTGGACTGCTCGGACATCGACATCCTCTCACCTGAATTGAGTGTTGCAAATTTGGGACCGCAAAACGTCACCCCGGTCAGGGGGTATGGTCTCACGGTGCCTTTGGAGTCCGAGGGTCACCGTTGTCAGCCAAGCCAAGCGGCCATGGGCCGCCTGCCTGAGGGCCTGACAAGGCCCGAAGTTTGCGGCCCACAGCGCAGCGGGCTGCTACAACGGCAACGAGAACGACAGGCAACGCAAGACCATATCCCCTGACCGGTAAAGATAAAAATTTCCAAAACAGACGCTCTTTGCGAAGCTGTCAGACATTGGGAATCCTCTTTTTGAGCCTCAAGGCCACCACCATGTAATCCAGCAAAGGCGCAAATACATTGCCAAACAGGATGGCCAGCATGATGCCTTCCGGAAAAGCCGGATTGAGGACCCTGATCATCACCGTCAGGGCTCCGATCAGCAGGCCGTAGATCCATCTGGCCGCATGGGTATCCGGTGCCGAGACCGGATCGGTGGCCATGAAGACCAGACCGAAGGCCGCACCTCCCATGACCAGGTGGAACACGGGGTTCAACTTCCAGAAGGCCGGAGCCGACGGCCCGGCAAGCAGGTTCAGCAGCCAGCCGGTGGCCAGGATACCGGCGGCTCCGCCGGCGATGATCCGCCAGCTGGCAATCCCCAGGGCCACCAGGAAGACTGCTCCCGCAACGCACAACAGGGTCGATGAAGCCCCGATGCTGGCCGGATAAAGACCCGTAAAAAGTTTTGCAAAACCGTACCCGGCATCGGCCAGGGCTTTTTCTACCGGGCCGGTGCCCGATGCCGCCACCGCCAGGGGGGTTGCCGCGCTCACGGCATCGACGGCCCGGCCGCTTCCGGCCACCGCCGTCCAGATGGCGTTGCCCGACATCTGGACCGGATAGGCAAAATAAAGAAAAGCCCTTCCGGTCAGGGCCGGGTTGAGAAAATTTCTTCCGGTCCCCCCGAAGATCTCCTTGCCGATGACCACCCCGAATGAAATACCCAGGGCCACCTGCCACCAGGGGGTTGTGGGCGGCAGGGTAAGGGGAAAAAGCATGGCCGTGACGAAAACGCCTTCGCTGATGGGATGTCTGCGGACATAAGAAAACAGCACTTCCCATCCCAGGCCGAAAGCGTACGATATGACGACAAGGGGCAGGACCTTGCCTGCCCCCAGCAGAATCGACGGCCACAATCCCGCCGGCCGGCCGGCGGCCAGCAATCCCTGGTAACCGACGTTGTAGATTCCGAAAAAAAGACAGGGCAGCAGGGCGAGGATCACAAAGACCATGTAGCGCTGGACGTTGAGACTGTCCCGGACATGGGGCGGCCCGGAGGTCAGCTGCTGCCAGCCGAAAAGGAATTTCTCGGTCGGCTCGAAGAGAAATTCCCACCTTTCCCACTTGCCTCCGGGCTGAAAATGCCTGCGCTGGTTATCGAAAAATTTACGCAGCCAGTTCATCTGCTTGCATCACCTGTCCTTTTTGCGGCCCGCAGGCCGCAGCGCGGCGGCCACACCGGGACCAAACGCGAAGATAGCCGGTCGCTCACTGCTGGCGGGCGTACTCCATCTTCGCCTTCTCAAAATTCTCCGTCAGCTCGATCTTGGACGGACACACGTAACTGCACAGCCCGCACCGGACACAATCCAGCAAGCCGTGTGCCAGGTATTCTTCCACCTCTTGTGCCAAAATGGCCTTGTACAGCATCTGGGGCAGGATATCCACCGGGCAGACATCGGCACAATACATGCAGCTGATGCAGGCCCTCTCGGGCCCCTGGCGGCCGCAGTCATACTCAAGCTCCCTGCGCCGGAGCCGGGAGGCAAAAGCGCGTGAATTGGTCGGCCGGTTGAACCCGGGCCGGAAAAGGGCCAAGAATTCAGCCTCCCTGTTTGCGGGCAAAACAGCCAGGCCGGTTTCGAAAATCCCCATGAAGCCGTCCGGCTCCAGGCTGTAACCGCGCAGAATACCGCCGGCTATCAGCCGGCTGCCCGCTTCAATGGCCCGGATGTCAACCAGGTGAGACACCGGTACCCCCAGTCTGCTCCTGAAATGCACTCTGGAAGGTGCCCGCGTACCGCCCACGGCGAAAATGCGCCGGGTGGGCAAACGGCCCGTTGTCAAAAGCCCGGCCACCAGCAGCAGGTCCTGATAATCGATATACCAGGACCGGTTCTCGGAAGCCGACTGCTTTGTCCGGTAAAGAACCGTGGCCGGATCGTCGGCCGGGTACCGGCCGTCTACCACCAGGTTCACAACATCGCCTGCTGTCCGGAGCACCTCATGGTTGTCGGCATGGGTATAGACGATCACTTTCGGAGCCAGTTTCTCCAGAATTTCTATCCCTGTCCGCAAAAGGTCCGGATCATCCCGGAGCACAAGCTCGACCAGGGGCGAAAAAGGTTCTTTTGCAGCCAGGCCGACCAAGATCTGGGGCGGCACCACATCCGGGTCGGGAACGTCCCTGAAGGGCAGGCGGCGCAAAGCCCACCACAGCCCGCCGGCGACGATGGCATCGACGATTTCCCGGCGTCCGGCCGCCCGGAGCCCTGCAAGGCTGAATCTTTCAAAATCGACGTACTTTTCGTCTCCGTCCAGATCGATCACCAGCTCCTTTATCACCCGGCGGGGGCCGTAATTGATCTGACTCACCCTGCCCGCCCCGGGAGAAAGGAATTTCAGCCACGGCCGCTTTTTGTCTGCGAAAAGAACGCTCCCCAACCTGACCCTGTCTCCGGGTTTGACCAGCAGTCCGGCCTTGGCAACCGGAAGTTTGTCTACCGGGACAGCCACCCGATCAGGATCGTCCAGCTCGATCAGGCGCTCCCCGGGCCAACCCCGGATTCTGAAATCGATACCTCGTTTTGAATGTATTTTCTGCATTGGCTTAATGAAAAGGTCAGGTCAGAACTTGCTAACAGTTTTAGGTTTTATTTTCAATATAAAGATGGTAATCATTACTAATAAATTTCCGGACCCGGTTGACAGCCCCGGAACAAGCTCGCAATTTAAAGATAAGATATACTATGAGCTTAATCGCTGTTGCGTCAACCGCAAGGAGGCTGTCATGACGGAAATAACGAGAAAACAGGTATGTAAATGTGAAAACTGCGGCAACGAAGCGGAAATGGTGATCACCTGCCGTCTGGAGGATCATCCTGCTGAGGCCCCGGGAAAAACGGCAGGGGCAAAGACCGATTCGGGAAAGCGGGTCAGGGGACAGGCCGCCTGCAGTCACTGCGGCAACGAGGCCGACATCTGGATCGAACTTTAATCTCGGGATCCGGGGGTGCCATGGAAAAAGACGCCATAATCAATACCGGCCTTCGCGGCATAACGGTTGCCAGCACCAGGATAAGCGACGTCCGGGGAAAAGCCGGCAAGCTGATCTACCGGGGTTATCCCATCCGGGATCTGGCTGAAAAATCCGGCTTCGAGGAGATCGTCCATCTCCTTTTGTATGAAAGCCTGCCTTCGGCAGCCCGGCTGGAGAAGCTCAAAAATGAGCTCAAGACTGCCCGCAGCCTGCCCGATGCCGTCATCCGGGCTTTGGAGACCTGCCCGGCAGATGCCCGGCCCATGGATATCCTCCAGGCCGGCGTGGCCCTGATGGCACCCCATGACCCTGACCTGCAAGACGAGTCCCGGGAGGCCACCCTCAGGATGGGAATCCGTCTGATCGCCCGGATGGCCACCCTGGTGGCCGCCTGGGAAAGGATCCGCAACGGGAAGCAACCGCTGGAGCCCGATCCGGGACTGGATCACGCCGCCAATTTTCTTTACATGCTCTCCGGCAAACGGCCGGATGAGGAGACGGCCGGATGTTTCGACACGGCCCTGGTGCTGCATGCCGAACACTCCTTCAACGCCTCTACCTTTTCGGCGCGCCAGGTTGCTTCAACCAAGGCCCACATATATTCCGCCGTCACGGCGGCGCTGGGATCACTTTCCGGCCCTCTGCACGGCGGGGCAAACGTCCGGGTCATGCGGATGCTCGAGCAGATCGGAACGCCGGAAAAGGTCGAAGCATACGTGGAGAATATCCTCGACCAGGGGCGCAAAATCATGGGGCTCGGCCATGCCGTGTACAAAACCGACGATCCGCGGGCCCTCATCCTGGCTCCCATGGCAAGACGGATGGCGGAAAAGGCCGGGGAAACCAAGTGGTTCGAAATGGCCCGCCTGCTCGAACAAAAAGGCAAGCAGGCTTTCAAAGCCCGCAAGGGTACCGACATTTTCGTCAACGTTGATTTTTACAGCGCAGTTTTGTATAACGCCATGGCGATTCCGGTCGACCTGTTCACCCCGCTTTTCGCCATATCACGCATAGCCGGCTGGACAGCCCACGTGCTGGAAGAACGTTTTGCCGAGGCGGCCCCGAAGCCAATGCTCTACAGGCCCGAGTCCGAATACATAGGGCATTATTGCGGACCTGACGAATGCAGTTTCGTGCCCCTGGAAAAGCGATAGGAAAGTATATGGAGCAGCGCCTCAGGAAAAACAAGATGCGCATGACACGGCAGCGGCAGGTCATCCTGGAAGTACTGCGCAAGCACAATACCCATCCGACCGCCGACGAGATCTACGCCATGGTCAGGCGGCGCCTTCCCAGAATCAGTCTGGGAACGGTATACCGGAACCTGGAAATCCTAAGTGACCTGGGCGAAATCCAGACCCTGGAGCTGAGCGGCCATCAAAAACGTTTCGACGGCAATCCCAACAAACACTATCACATCCGCTGCGTGGGTTGCGGCAGGGTGGACGACGTGCCCCTGGCCCCCATGGCCCAGCTGGAAAATCAGCTTTACGGCTCGACGGTATATACCATAATCGGTCATCGCCTGGAGTTCACCGGCCTGTGCCCCGAATGCAGCCGCAAGGAACAGCTGCGCCGACAAGATGCGTCACATCTGGCCTAGCTCCTTCTTCAGCCAGCGTTTGACAGCCCCACTGAGGGCGTAGACCCCCCGGGTGTTCCCGTTTTCCTCCAGAAACCGAGACCTGATCTGCTCGGGCAACTCGATTGCGGCAAGTTCTTCGGCTTCTTCGGAATTGCGCCTGATCAGGTAAATCACAGGCTTTTCCTTCCAGGTATTGATCACGAAATAATAGGCCACGTCGTCCTTGCTGCGGATGACATAGTTGCCCCGGGCCCAGTTGTTGCCCCATTCGAGGTAGAGCCGGACAGCCTCCTCGGGTGTCATATCCCAGTCTATGGCATCGAGCAGTTCCTGGTTCCGTCTTATCTTTTCAAGCTCTTTCATGATAGTATTCCCCCATATGGATCGATGTTCGCTTGGCTTTTGCCCTTGTTTTCTGCAAATTGCATACCTTTTCGCGGAAAACAGACGGCAAAAGACAGGACCGAAAAGAAACTTTGGGATAAACTTCGGAAAGATTGGGTTGCCATGAATCCAACGGTTGTGGTAGATTCGGCAAAGAAGGTTTCCCATCCATCGAAACGGTTGCTCTCAATCAGGCCCCGGTTGTCAATCTTTCTCACGTTCTCCCCTGGCGGTGCACCTGAATTGTTCTGTCATCGTTGTGGATCTTGACGGTTCAGGACCTGAGTCGCGCAGATGTTGCTCCCCGGCAAGTTGCAACGGCCGGGACGGACTGTATGCCGTTTTTGTGTCCGGTGATACACAAGTGTCTCGTATAACCCACATGAGGCGCCCGGACGATTTTTTACTCGTCATGACAGCGTGTTACGTCGATGAAATTATTATATCGTCTTCACGGTACAATTCCGGACCGTTCAGGATGCCGCAGCGGCGGCGGGAAAACACGGGCCCGAAGCATGACCTGCCGGGCGCGAGAAGAAAATCATGAAGGCGGCTGCCGGCTTTGGCCCGGATGGCACGGAATTTGATGTTTAACTTTTGGCGTAACGGCCGGTCAGCCGTCTAATGCTCATTCTTTCCTTGGAGGGTCCCCTGCGGTGAAGCCTTGTGACCACAATATCAAAAGAACGCTTGAAATAACCGATGCAATGATAAAACTGGCCGACAGGGGCGATCTTGAAAGGGAAGATACGGGCTGCGGCATACTTTACGGTGTGTTGCGGGATGCAGCCTATAAGATCAAACGGCTTGCCGAAAACGAAAAACGCCGCCATCAGGCAAAGGGCTGGTGGAAGCAGGACTGATGATCCGCCTTTGCGGCCCGCGAATCCGGCAGCGTGAACACCATTAAATCAACAACGGAACTCATCATTTCCAACCCCAATTTCAACAAAGGAGGTCGAACGTGGCAACGTTGAAAGGAAGTCAAACCGAAAAGAATCTGCTGACGGCTTTTGCCGGCGAATCCCAGGCCAGAAACCGTTACACCTTTTTTGCCAGCAAGGCCAAGAAGGAAGGCTATGTTCAAATAGCCCATATATTCGCCGAAACGGCCGATCAGGAAAAGGAGCACGCCAAGAGGCTCTTCAAATTTCTGGAAGGCGGCGAAGTCGAAATCACGGCCGCTTTTCCGGCCGGTGTGATCGGCCCCACCGTCGACAACCTGAAGGCCTCTGCCGCCGGCGAGCATTACGAATATACCGAGATGTATCCCGGATTCGCCCGCACGGCCAACGAGGAAGGCTTCAAAGAAATCGCCTTGGTCTTCGAGAACATAGCCGTGGCCGAAAAGCAGCATGAAAAACGCTATGTGGCCCTGGCGGGCAACATCGAAGCCGGCCGGGTCTTCAAGCGCGACCAGACCGTCACCTGGCGTTGCCGCAACTGCGGTTTCATCTACGAAGGCCTGGAAGCGCCCCGGGAATGTCCGGCATGCGCCCATCCCCAGGCCTACTTCGAACTGCTGGCCGAAAACTGGTAAATCCAAAAACCATGACAAAACACAGGGAAGGATGGAAAAATGGCTGAGAGACTGGAAGTTTACAAATGTGAAGTCTGCGGTAATATCGTGGAAGTATTACACGGAGGTGTCGGCGAACTCACCTGCTGCGGACAGGCAATGGTTCTGTTGAAAGAAAACACGGTGGACGCCGCCACCGAAAAGCATGTCCCGGTGATCGAAAAGATAGAAGGCGGCTACAGGGTCAAGGTCGGTGAAGCAGCCCATCCCATGGAAGAAAAACATTACATCGAATGGATTGAAATCATTGCCGACGGAAACGCTTACCGGCGCTTCCTGGAACCGGGCCAGGCGCCCGAGGCCGTCTTCATGGTGGAAGCCTCCCGGGTGACGGCCAGGGAGTACTGCAACCTGCACGGCCACTGGAAGGCCCAGGCATAATAAGTCGGAAAGGCGGTGAACCCCCCGACGGGCCGCCGCCTTTCCGTCCGGCAGCCCATATGAAAAGGAGATCGATCATGGCCAAATGGAGATGCGGCAACTGCGGTTACGAACTTGACGCCGACAGCCCTCCCGACAAGTGCCCGGCATGCGGTCAGAACTGCGATTTTCTCGACAGCACCTGCTATACTCCGGACTGTGCGGGACAGGGCGGTGACCCGCGGATAGGAACCAAGCGAGACTGAAAACATGACTGTTTTCAGCAAACCGACCACTCCTTACTCTTTCGGGGTGGAAACTTACTCAGGATGAAATCATGGCCAATGCACTTATCGTCTACGCCAGCCGTACCGGGGAAACCGAGGCCATCGCCAATCTGATCGCCGAAGGTATCCGGATAGCCGGGCATTCGGCCCTGGTGAAAAATGTAAACGAAATCAAATCGGAGAAAGAAATCTCTGAATGTGACGCCCTGGTTCTGGGGTCGGCCACGTACCACGGAGACATGCTGCAGGGGATGAAAAAACTGCTGTTCATGGCAGAAAAAGCCGATCTGGCAGGCAAGCCCGGCGGCTCTTTCGGAGCCTTCGGCTGGAGCGGAGAAGCACCCGGCAGAATTTTCGACACCATGCAGCATATCTTCAAAATGGATATGATCTCAGGTCCTTTGACCTTGAAATCGAGCAGCCTCGAGGGCGGCATCCAGATGGCCCAGCAATACGGCCGGGATCTGGCGGCCAGAATGCCCGGATAGGCCGGACAAGGTATACTGCCACCCCGGAAAAGGGCCTGAAAGGAGGAAGCCATGAGCACTCCCAAACATTGCCCGGGATTCGAAAAATTCAAGCATCTGAGTTCTTTTGTCTGCAAATGCCCCAACTGCGGGCAACAAAAAGAAATCTTCTCGGATGAATTCGACAGGGAGCACAAATGTGACTCCTGCGGCCAGCCGATCGACTTTTCCCGGTGCACCCTGGACGGCGCCGCCTGAAGCATTGGTTGCCGGAACATTTTTCTGTGTCCCGATCGGAGATGACAACGTCTGATCGGCACCGGACCGCGCCGTCCGGCACGTTTCTTTTACCGCCACCGGCACACCGAACTAGGAGGATGTATGGACGTCGTTTTCCTTTCACGGTTGCAGTTTGCAGCAACAACAATGTTTCATTTTCTGTTCGTTCCACTGACCCTGGGGCTTTCGGTCATTCTCGCCGTCATGGAAACCCGTTACGTCCAGACCGGCGACGAGCTCTACCTGCGGATGACCAAATTCTGGGGCAAGCTTTTCCTGATAAACTTCGCCCTGGGCGTGGTCACCGGCATAACCCTGGAGTTTCAGTTCGGAACGAACTGGTCGCGTTACTCGGCCTACGTGGGCGACATCTTCGGCTCCCTGCTGGCCATTGAAGCCTCGGTAGCCTTTTTCCTGGAATCGACTTTCATCGGAATCTGGATTTTCGGATGGAAGAAATTGTCCAAGAAAGCCCACGCCGTGGTTGCCTGGCTGATCGCCGCCGGCGGCAATATCTCCGCCCTCTGGATCCTGCTGGCAAACGGCTGGATGCAGCACCCGGTGGGCTACACCATGCGCGACGGCCGTGCCGAGCTGACCGATTTCTCCGCCGTGGTCTTCAACAAGTTCGCCATCCTGGAGTTTCTGCACACCGTTCCGGCCGGCCTGCTCCTGGCGGCTTTTTTCGTGATGGGTATCAGTGCCTATCATCTGTTGCGCAGGCAGCATATCGAGTTTTTCACCCGTTCTTTCCGCCTGGCGCTTATCTTCGGCCTGATCACCTCCATCTGGGTTGCCGTCGAAGGCGACAGTCACGCGGTCCACGTGGCCGAGACCCAGCCGGCCAAGCTGGCCGCCATGGAGGCCCATTGGGAGTCTACCCGCATGGCGCCGATAGTTCTTCTGGCCATTCCCGACGAAAAAAACGAGCGCAACATGATCGAGATCGGGAAGCTGCCGGGCCTGCTGAGTTTTCTGGGCTACCACGACTTCAACGCCCGGGTGGTGGGTCTGAAGGATATCCCGGCCGACCAGCGTCCGCCGGTGACACTGACCTTCATAGCCTTCCGCACCATGGTCGGGCTGGGCACCCTCTTCATTTTGCTTACGATCACAGGATGGCTGCTGCGCAACAAACTGCTCGAAAACCCATGGTACCTGCGCCTTATGCTGTGGTCGATCCCTTTGCCTTACCTGGCCATCGAAATGGGCTGGATGCTGGCTGAAGTCGGCCGCCAGCCGTGGATCGTCTACGGCCTGCTGAAGACATCCGACGCGGCCTCACCGGTTGCCTCCGGCCAGGTGGCGGGAAGCCTTGCGGCCTTTGTTCTGGTTTACTCCCTTCTGGGAGCGGCCGGATTCTACCTGATAGCCAGGAATGCGGCCAGGGGACCGGAAGAACAAAGCGCCGGCAACGGGCAACCGGCCTGACAGAGATTCAAAGGCGGTCCTGCCAGGCGACGGCGACCAAGAATTCTACCGCCGCGCACTGCGCAGACGGCTTGATTCTAATCATTCAACGCAAACCGGCAGAGGGAGTAACCCATGATACTACAGTCAATCTGGTTTTTCCTTTGGGGCCTGCTGTGGGCTCTGTTCTTCATGACTGACGGATTCGATTTCGGTATCGGCACCCTTTATCCTTTCCTGGGCAAGACCGAGGAAGAAAAAAGGATCATCATAAACACCATGGGGCCTTTGTGGGACGGCAACGAAGTCTGGCTGATAACGGCCGGCGGAGTGACTTTCGCCGCCTTTCCCCTGGTTTATTCGACAATGTTCTCTTCTTTCTACACCGCCCTGATGCTGATCCTTTTCACCCTGATCCTGCGGGGCGTCTCTTTCGAATTCCGGGGCAAGGTGGAAGATCCGCGCTGGAAAAGGATCTGGGACTATTGTATTTTTGTCGGCAGTTTCGCTCCGGCGCTGCTGTTTGGAGTAGCCTTCGCCAATATCTTCCGCGGCATCCCCATCGACAAGACCGGACTTTTCCGGGGTAATCTCTTTACTCTTTTGAACCCCTACGGCCTGCTGGGCGGGGTTCTGTTCGTCGCGCTTTTTCTGGTCCACGGCGCCCTGTGGCTGGCCGCCAAGACCGAAGGCGACCTGCATGACCGGGCCGTCAGGACGGCCTCGATCCTCTGGCCCGTCGAGCTGGCGGTGGTGGTGATCTTTCTGGCTGCCTCGGCGGCGGCCACCGACCTGTGGGCCAATTACCTCCGGTATCCCGCCCTCATGCTGGTCATCCTCCTGGCCGTTGCCGGGCTGCTCGGCATCAGAATATTCATCTCCCGCAAGCAGTTCTGGGCGGCCTGGGGATCCTCGGCCCTTGCCATCGTGTGCGCCACTTTCTTCGGGATCATCGGCCTGTTTCCGAAAATGTTTCCTTCCAGCATCAGGGACGACTACAGCCTGACGGCTTTCAATGCCTCTTCCAGTCCCCTGACCCTCAAGATAATGCTGATCGTGGTCCTGATCTTCATACCCATCGTCCTGGCTTACCAGATCTGGGCCTACAAGCTTTTCAGCGCCAAGGTGACCGGAGAATCTTTGTACGATGACGAGGCTTACTGATACGATGGATGTTCAAAACAAAGGAGCAAAACGCATGACTCCAAATCCAGGCACGAAGACCGGCTGGGCAATCCTGGCCCTGCTGGTTCTGATCATGATGCCGGCGCTGCCGGCAGGCGCCCTGGAAACGGGAGCGGCCCGGCTGCAACTGGACGGCGGCAGCCGGGGAACGATCATGTTCCCCCACCGCGACCACCAGCAGAGGCTTGGGGATTGCAACCTCTGCCACAAGCTCTTCCCCAAGCAGCGCGGAGCCCTGGTCTCCCTGAAAAAAGCAGGCAAGCTTGCCCGCAAACAGGTGATGAACAAGCTGTGCATCAAGTGCCACAAGGCTGAAAAACTGGCCGGCAGGACAGGTGGGCCGACCACCTGTTCAAAGTGCCACACCCGCAGATAGAAAGGCCGTTTGATGGAAATTCTGGGACTGCAGGGAAGCCCGCGCAAAAACGGCAACAGTGACCACCTGTTGTCAGCCTTCCTGAAACTGGCACGCAGCCGGGGGGCCCGGACAACCACCCTGGATGTGGCCCGGATGCAGATCAAGCCCTGCATGGAACTTACGGTTTGCGAAAAAAAGGGCACCTGTCCCATCCGGGACGAAATGGCGGAGCAGGTTTACGGCCGGCTGCGGCGGGCGGAAATCGTTGTGGTTTCCTCTCCGGTCTTCTTCTACAATGTTCCGGCCCAGCTCAAGGCCCTTATCGACCGTAGCCAGACCCTGTGGGCCCGCAAGTACCGCCTCGGGCTCAAAGATCCCAAATCCGGCCGGCGGCTCGGTTTTCTGCTGGCGGTGGGGGCGACCTCCGGTGCCCGCCTTTTCGAGGGAATGGAACTTACCCTGCGTTACTTCTTCGACGCCGTCGACGCCAAACCTGCCGGCAGCCTGACCTACAAGGGAGTCGAAGGCAAGGGCCGCATCAAAGAGCTGCCTTCCCTGACAGAAGACCTGGAACAGGCCGTCTCCGGAGTGTGCGGTCCTTTCCAGAAACGGCAGAAAGTGCTATTTCTCGGCCGGAAGAATTCCGGCGCCAGCCGCATGGCGGCGGCCTTCATGCAGGCAGCCGCCGGCGACCGGCTGGATGTCGTCAGCGCCGGCCTTGCACCGGCTCCTGCTGTCAGCCCGGAAACGGTGCGCGTCATGGCTGAAGAAGGCTTGGATCTCGCGTTTCAGCTTCCAAGGTCGCCGGATGAACTTGGCGCCGGTTTCCGGCCCGACTACCTGGTTGTCACCGGGGCTGCGGCCGCCGGCCGAATCCCGGATGCCGGCACCAGGATCGATTGGCAATTCGACGATCAGCTTCCCGCGGATAAACTGCGGGACGAGATGAGAACCAAAGTGGATCAACTTTTAGCACGCATTTTAACCTGAAAAAGGAGGTATCTTCCATGGATCGCTACGTTTGCACTATTTGCGGTTATGTCTACGACCCGGAACAGGGTGACCCTGACAACGGCGTGGCTCCGGGAACCAAGTGGGAAGATGTTCCCGAAGACTGGGAATGCCCTGTCTGCGGAGCATCGAAAGACGATTTCGAAATCGAAGAGTAAACCGTCATCTCCGGGGCGGAGGCTTTAAACCGGTGCCGCGCAAAAAGCGCGCCTTTTTTCAACGAACCCCGAACCCGGCACCGGCAGATATCCGGTTGCCGGCAGTACGGCCCCGCCGGCGGGCCGGTGACGGCAAAGCACCGGCCCGCTCGGACGACAGAATGCAACCGGACGGTAAACGGCCCGGTCGCGTGACTAATCTTACCGTGGAGTGGAGAAGAAGATGAAACCGATTCAGATTGCAGAAAATATCTACCATGTGGGAGTCAACGACTGGAACATAGAAGACTTCCATGGCTATTCAACCCCCCTGGGCACAACATACAACGCCTTCCTGATCCTCGACGAAAAAACGGTCCTGATAGATACGGTCAAGGCCGAATTCGGCGACCGGCTGCTGGCCAACATTTCCAGGATCGTCGATCCGCGCAGCATCGATCTTGTGATCAGCAATCACACCGAAATGGACCATACCGGCAGCCTGGCCAGGATCATGCACATCATAGGCGAAGACAAGCCCCTGTACTGTTCCAAGATGGGAGCCAAAAATATCAGGCAGCATTTCACCAATCCGTTCAACTATCAGCCGGTGGAAAACGGCCAAAGCCTCAAAATCGGCAAGCGTACCCTGACTTTTCTGGAAACCCGCATGCTGCACTGGCCCGACAGCATGTTCACCTACGTCAATGAGGACCGCATTCTTTTTTCTTCCGACGCCTTCGGCCAGCACTACGCCGGTTTCGAGATCTACGACGATGTCGTGGGCGAAAAGATAATGTGGCACGCCCGGAAGTATTTCGCCAACATCCTGATGCTCTATGCGCCCCTTATCCTCAAGCTGCTGGCCAAGGTAAAAGAGATGAATCTGGCCATCGACATGATCTGCCCCGATCACGGAGTCATATGGAGGAAAAACCCGGCCGCCATTCTCGAAGCATACCAGAACTGGTCACGACAGATCCCCGCCCGCAAGGCGGTGGTGGTCTACGACACCATGTGGCACAGCACCGAGAAGATGGCCGACGTCATCGCAGAAGGTATCTCCGACCAGCAGGTGGAGGTGCGGCCCATGTACCTGCGCAAATGGCACCGCAGCGACGTCATGACCGAAGTGGCCGACGCCGGGGCAATCGTGGTGGGCTCGCCCACCCTCAACAACGGCCTGTTCCCCACGGTCAGCGATTTTCTGACCTACATGAAGGGGCTGAAACCAACGGGCAAGCTGGCAGCGGCCTTCGGCTCCTACGGCTGGAGCGGCGAGGCGGTCAAGCTGATCAACAAGGTCTTCGAACAGATGAAGCTGGAAATCATCGATCCCGGCATGAAAGTACAGTACGTACCTGAAAAGCAAGACCTGGATTCCGCCTACGAATTCGGCTGCCGGATCGGCCGCAGGATCATGGAGCAGTAGCCATGTCAAAACCTGCGGTCGACATCGGTCTGTGCACCCTGTGCATGGGGTGCGTCGAGGTGGCGCCCGGGGTGTTCGCTCTCAACGACAGCGGGTTCATCCAGGTGGCGGAACTGGAAACCTATCCCCGGGAAGAAATAGATGAAGCCATCAAGTACTGCCCGGAAGACGCCATAACCTGGGAAGATTGAAATTCACCTTGGCCGGAACCGCAGTATAGCAAGTAATTCCGGATCGTCACCAAAAGGAGAAAGAAACCATGGCAAGCTATGCCCTTTTCGTTTTCAACCCCGATCCCATGTGTTTCGTCCATGTCCTGCTCAATGCCCTGGACATGGACGCCAGGGGTGACAAGGCCCGCATGGTAATGGAAGGCGGGGCAACGGCCCTGGTGGCCGAGCTGGCCGAGAAGGACAACCAGCTTCACGGGCTCTGGCAGAAAGTCAGGCAAAAAGATCTGGTGGAAGGTGTCTGCCGGGCCTGTGCCGGCAAGATGAACGCCCTGGAAGCTGTCCGCCGGGAGGGCCTGGAGCTTCTGGACGAAATGAACGGCCATCCTTCCATGGCCGCTTACCGGCAAAAGGGGTATGAAATCATCACCTTCTGATGGCTTCGCAAATATTGTTAGCCCCGGAGCTTTGCCCTGGCTGGGGGCATGGCCTTGTTTGCCTGTCGTCCTCGTTGCCGTTGTAACAGCCCGCTACGCTATGGGCCGCAAACTCGGGCCTTGTCAGGCCCTCAGACATGCGGCCCACGGCCGCCTGGCTTGGCTGACAACGGCGACCCTCGGACTCCAAAGGCAACTTGAAGCCATACCCCCAACCGGACTTTTGCGAAGCCATCCCGGCTACGGCCATTATGAAAAAGATCTCGAAAAGTCCGATCCGGGGAAACTATAAGAGGCTATGCCCACCAACCGCCTGCTGAAAAAAAACATCGCCGCCCTGCTTGCCTCCGGCCCGGTCAGGCTGGAAGACCTGCTGGCCCTGGGTACGGCCCGCCAGGTCATCAATCCCCTGTTCGGCCTGCTCTATGATGGCCGGCCGGTCGTCAAATGGCGGGCCGTCCGGGCCATGGGGCTGGTTACATCCCACCTGGCCTCTGTCGACCTGGAGTCGGCCCGGGTGATCATGCGGCGGCTGATGTGGAACCTGAACGACGAGTCGGGCGGTATCGGCTGGGGATCGCCGGAAGCCATGGGAGAGATAACCGCCAGGAGCCGCCGGCTGGCCGCGGAATACGGATGTCTTCTGGTAAGCTATATCAATCCGGCCGGAAACTACCTGGAACATCCCGTACTGCAAAGAGGATCCCTGTGGGGCCTGGGCCGCCTGCTCAACCGCAGACCGGAATACGCTTCGGATGCGGCCGATCATCTTCCCTCTTTTCTGACCGGCACCGATCCTCATCACAAGGCCCTGGCCGCCTGGACGGCCGGCCCCCTGAAGGCGGAATCACTGCGGCCCCTGTTGAAGGCCCTTGAACCGGACCACCGGACGGTGGAACTTTTCCTTGAAGGCAGGCTCCAAAAAGTAACCGTGGGCAAAATGGCGCAAGATGCCCTGAGCAAATATCCGTGTTGACAAGTTGCCCAAACCACGGGATTGATCTACAATCAATGAATAATTCGCAAAAAATCACGCCCGGTCAGGTAGGGTATGGTCTCACGGTGCCTTTGGAGTCCGAGGGTCGCCGTTGTCAGCCAAGCGAAGCGGCCATGGGCCGCATGTCTGAGGTCCCGTAAGGGACCGAGTTTGCGGCCCATAGCGTAGCGGGCTGCTACAACGGCAACGAGGACGACAGGCAACGCAAGACCATGCCCCACCTGACCGAAAAAAGGAAAAATTTTAAAAAAACAGTTTTTGCGACTCTTGCAATCAATAATGATTTAACAACCCGTCTTTAACTTTCAGCCGTGGAATTTTTCCTATGAACTATCCTGTCTGGCAACTGGAATGGTCCGGCGGCGGATTGCTGATCGCCGTGGTGGGCGTGGTTCATCTGTACATCGCCCAGTTCGCAGTCGGCGGCGGACTCTTCCTGGTGCTGACCGAAAAACTGGCCCTGGCGCGCAACGACCGTCAGATGCTGAATTACCTGGAGCGCCACGCACGTTTCTTTCTCCTGCTCACCATGGTGGCCGGGGCGGTGACAGGAGTGGGAATCTGGTTCACCGTGTCTGTCCTGGCGCCGGGAGCCACCTCGATCCTGATCCACAACTTCGTCTTTGCCTGGGCCGCCGAGTGGGTTTGCTTCCTGGTGGAAGTGGTTGCCATCTTCATTTACCACTATTACTTCCGGAAAATGGAGCCTGCCGATCATCTCGCGGTCGGCTGGATCTATTTTGCCGCCGCCTGGCTCTCTCTCTTTTTGATCAACGCCATCGTGGCTTTCATGCTGACACCGGGCAAATGGCTGGCCGAAGGAAGTTTCCGGGCCGGCTTTTTCAACCCTTCCATGCTTTCGTCAGCGGCCTTCCGCACCGCCCTTTCCGTCTGCCTGGCGGGCATCTACGGACTGCTGACGGCCCTGTGGATAAAAAGGGACGAGACCCGCCGGCAGATAGTACGCTACACCGCCGCCTGGCTCCTTGTCCCGCTCGTTTTCCTGGCGGCAGCCAGTTTCTGGTACCTGGAATCCCTTCCGGGCGAACGCAGCCGCCTGTTGCTGGCCCGCTGGCCGGAAGTCATGGCCGCCGGACGCTGGTTCGTTATATGCGGCACCCTGGTGACCTGCGGCGGACTCCTGCTGCTGGCCAGGCTGCCGAAACGGTTGCAGCAGGTAACGGTGATCGTGGTCCTGGCGACCGGTCTTGCCTGGACCGGGGCCTTCGAGTGGATGCGCGAGGCCGCCAGGCGGCCGTACCTGATAAGCGGCCTGATGTTCTCCAACGGCCTTACCGGCCCCCAGGTGTCCCTGGCGGCAAGCGAGGGCTTTGCCGCCAATGCCCGCTGGATGTCCTCTGTCTCGGACCAGGCCGGCATCGGCCGGCAGATCTTCCGCTTTCAATGCTCGGCCTGCCACAGCATCGGCGGGCCGGTAAACGACATCCGCCCCAGAACCGCCAAGTTCACCCTCTTCGGTATGGAAGCCCAGCTCCGGGGCCAGGGAAGGATCAACGCCTACATGCCTCCGTTTGCCGGCACACCTTCCGAACGGCGCGCCCTGGCCCGTTACATCGTGGAAGGAATCAACGGCCGCAAAGTTCAAAAAAAGCAGATCACCCCGGCACAGGGTCCCGTGCCCGCACCGGCGGCCTTCGACCCTGCCTCGGCAGGCTATGTCCTTACGGCCTGGCAGGATTCGTCCGCCTGCGGCGGCCTGTACGACCCGCGCCTGAAAACCCTCCAGCCCCGGCCGGCAGTTCTGCGCGCCCAGCTCATAAAGCGCGGCCCCAGCCCGGAAATCGTCACAAGCGGCATCAGGATTTCCTGGCGGATCGAAGACCTGCCTCCGGGCACCATGAAGCCCGACCGGGAACAGATGGCCTTTGTAACCGATCCGGTCATGCTGGTTCCCTATGCAACAGACAACAAGTTGCAATCTGCTCTGCAGGTGACCGTCACGGCCGAAGAAGAAAAAACCGGCCGCGAGATAGCCACCACCGGGCTGGCCATCGACCTGCCGACGCCCATGGGCTGCCGCCTGTGCCACGGCGAAAAGCCCGGTCCGGGGGCGACGGCGGCCGATCCGGCCACCGGCAACGACATCGTCAAGGTGCATGACAGGATGAACCATACCGACCTGGAAAGCATAGTTGCAAAGGGAAAAGCGCTGGAGTGCACCGGGTGCCACCCTGATTCCGGCAGCAGCGGGCAGGCCATGGCCTTGTCGGCCGCCATTCACGGTCTGCATGCCAACTACCTCACCGGCCTG
>Ga0256835_1000055_pt1 | contig 95829 bp, 94 predicted proteins | sample PIR30metaG_FD_185972 | JGI IMG/M metagenome (GOLD analysis project Ga0256835, IMG submission 185972) | Hydrothermal vent microbial communities from East Pacific Rise, Pacific Ocean - PIR-30 | ecosystem: Environmental > Aquatic > Marine > Hydrothermal vents | place: Pacific Ocean: East Pacific...
CTTCGTCACCTTCGTGGGCTTCCTGATCCACGTCTACTCCATCGGCTACATGCACGGGGAGACCGACGCCGGCTACGCACGCTACTTCGCCTACCTGAACCTGTTCATGTTCTCCATGCTGGTGCTCATCCTGGGCTCCAGCCTCCCCGTCCTCTTCGTGGGCTGGGAGGGCGTGGGGCTCTGCTCCTACCTGCTCATCGGCTTCTACTTCGACCAGGAGTGGCCCGCCAGCGCCGGCAAGAAGGCCTTCATCGTCAACCGGATCGGCGACTTCGGCTTCATCCTGGCCATCTTCATGACCTTCATGGTCTTCGGCACCGCGGAGTTCACGGGCTTCCTGCCGGAGGCCGCGGCCCATCCGGAGGCCTACGCCGGGGCGGCCACCATCATCGGCCTCCTGCTCTTCGTGGGGGCCACGGGCAAGTCGGCGCAGATCCCGCTGTACGTCTGGTTGCCGGACGCCATGGCGGGTCCCACGCCGGTGTCGGCGCTGATCCACGCGGCCACCATGGTGACGGCGGGCGTGTACATGGTGGTGCGGACCAACGTGATCTTCCGGATCAGCCCCACGGCCATGCTGGTGGTGGCGGTGGTGGGCGGTCTGACGGCGCTGTTTGCGGCCACCATCGGGCTGGTGCAGAACGACATCAAGAAGGTGCTGGCCTACTCCACGGTGTCGCAGCTGGGGTACATGTTCCTGGGAGCGGGGGTGGGAGCCTTCGTGGCGGCGATCTTCCACGTGGTGACGCACGCGTTCTTCAAGGCCTGCCTCTTCCTGGGTTCGGGTTCGGTGATCCACGCGTGTTCGGGGAACCAGGACATGCGGACCATGGGCGGGTTGAAGAAGTACATGCCGATCACGTACTGGACCTTCCTGGCGGCGACGCTGGCCATTGCGGGGATCGTGCCGTTCGCAGGGTTCTTCTCGAAGGACGAGATCCTGTTCAAGGCGTTCGAGGCCGGGGCTGCGGACCTGAACGGGCACGGGAGCGTGTACTACGTGCTGTGGTTCCTGGGGTTGGCGGGTGCGGTGCTGACGGCGTTCTACATGTTCCGGTTGCTGTACATGACCTTCCACGGAGAGTTCCGCGGGACGGAGGAGGAGGCGCACCACCTGCACGAGTCGCCGTGGACCATGACGCTGCCGCTGGTGGTGCTGGGATTCCTGTCGCTGGTGGGCGGGTTCCTCGGGGTGCCGGAGCTGTTCACCGGGAACGCGAGGTGGAACCTGATCGACCGGTTCCTGGAGCCGGTGCTGCTGCCGCTGGGGAGCGGTCACGGAGCGGAGGGTGCCCACGAGGTGAGCCACCACGTGGTGAGCGTGGGGATGGAGTGGTTCCTGGTGTTCCTGTCGCTGGCGGTGGCGGTGACGGGGATCCTGGTGGCCACGAGCTTCTACCTGAAGGACCGGGAGTTCGCGAAGGCGAAGCGCCTCGCGGAGCGGTTCCCCTTCGCCTACAGGCTGCTCCTCAACAAGTACTGGGTGGACGAGATCTACGACGCGCTCGTGGTGGTGCCCATCCACCGCTTCTCGGTGTTCCTGTGGAAGGGCGTGGACGTGATCCTGATCGACGGCCTCGGGGTGAACGGCCCGGCCTTCATGACCGAGCTCACGGGGGACGTCCTGCGATTCCTCCAGACCGGCAACGTCCGCAACTACGCGCTGTCCGTGGCCATGGGCGTGCTGTTGCTCATCGTGATTCTCTGGTAACGGGAGGCCAATGCTCATGGAGCACCTGCTGACCTACGTGACCTTCGGCCCGACCGCCGCCGCGCTCGTCCTGGCGCTCCTGCCCGAGCGCTGGGAGCGGCTCCACCGGTGGCTGGCGCTGGCCGTCTCCCTTGGCCTCTTCGCCCTGTCCCTGCTCATCTGGAAGGGGTTCGACCCCGATATCACCGGGTTCCAGATGGTGGATGGCCCGCTGGCCTGGATCCCGCAGCTCGGGATCAGCTACCACCTCGGGGTGGATGGCATCTCGCTGCTGCTGGTCCTGCTGACCACCCTTCTCATCCCGGTGGTGATCCTGGCCTCCTGGACCTCCATCACCGAGCACGTGAAGGGTTTCCACGTCTCGCTGCTCTTCCTGACCACCGGCATGATCGGCGCCTTCCTGGCACTGGACATCTTCCTGTTCTACGTGTTCTGGGAGGTGATGCTGATCCCCATGTACTTCATCATCGGCGTGTGGGGCGGCGCCCGCCGGATCTACGCCGCGGTGAAGTTCTTCATCTACACCATGGTGGGCTCGCTGCTCATGCTGGTCGCCATCCTCTACCTGGCGTGGTTCCACCACCAGCTCACGGGGGCCTGGTCCTTCGCCTACACGGACATGCTGAAGACCGCGCCGCAGCTCGCCATGGGGACGGGCCTCCTCTCGAGCCCCCAGCTCCTGGTCTTCGCCGCCTTCTTCCTGGCCTTCGCCATCAAGGTCCCCATGTTCCCCTTCCACACCTGGTTGCCGGACGCCCACGTGGAGGCCCCCACGGGAGGCTCCATCATCCTTGCGGGCGTGCTCCTGAAGCTGGGGACCTACGGCTTCCTCCGGTTCAACCGCGCGCTCTTCCCGGCCGCCTGGGAGGCCGCCGTTCCGCTCATCCTGGTCCTGGCCGTGGTGGGCATCCTCTACGGGGCCTGGGTGGCCATGGTCCAGCCCGACATGAAGAAGCTGGTGGCCTACTCCTCCGTGAGCCACCTTGGTTTCGTGATGCTGGGCCTCGCCGGCGGGACGCTGGCCTCCACCCAGGGCGCCGTGCTCCAGATGGTGAACCACGGGCTGTCCACCGGCGCGCTCTTCCTCCTGGTGGGCGTGATCTACGAGCGGCGCCACACCCGCCTCATCGCCGACTACGGCGGGATCGCCGGCGTGGTGCCCGTCTACACCGGGATCTTCCTGTTCGTGACGCTCTCGTCCATCGGCCTTCCCGGGCTCAACGGCTTCGTGGGTGAGTTCCTCATCCTGGCGGGCACCTGGGCCGGGCACCCGCTGTTCGTGGTCCTCGGCGCCCTGGGGGTGATCTTCGGGGCCGTCTACATGCTGTGGATGGTGCAGAGGGTCTTCTGGAACCCCCTCGTCCACGAGGAGAACCGGAGTCTGAAGGACATCAACCTGCGCGAGGTGCTGGCCGTGCTGCCGCTCCTGGTGTTCATCGTGTGGATCGGGGTCCATCCCACCACGTTCCTGTCGCCCATGGAGGCCGCGGTTCGCCTCCTTCTGGCGCGTTGAGGAGGAAGGACAGTGCCGACGCATTCCGACCTTGTCGCGCTCGCTCCCGAGCTCATCCTGATCCTCGCCGCCGGCGTGCTCCTGCTGGTGGAGGCCTTCCTGCCCAGGATCCGGCACGCGGCCTCGGGCCTGGCGCTGGTCTCCGTGGCGGGTGCCGCCTGGGCACGCCTGGCCCTCCCCCTGCCAGGTGCGGTCTGGAGCGGCATGCTCCGCGTGGACCGCGTGACCGCCTTCGTGGATCTCTACATCCTCGTGGCGCTGTTCCTGTCCATCTGGATGGCCGTGGGCTTCCTCAGGCGCAACGGGCTGGACCGGGCCGAGTTCCACGCCCTCCTGCTGCTGGCCGCCACCGGCGCCATGGTCATGGCCGCCTCGGTGAACCTGCTGACCATCTTCCTGGGCCTGGAGCTGCTCTCCATGCCGCTGTACGTCCTCAACGCCTACCTCCGGCGGGTGGACGTGAGCCTGGAAGCGGGCCTCAAGTACTTCGTTGTCGGTGCATTCGCCTCGGGATTCCTGGCCTACGGTGCCGCGCTGCTCTACGGTGTCGCGGGCAGCACCGACCTGGCCACGCTGGCCCAGTCCGTGGTCCAGGAGGGGCGGATGACGCCCCTGCTGGCCGTTGGCCTGGCCATGTTCTCCGGCGGGCTGCTCTTCAAGCTGGCTCTCTTCCCCTTCCACGGGTGGGCGCCCGACGTGTACCAGGGCTCCCCCACCCCGGTGACGGCCTTCCTCTCGGCGGTTCCCAAGGGCGCGGCCCTGGTGGTGCTGCTCCGCCTCGTGATCTCCATGGACCTCCTGCACCTGACGAACAGGTGGCTGTGGGCCGGGGCCCTCGTGGCCGTGGCCTCCCAGTTCCTGGGGAACATCGTGGCCATCGTCCAGCGGGACATCAAGCGGATGCTCGGGTACTCGGGCATCGCCCACATGGGCTACGCCATGGTGGGTGTCATCGTCGGGGGAACCGAGGGTGCGGGTGCGGTCCTGGTCTACCTTGCGGCCTACACCTTCATGAACATGGGCGCCTTCGCGGTCATCGCGCTGCTGTCCGAGAGCGAGCGGGAGCCCCACCTCATCGGCGACCTCGCCGGCCAGGGGTGGCGCCGGCCCATCCCCGCCCTGGCGCTGACCGTCTGCATGTTCTCCCTGGCCGGAATTCCTCCTTTCGTCGGGTTCACCGGCAAGTTCCTGGTCTTCAAGTCCGCCGTGGACGCGGGTCTCGTGTGGCTGGCCGTGGTCGGCGTGCTGAACTCGCTGATCTCCGCCTTCTACTACCTCCGGGTGGTCTACACCCTCTACATGCGGCCCCTCCCCAGGCGTGAACCGGCGTTTCCCGCCGGATTCTCCATCGGTGCCGCGGCGGCCACCGCCGCCGTCGCCGTGGTCCTGGCCGGGATCTTCCCGGCGCCCCTGATCCGGGCCGCCGAGGCCGCGGCACAGCTCTTCCTGGGGTGACACGATGGTGAGTCTCAAGCGGCGTTTCGGCGTGTCGGACATCTCGGAGCTCACGGTGGCCCGCCTGTCCATCTACCTCCGCTGCATGGAGGAGCTCGAGAGACTGGGCGTGGAGACGGTGTCCAGCCAGGAGATGGCGAAGCGCTTCCATCTCAACTCGGCGCAGATCAGGAAGGACCTGGCGTACTTCGGCGAGTTCGGCGTCCGCGGTGTCGGGTACAACGTCACCGAGCTGAAACAGTATCTCATCGAGATCCTCGGGCTCTCCAGGGAGCGCCGGATCATCATCGTGGGTGCCGGGAACCTGGGGACGGCCCTGTGCCACTACTCCAGGTTCACCGGGGAGAGCTTCCTGGTGGTGGGCATCCTTGACGATGATCCGGGCAGGATCGGGGAGTCGACGCCGGGCGGCCTCCTGGTGGAGGATGCCAGCCGGCTCGGCGAGATCGTGCGCCAGCGGGAGGGGGAGATCGGCGTGATCACCACCCCGGCCGAACGGGCCCAGCAGGTCTGCGACCAGATGGTCCAGGCTCACCTCAGGGCCATCCTGAACTTCGCTCCCGTCCAGCTCAACGTTCCGAAGGGGGTGCTGCTGCGGACGGTCGATCTCCGGGTGCACCTGGAGGAGCTCTCGTTCTACCTGGCCCACGGGATTCCCGACGATGGATGAGCATGGCCCGGAATGCAGTCACAGGTCCGTGGAGGGTGGCACCTCCGGCGGAATCCGCTAGAGTAGAGACATGACGGATGCCCCGGAGCGCATCGGCAAGTACGAGGTGGTCGCCAAGATCGCCACGGGTGGCTTTGGTGTCATCTACAAGGGCTGGGATCCGTACATCAAGCGGACCGTGGCCATCAAGCTGTGCGCCACGCCAGACACCGAGGTGCGCCAGCGCTTCTTCCGCGAGGCCCAGTTCGTGGGCAACCTGGTCCATCCCAACATCACGCTGGTCTTCGACTTCGGTATCGAGAACGAGGTTCCGTACCTGGTCCAGGAGTTCCTGTCGGGCTATGACCTGGATCAGCTCCTCCGGGGAGGCGTCCTGGACGGCAACGTCCGGGCGATCATCTCGATCCTCCTCCAGGTCTGCGAGGGGCTCGAGTTCGCCCACTCGCGGGGCATCGTCCACCGTGACATCAAGCCGTCCAACATCCGCGTTCTGGAGGACGGCACCGTCAAGATCATGGACTTTGGCATCGCCAAGTCGCTGGAGGCCGGCACCAAGCTCACGCAGACCGGAATCGCCCTGGGCACCGCGGGCTACCTGGCCCCCGAGCAGATCCAGGGACTGACCATCGATGCCAGGACGGACATCTTCTCCCTCGGCATCGTGGCCTACGAGATGATCACCGGCAAGCGACCCTTCGAGGGGAAGTCCCTCTCGAACGTCCTGTACAACATCCTCAACCTCGACCCGCCGCCGGTCCGCCAGGTGGTGGGATGGTGTCCGGAGGAGCTGGAGGCCATCGTCCGGCGGTGCATGGCCAAGGATCCCGATGCCCGTTACCAGAGCGCACGCCAGCTGGCGGACGCGCTCCGGCATGCGGCCTCCACCATGCCGGCGGCATCGGACTCCCCCCTTGGCGAGGAGGAGACCACCTCCATCCTCCGCGAGGTGGTGACCCGCATGGAGGAGTCCGGCCGGGTGGACACCGAACCCTCGACCAGGAGAATCCCCTCCAGCCAGGAAATGGCCACGCACGAGCCCTCCCCCCCGACCACCGTGGAACGGCCCATCGAGCACACCTCGGTCCTGGAGGAGCTCGAGGAATCTGCCGGGCGGACGAGTCCCGCACTGAAGGTCTTCTTCGCCCTGCTCCTCCTCCTCGTGGTCGCGGGAGGAGCACTCTACTTCTCGCCGGAGATCCAGCACGCGATCTTCGGGGAGGCGGGGGCGCCCTGGATTCCCACGCCCACCCCCACCCCGACACCCGAGCCGACGGCCACGCCGACCCCCACCGTCACCCCGACGGCAACCCCGACCCCGGAAGCGAGTTCCACGCCCACTCCGGCGCCGCCACCACCGGTGAAGGCCCGGCTCGTGGTGGATCCGCCGGCCAGCGTTGCCATCGATGGGAAGCCCCTGGGTACCAGCAGGATCCAGAGCCAGGTGGTCTCCCTGACTCCCGGCCGCCACCGCTTCACCGTCAGCCTCCCCGGTGTCCCCCCCAGGACCATCGAGAAGATGATCGGACCGGAAACGAAGGTGGTCTCCCTGTCCCTGGACATTGGCCAGCTCACCGTGGTCTACGACGAGGGTGCCCCTCCGGGCGGCGTGGCGTACCTGGACGGAGAGACGCTCGGCAAGCTCCCGCTGATCAAGGTCACCGTTCCCGCGGGCAAGCACCACCTGACGGTCACCTGGCCCGGGCACGATCCCTTCCACACGGTGATCGACGTTCCCCGTCTCCCCACCCCCCCGAGGATCCTTGCCGTCGCGCCGCCGAAGTGACCCGGGTCCTGCCACTTGCTCCGGGGGAGTTTCGGCGGTAGGCTTTCGCCATGAAACGAAGGATCGTGACCATCGTGTTGGCGATGTCGGCCGGGCTGGTCCTGGCGCCCGGCGCCGCGGCGCAGGAACCCACGCCCAGCGAGCAGGCCGCAGTCAAGGCATACCGTGAGGGTGCCTTCTCCCGGGCGGTGACCCTCTACACGAAGGCACTCTCGGAGACCACGGACTCCCGGCACCGGGCGCAGCTCCATGTGAGGATCGCCTGGACGCTCTTCGCCCTGGGCAGGGAGAACGAGGTGCCAACGCACCTCCGTGCCGCTCTTCTCGAGGACCCCGACCTCGAGCTGGTTCCCGACTACTACACCCAGGAGTTCCTCGACCTCTTCCACAGGGTCAAGAACGAGCCGCCCCGGCGTCCTGGAGGGACAGGAGCGCCCTCCGGCACCGACCTGGAGGCGACCATCGCCTCCATCCAGGGCCATCTGGCCTCCGGCGAGGACCTCGAGGGCGCACTTGCCGACCTCGACCGCCTCCTGGTGACGAACCCCTCCGATGGCAGGCTCCTCCCCCTCAAGGTGGCAATCCTCAAGAAGCTGGGTCGCACCGAGGAGGCCTCCCGTGCGGAACAGACGCTGCTGGCCGCCTCGGGCGGTGCCTCCGGTCAGCAGCTGCTGGAGGCCGGTGCCTCGGTTCCCGAGCTGATCCTCCGGGCCAACCGGCTCCTGGACGAGGGCGACGTGGAAACGAGTCTCCAGCTTCTCCGTACGGCGGTGTCCCGGCAGCCCAGCAACGTGGCCGCGCTGGAGCTCCTGGCGGAGGCTGCCACCCGCGCCGGCACATGGGACGAGGCCGAGTTCGCCCTGAAGAGCGCCCTGTCGTACCAGAGGGACAACCTGGAGCTGGAGCTCCGCCTGGGCGAGGTGTACCTGGCCATGGGTGACAACTCGGCTGCCCGCGACGTCTTCCGGGCCCTGACGGAGAAGGAGCCCCACTCGGACCGGGCCTGGGCGGCTCTCGGACTGCTGGACGCCCGGCTGGGCCGGACCGACCGGGCCATGGAGGAGCTGGGCAAGGCCATCCAGGAGAACCCCCTGCTCCCCGAGGTCCAGCTGGCCTACGGCGAGCTCATGCTCATCCACGGGAACCCCGACGAGGCCCTCAAGGCCCTGCGATCGGCATCGAACCTCCTCCACGACGACCCCCAGGTGGAGGCCCGCCTGGGCCAGGCGCTCCTCGCCCGCGGTGATGTCCAGGCCGCCCTGGAGCCACTGCGCACGGCCATCGCCGCCGGCTTCGCGCCCCCGGACGTGCAGCGGTCGTTCGTCCTGGTCCTCATCGAGAACAACCTGCTGGCCGAGGCCGAGAGGACGCTTGAGAGCGCGAACCTCGGGCCCAGCCAGGGCGGTGACCTTCTCAGGGGACTAATCCTGCTCCGCCGTGGAGAACCCGGGACGGCGCTCGGGCTCCTCCGCCAGGAGGCGAAGCGGCATCCCAACGATCCCCGGGTGCTCAACCTGATCGGCGTGGCCCTCTACAGGGACCGCAGGTTCGCCGAGGCCGTCCCGGTGCTGGAGAGGGCCGTGGAGCTCGACCCGGCGACGCCCACGCTGAAGGAGAACCTCCGGCTGGCCCGTGCCGCGGCCGATGCCGAGGCCCTGCGCGAGGACACCATTCCGGTCCAGGCCGTGCCCACCGCCCTGAGCGGAAGCTGATCGGCACCGGTCGTCTCAGCCTGATCCCGCGCGCCGTACCTCCTGCCAGGGACCCGGGAGGCCCCTGAGGAGCCGGCGCAGCGCCAGGAGCACCCGTGCCGTGGCACCCCACACCACCTCGCCGTCGTGAAGGAGCGCGGAGCTCCAGATGAGCAGACCTCCGGCCCTCCGCGGGACCAGCCGGAACGCATCGTCCCGGAGCAGCCCCTCGACCGGGACCCACAGGACGCCCGCCACCTCGTCGGGAGACAGGTGCAGCTCCACGGGACCGCTGACGGCCCCCACCACCGGCGAGATCACGAAGCCCGTGGGCGTCCTGAGCTCCGGGAGGCGGCCCAGGATCCGGATACGTGAGGAGTCGAGGCCCACCTCCTCCAGGGTCTCACGAAGCGCCGCCGCCTCCGGCCCCCCGTCCTCCGGCTCGATGACACCGCCCGGAAAGCTCGGCTGCCCACCATGGCTCGGCAGGGACTCCGGCCGCTTCTCGATGAGAAGCTTCAACTCCCCCTCCTGCTCCACCAGGGGGACCAGCACGGCCGCGCGGAGCTCCCCGGGCCGGAGCTCGAGGATCCGGACCTCCAGCCGGGACAGCGCCCCTGCGAGCGTGGTCTCCCACTCTCCGACGCTCATCCGGCCACCCCCTCGAGGAAGTCCGCCAGCGTCTCCGCAGCCACACCGGGATGATGACCGCCCTTCACGTAGGTCTCCCTCGCCCGCACGCGCCGTTCTCCACCGGTCGTCCCGCCCCGTTCCCGGTCGATGGAGACCAGGAGGCGGGCCAGCTCCGCCATGGCCGACGGACCGGGCGTGATGCGAGGGGCCGCGTCGATGGGCCATTCCAGGAACTGATGGAGCCCCCCCACCGCCACCGGTGTCCCCGCGGCGAGGAAGCGAAGCACCGCCGCCGAGGTCTCGCCCGCCGAGGGCGTCCGGAGCACCACCCCCAGGTCCGCCGCCGCCGGGAGCCGCCGGAGAGTCCGCGGGTCCACCCATCCGGTCGCCGCGACGTTCCCCTCCAGCCCGAGTCTCGCCGCCGCCTCGAGGATGGGCTCGGCCGCCCCCTCCCCCACCAGGACCAGCCGGACGGGAACCCCCAGCCTCCGGGCCACCGCCAGCCCTCCCACGATCTCGGCGAGGCCCTTGGCGGGGGTGAGGAAACCCAGGTGCATCACCACGAGGCCTCCATCCGCGGCCCCGATGGAGCCACGGAGCGAGGCGCGGTCCAGCTCCTCCCCTGGATCCTCCGTGGGCAACGGCAGTACCAGGATCGGGAGATCCGGCCTGTCGTCCCCCACCTGGCCGGCCGCCCACCGGGAGTGGACCACGACGGCGCGGGCGCCCTCGAGGAACGCCTTCCTGGCCGGGAACAGGAAGGGGTCGCGTCGCCCGGAGAAACCCACTCCCCTGGCCCTGGCCAGCACGGGACCCGCCACGGGCTCCGCCATGCCCAGCATTCCGGCGTAGGCCGCCATGTCTCCACGGGTGACCGTCGCCTCCACCAGGAGGTGGTGGAGCACCAGGTCGTGGAGGACCACCACGGGGCGCCCCTCCCCCAGCCGCGGGACGAGCCACAGGTGGTGGGGGTTGTTGCCAAGGTTGAGCACCGGGACCTCGCCCGGCAGCAGGGGGGCATCCGCCGGGACCGGCTCGCAGCCCGGGCACAGCCCGGCGATGCGGTCGGCCTCGCACCCGGGGGGCACCAGGACCCGCACCGCGCAGCGGCGGGCCAGCCGCGGAAGGAGCTCCACGGCGTAGTCGCTCACGCCGGACTTCACGGGCGGCAGGGGGGAACCCCAGAGGATCCGGACGTCCACGGAGCAACCCTACCACGCACCCCGGGGGGACCTCCCTCCTGTAAGATGTCGGGGTGAAGGTGCTCCGCTTCCTGCTGATCGTGGTCTACGTGGGCTACCTGGTCCACGTGGGTCTCATGATGCTGCTGCTGCCGTGGAACGCCGTCTGGCCCCTCCTCCTGTCACGGATGCCCCCGCAGGCGGCCCTGGTCCTCGACGCCCCCGCCGTGCGCGGGGCCATCAGCGGTTTCGGGCTCCTGCACCTCCTGCTGCTGGCCGCCGAGCTCTTCACGCCTCGCAGCCCGGGAGCCGCCCGGTGATCACTGGGATCGGCCTCGACCTCGTCGCCGTGGCCCGGGTGGAACGGATGCTTGCCGGGCACCGCGAGCGCTTCCTCCGGCGCTGCTTCACCGCGCACGAGGTGCTCAGGCCCGGTGACGCCGAACACCTGGCCGGTCTCCTGGCCGCCAAGGAGGCGGCCTACAAGGCCCTCGGCGCGAGCCGGGGTTCCGGGATCTCCTGGCACCACCTCGAGGTCTGCCGCGACGGCCCCGGCTCGCCTCCCCGCCTGGCCCTCCACGGGCCCGCAGGGGAACGGGCCGCGGAGCTGGGGGTCACCCGTGCCCACCTGAGCGTCACCCATCACGGGGGCCTCGCCGCCGCCATCGTCGTTCTCGAGGCGGAGCCCCCGGAAAGCCGGCAGGGGTAAACTGGGTAGCATGGAAGGGCGGGTTCTCATCGTCGACGACGAGCCGTACATCCTGAAGATCCTCTCGTTCAAGCTCCGCCGCGAGGGCCTCACCACCCACGAGGCCGTCTCTGCCGAGGAGGCGCTGGAGGTCCTCGGGGAGCGGTCCGTGGACCTGCTCCTGCTCGACGTGGCGCTGGCCACCCCCACCAACGGTTTCGAGCTGGCCCGGCGGATCCGGCAGAATCCGGAGTGGAAGGACCTGCCCATCATCATGCTCACCGCCCGCCACCTGGCCGACGACGTCCGGATGGGGCGTGAGGTGGGGGCCGTGGGCTACATCACCAAGCCCTTCTCCACCACCGAGGTCGTCGAGCGCATCCGCGAGATCCTGGAGGGGCCGGCGGGGAACAACTGAGGACCCCGACCGGGCCCTCCACCTCCGGCAGGACTCGAGGTCCTGGAAGTGCTGGCCGGCGGCGGGCTCGCCTATACCGGTGGCCTCGCATTCGACGTCTGGCGCCGGTTGCCCTGCCACCACGCCATCTGGCACCTCTTCGTCCTGGCCGGGGCCTCGCTCCACGACACCGCCATCCTGCGCCTCGTCGTACCCCTGTGACCAGGCCCGGCGGCTTGACGCTCCCGGCGGTGGCGCGTAGGCTCACACTCCGGAGGCCGGAAAGCCCATGTACCGCAAGACACTGAACCTTCCGAAGACGGCATTCCCCATGCGGGCCCAGCTGCCCCAGCGCGAACCCCAACGCCTCGAGCGCTGGAAGGAGATGGACCTCTACGGGGCCATCCGGCGTGCCCGTGAGGGCGCCCCCTTCTTCGTCCTCCACGACGGTCCACCCTACGCCAACGGCCACATCCACATGGGGCACGCGCTCAACAAGATCCTGAAGGACATCATCGTCAGGTCGCGCTCCATGATGGGCTTCGACGCGCCCTACGTGCCGGGCTGGGACTGCCACGGTCTGCCCATCGAGCACCAGGTGGACAAGAAGCTGGGATCGAAGAAGCGGGAGATGTCCGTCGCCGAGATCCGGCGTGCCTGCCGGGAGTACGCGGCACGCTTCGTGGAGATCCAGAGGGAGGAGTTCGAGAGGCTGGGTGTCCTGGGAACCTGGGACGACCCCTACCTCACCATGGACTTCGCCTACGAGGCCGAGATCGCGGGGGCCCTGCATGCCTTCATGCTGGCCGGCCAGGTGGAACGCGGCCTCAAGCCCGTGCACTGGTGCACCTCCTGCCGCACGGCGCTGGCCGAGGCGGAGGTGGAGTACGACGAGCACACGAGCCCCTCCATCACCGTGGCCTTCGAGCTCTCCGGTGACGCCCGGGAGGCCCTGGGAATCCCCGAGGGCACCCCCGCGGCCGCGCTCATCTGGACCACCACGCCCTGGACCCTGCCGGCGAACCTGGCCATCGCGCTCCACCCGGACTTCGAGTACGTCCTCGTGGAGCAGGACGGCAGGCTGTGGATCCTGGCCGCGGACCTCCGGGAGGCCGTGGCGAAGGCCGCGGGCTGGGGCGAGGCGAGGGTGGTGCGGACCTTCCGGGGTTCCGTGCTGGAGAACACCCACTACCGGCATCCCCTGCTCGACCGCGAGGGGGTCTTCATCCTGGGTGAGCACGTGACCCTGGAACAGGGCACCGGCCTGGTCCACACGGCCCCCGGGCACGGTGCGGAGGACCACGTGGTGGGCCAGCGCTACGGCCTGGAGCCCTTCGCCCCCGTGGACGACGGCGGCCGCTTCACGGCAGCCGCCGGCCCCTGGGAGGGGCTCCACGTGTTCAGGGCGAACCCGGAGATCGTGGCGGCGCTCGAGGAGCGCGGCGCGCTGGTGGCCCACGAGACCCTCGGGCACGCCTACCCCCACTGCTGGCGGTGCAAGAACCCGGTGATCTTCCGGGCCACGCCCCAGTGGTTCATCAGCATGGACCGCAACGGGCTCCGGGAGAACGCCCTCCGCGACCTCCGGGACGTGGAGTGGATCCCCCGATGGGGGGAGGCCCGGATCGAGGGAATGATCGAGAACCGGCCGGACTGGTGCATCTCGCGCCAGCGTCTCTGGGGCGTCCCCATCACCGTCGTCACCTGCCGTGCGTGCGACACACCGGTGATCGACGAGGCGGTCTTCGCCCACATCCGTGCCCTCTTCGCCGAGCATGGGACCGACATCTGGTTCGAGCTCCCGCCGGAGAGGCTGGTTCCCGGCGGCTTCGCCTGTCCCGAGTGCGGCGGCACGGACTTCGCCAAGGAGACCGACATCCTCGACGTGTGGTTCGACTCGGGCGTCAGCCACCTGGCCGTGTGCGACACCGACCGTTTCGGCCTCCGCTGGCCCGTGGACCTCTACGTGGAGGGGCAGGACCAGTACCGTGGCTGGTTCCAGTCCTCCCTCCTGGTGTCCGAGGGCATCAAGGGCCGCCCCCCCTTCCGCCAGGTGCTCACCCACGGCTTCGTGGTGGACGCCGACGGCCGCAAGATGTCCAAGTCCCTGGGCAATGTGGTGACCCCGCAGCAGCTTCTCAAGCAGTACGGCGCCGACATCCTGAGGCTGTGGGTCGCCATGGTGGAGTTCCGGGAGGACCTCAGGATCTCGGACGAGATCATGACCCGGAACGCCGAGGCCTACCGGAAGATCCGCAACACGCTCCGCTTCCTCCTCGCCAACCTCGCCGACTTCGATCCCGAGAGGCACACCGTCCCGATTGCTGAGATCGGCGGCCTGGACGGCTTCATGCTCCGGCGGGCCCGTGCCCTGGCGGAACGGGTGGTGGCCGCCTACGAGGCCTACGAGCTCTCCACGGTGTTCCACCGCGTCCTCAACTTCTGCACGGTGGACCTCTCCAGCCTCTACCTCGACGTGCTCAAGGACCGGCTCTACTGCGACCACCCGGACGACCCGGGCCGGCGGGCGGCCCAGACCGCGCTGTGGCACATCGCCCGGTCGCTGCTCACTCTCCTGGCGCCGGTGCTGTCCTTCACCGCCGACGAGGCCTGGGAGCACCTGCCCGGCACCCGGGAGCCCTCGGTCCACCTGGCGGGCTTCGACAGGCTGGAGAACGTCCCGGAGGACCCCGGGGCCGATGCGCGCTGGGAGCGTCTCCTGGCCCTGCGGGAGGTGGCCTACCGGCAGCTCGAGGAGCTCCGGCAGGCCGAGAGGATCGGCAAGTCGCTCCAGGCCAGGGCCATTCTCACCGGCGACGCGGCGGCGCTTCGCGCCGACATCGCGGCGTGCGGCGCGGAGCTGGCCGAGCTGCTCATCGTCTCGGACGTGGTCTTCGAGCCCGGCGGTGACGGCGAGCCACTGGAGGCCTACCCCGGCCTCTCCCTGCGTTGCGAGCCGTGGGATGCCCCCACCTGCGAGCGGTGCTGGAAGCACATGGCGACACCCGTGGACGACCCGGAGCTTCCCGGCCTGTGCGAGCGGTGCCACGGCGTCGTCCGGCGTCTCCTGGCCGAGGGGCACGTGCAGCTGGAGGACGGGAAAGACCGGGAATCGTGATGCGCAGGGCCCTCCCCTGGATCGTGGCCCTGGCGGTCCTCGTCCTGGACCGCGTCACCAAGGCCGCCATCCTCCGCTGCCTCCCGGAGGGGGGATGGCAGCCGGTGCTGCCGGGCCTCTCCCTCACCCACGTCCACAACCGGGGCATCGCCTTCAGCCTCTTCGCCGACGGCGGTCCCCTGACCCGGGTGGTCCTGCAGCTCCTGGTCACGCTCGCGGTGGCCATCATCGCCTGGCTGGTGTACCGCCACGGCGCCCGGGGGCTGGCGGCCGGCACGGCGCTGGGTCTCATCCTGGGCGGAGCGGCCGGCAACCTGGTGGACCGGATGCTCTACGGCTGGGTCGTGGACTTCATCCACCTCTGGGTCCGGATCGGGGACCGGACCTGGTCCTGGCCCGACTTCAACGTGGCCGACAGTGCCATCACGGTGGGGGCGGTGCTCCTGGTCCTGGGCGAATTCCGGCACCCCGCGGAGGGCGCGAATGCACCCCATCCTGATTGATCTCGGTTTCTTCCAGCTGCCCACCTACGGCGTCATCCTGCTCACGGGGGTGGCACTGGCCCTCTGGACGGCCCACCGGCGGGCCCGCGCGGCCGGCATGGACGCCGACCGGATCGTGGACCTGGCGCTCTGGATCGTCATCTGGGCGCTCCTGGGAGCGAAGGCGCTCCTGGTGCTGGTGGAGCTCCCCCGCTACCTCTCCAATCCCGCAGAGCTGCTGGGCGTGGTCCGGGCCGGGGGCGTGTTCCTCGGAGGGCTCCTGGCCGGCCTGCTCGCCGGCTGGGTCCTCCTCAGGCGCTACGGGCTCCGGTTCCTCCCCACCGCGGACGCACTGATCCCCTCGGTCTCCCTCGGCCAGGCCATCGGACGGATCGGTTGCCTCATGGCCGGATGCTGCTGGGGCGCCCACTGCGACCTGCCCTGGGCCGTCACCTACACCGACCCCCGGGCCGCGCACAACGTGGGCACCCCGCTCGGCGTGCCCCTCCATCCCTTCCCCGCCTACGCCTTTCTCTTCAACATCACGCTCTACGGCATCCTGGCGTGGCTCTTCCGCCGGTCCGGGGGCACCGGGAGGGTCCTGGCCACCTACCTCGTCCTGTACGGTACGGGCCGCTTCCTCCTGGAGTTCACACGGGGCGACGCGGCGCGGGGCTTCGTCCTCGGCGGTCTCCTCTCCACGAGCCAGTTCATCGCCCTGATCCTGGTGGCCGCGGGGACCGGACTGCACCTCTGGCTGGGGCGCCGCCCACGGGAATCGTGAGCCGGAGCCATCGCCTCACCGTTCCTCCCAAGCTCCATGGAGCGCGTCTGGACGTCTGCCTCGCCAGGCTCGGGCCGGGCTGGACCCGCTCCAGGGCCCGCCGGCTCATCGACGGCGGCCACGTGACGCTCGATGGCGAGCAGCCCAGGCCTTCGGCCCCCGTCACCGCAGGAGCCACCATCGTCGTCGAGGAGCCGGACCCGGAACCCTCCGGCATCGAGCCCGAGGCCATGGAGCTTGCCATCGTCTTCGAGGACGAGCACATCCTAGTCCTGGACAAGCCCGCAGGACTGGTGATCCATCCCGCCACCGGGAACCCCTCCGGCACCCTGGTCAACGCCCTCCTCCACCACTGCCGCGACCTCTCCGGGATCGGTGGCGTGGAGCGGCCGGGCATCGTCCACCGCCTGGACAAGGACACCACGGGTCTCATGGTGGTGGCCAAGAACGACTCGGCCCACCAGCGTCTGGCGCTGTCCTTCCGCCGCCGCCAGGTCCGCAAGACCTACCTGGCCGTGTGCTACGGCAACCCCTCCGGCGACGAGGGCGTGGTGGACGCCCCCATCGGCCGGCACCCGCGCGAGCGCCAGCGCATGGCCGTGACCCCCTCCGGCCGCCCCTCCCGCACGCTCTGGAAGATCCGCGAGCGCTTCGAGGGCAGCTGCCTGCTCGCCTGCACCCTGGTCACCGGCAGGACACACCAGATCAGGGTCCACATGGCCCACCTGGGCCACGCACTGGTGGGAGACCCCCTCTACGCCGGGCGGCAGTGGCGCAACCTCGCGGATCCCCGGAAGGCCGCCGCCTGCCGCGACTTTCCGCGCCAGGCCCTCCACTCCTGGCGCCTGGAGCTGGCCCACCCCGCCACGGGTGAGATCCTGAGCTTCGAGGCCCCCCTTCCCGCCGACATGGAGGGCCTGCTCGAGACGCTCCGGTCCGGGGACTGACACCCGCCGCATGGACCGGGAACGTGCCCGCCGGAATGGACGACGGCCGGATCCCGTTGTCCTGGATGATGCGATCACGTCTCATATCCTTCATCACCTGGACGTTCGTCCTTGCCGTCCTCCCGGGAGCCGCCATGCCGTCCGATACCACCCCAACCCCCACCCACAAGAACCGCCTTGCCGGGGAGAAGAGCCCCTACCTGCTCCAGCACGCCGAAAACCCAGTGGACTGGTACCCCTGGGGCGAGGAGGCCTTCGAGAGGGCCCGCAGGGAGGACAGGCCCATCTTCCTCTCCATCGGCTACGCCACCTGTCACTGGTGCCACGTGATGGAGCGGGAGAGCTTCGAGGACCCCGAGGTGGCCGCCCTGCTCAACGAGCACTTCGTGGCCATCAAGGTGGACCGGGAGGAGCGCCCCGACATCGACCAGGTCTACATGACCGTCTGCCAGATGCTCACGGGCTCGGGTGGCTGGCCACTGACCATCGTGATGACGCCGGACCGCAAGCCCTTCTTCGCCGGCACATACTTCCCCAGGCACGGACGCTTCAACAGGCCCGGCATGATGGAGCTGCTGCCCAGGATCGCGGAGATGTGGCGGACCCGGCGCGAGGAGCTGGTCGCCTCGGCCTCGGAGATCACCGCCCACCTGGTCCGGGCGACCTTGGCACCCGGTACGGGGGATGCCGTGTCCGCGGCCACGCTGGACATGGCGTACCGCCAGCTCTCGGGGAGATTCGATCACGAGCACGGCGGTTTCGGAACGCGCCCGAAGTTCCCCACACCCCACAACCTGACCTTCCTGCTCCGCCAGTACCACCGCACGGGCACGTCCCACGCCCGCCAGATGGCCCTCCAGACGCTCCGTGCCATGCGGGCCGGTGGCATCCGGGACCACCTGGGGGGTGGCTTCCACCGCTACTCCACCGACGAGCGCTGGCTCGTCCCCCACTTCGAGAAGATGCTCTACGACCAGGCGGGGCTCACCCTGGCATACCTCGAGGCCTTCCAGGTGACGGGGGACGCGGAGCTGGCCGCCACCGCCCGGGAGATCCTCGCCTACGTCGAACGGGACCTCGCTGCACCCGGGGGCGGCTTCTCCTCGGCGGAGGATGCCGACAGCGAGGGCGTGGAGGGAAAGTTCTACCTCTGGACCCTCGAGGAGATGAAGGCCCTGCTGAGCCCGGCAGAGCTCCGGGTGGCGGTGGCCGCGTGGAACGTGGAGGCCGAGGGCAACTGGGCCGACGAGATCAGCGGTCTCTCCGACGGCACCAACATCCTCCATCGCACGGTGACCGACGGTGAGCTCGCCACCGGGCTGGATCTGTCCCCCACCCGGCTCCGGAGCGTGCTGGAGTCCGCACGCCAGAAGCTGTTCGACGCGCGCACGCACCGGGTCCGCCCCCCGCTGGACGACAAGGTGCTCACCGACTGGAACGGCCTCATGATCGGGGCCTTCGCACGCGCCGCCGCAGTCCTCGGTGAGCCCAAACTGGCCACCACCGCGGCACGGGCGGCGGACTTTGTCCTGGAGAACCTCCGCGACCGGCAGGGTGCCCTCCTCCACCGGTGGCGGGAGGGCGAGGCCTCCATCCCGGCCATGCTGGAGGACCACGCCTTCCTGGCCTTCGGCCTCCTGGAGCTCCACCAGGCGACCCAGGATCCGCGGTGGCTCCGGCTGTCGCTGGAGCTCGTGGAGGAGGCGATCCAGCGCTACGGCGCGCCGGACGGTGGACTCCACAGGACCGCTGCCGACGCCGAACCGTTGCTGGTCCGCCCCCGTGAGAGCCACGACGGGGCGCTCCCCTCGGGATCCTCCGTGATGGTCGAGGTCCTGCTCCGCCTGGCGCGCCTCACGGGGCGCGAGGAGCTGGAGGAGCGGGCCGCCTCCATCGTGGCCGCCGAGTCGGGCAGGATCCAGCGGGCCCCCGCGGGCCACACGGCCCTCCTCGGTGCCCTCCAGAGCCTGTACGCCCCCACCTTCGAGATCGTCGTGGCGGGTGATCCCGCTTCCGGGGACACCCGGAAGATGCTGGATGCCGTCCGGAGGGCCCACCTCCCGGGCTCCGTCCTGCTGTTGATTCCCCCGGGACCGGACGGAGAGTCCGCCAGGGAGCTGGCGCCCTTCGCACGGGAGCATCGCGCCATCGAGGGCCGGGCCACCGCCTGGGTCTGCCGGGACCTCGCCTGCGACCTGCCCGTCACGGACCCGGAAGCGCTCGAGCGAAGCCTGGCCACCGCCCCCGGCTGTGGAGCTGTGGAGAACGGGGCCCCTTCCCCGTTCCCCACAGCCTCCACAGCCACGACGACGATCCTACCTTCCTGACATCAAGAACAACATACAAGGACGTTAGGAAGATACCAAGGGGAACGAAACGCACCAGACCGAGCCGCCAGGGCTCCGATGGCCAGTCATCGGTGCAAGAACGCCCCGGCAATCTTGAGATTGCCAGTCGTGTGTGTCGGGACGCTTTCCTTCGCCTTAGCAAGAGGTATCGAGGTAAGGAGGTAAGAGCGTCGAACATCGGGCGGTCCCCCGGGAGTTCCCTCTCCCCGTTGCCCCTGCTCCCCTGCCCCTCAGCCGGCCATCCACGTTCCGACGTTCCTACCCCCTTGCGCCTCAATAATCCGACGTCATGATGAACACCGGGGCGCCGTCGAAGCGGTTGTAGGCGGGGCGCAGGCGGTCGGCGTTGTAGAACTTCTTCACGTCCACCACCTTCTTGCGGCTGGTGACCACCTCGATGGGCACGTTGTCGTAGCGGCCGTTGCGGATGCTGACCAGCCGGCCCGAGACCCCGTCCAGGATGAGGTCCATGGCCAGGTTGCCGAAGGCCATGGGCACGATGGAGTCCATGGCGTCGGGGTCGCCGCAGCGCACGAGGTACCCGAGGCGCTGGCTGATGATGTTGACGCGGCGTCCGTTGTTGTACTTCGGCGAGACCTCCTTGAGCCGCCGGGCGATCCGGTCCCCCACGCCTCCCAGCTTCTTGTGGCCGTACATGTCCTGCTCGTGGTCCTTGAAGACCATCTCGTCCATGCCCTCGAAGGTGGCGCCCTCGGAGACCAGCACCACGCTGTACCGGCTGGGGTTCTTCATGCGGTCCTGGGACAGCAGCTCGCACAGCCGCTCGATGTCGAAGGTGTACTCGGGAATCACGCAGCGGTGGGCGGCCCCGGCCATGGCCGGCAGCAGGGCCGTGAAGCCCGCGTAGCGGCCGAAGACCTCGATCACCAGGAAGCGCTCGTGGCTCCCTGCGCTGGTCCTCAGGGCGTGGGTCATCTCGATGGTCCTCGTGACGCAGGTGGAGAAGCCGATGCAGTAGTCGGTGCCGGGAACGTCGTTGTCCATGGTCTTGGGAAGGCCCACCACCGGGATGCCCTGGCGGTGCAGGTGGACCGCGTAGGAGAGCGTGTCGTCCCCCCCGATGGGGATCAGGGTGTCGATGCCCAGCCACTCCAGGTTGGCCAGGACATCGGGGGTGAGGTCGTTCATCTCGTCACCATGCCGATCCCTGAGGTGGCGTGGCAGGTTCTCCCGTGGCACGTGGCTCGGCCGCGTCCGGGAGGTGTGGAGGAAGGTGCCGCCGGTGCGGGCCACCTTGTTCACCACGTCCTCGGTGAGCTCCATCACGTGGTCCGACAGGCTCCTCCTGTCGTCCCGGTCGATGTCGATGAGGCCGGCCCAGCCGCGCCGGATCCCCATCACGCGGTAGCCCTCCCGGAGCGCCCGCACCGTCACGGCCCGGATGGCGGGGTTCAGCCCGGGAACGTCACCGCCCCCGGTCAGGATGCCGATGGTCCCTTTCTTCTTGCCGTGTGCCATGATGCTCGCCTCCCAACCCTCCGTGACAGCTCATCATTGTACGCTCTCCGTGGGCTCCTCCCGGGGGACACCCATGGACCTGAAGACCGCCCGGGAGCTGTCCGGATCGCTCCTGCCGGATCGTGTAGAATCACCCGGCCCCGCGGGGCACGTCATCAGCAGGAGGCACCATGACCGAGAGAACCCTCACCATCATCAAGCCGGATTCCGTGGAGAACAACAACGTGGGTGCCATCATCGCCCACCTGGAGCGCGAGGGCTTCCGTATCGTGGCGGCCCGCCAGATGCGCCTCACCGAGGCCCAGGCCCGGGCCTTCTACGAAGTGCACAGGGAGCGCCCCTTCTACAACGACCTGGTGGCCTACATGACCTCCGGCCCCGTGTGGCCCATGTGCCTGGAGCGGGAGAACGCCGTGGCGTACCTCCGCGAGGTGATGGGCGCCACCAACCCGGCCGACGCCGCCGAGGGCACCATCCGTGCACTCCACGGCACCTCCATCGAGCGGAACGCCATCCACGGCTCGGACTCCCCGGAGAACGCCGCGAAGGAGATCGCCTTCTTCTTCCCGGCGGCCGAGCTGCTCTGAGCCCCGTCCGTCACCTCGGGCAATGCCGGCGGACCCGCGGGGGTCCGCCGTTCCCGTCTCCGTCCCGCAGCGGCGTGGGACGGCCCGGGCCCCGTTGCGGGTGGATGGTGGATGCGGGGTATACTCCATGGCCATGACACGGGTGAGCTGGAACCGCTACTTCATGAACCTCGCGCTGCAGGCGGCCACGCGGTCCACCTGCCCCCGGAAGCACGTGGGGGCGGTGATCGTCCGGGACAGGAGCATCCTGTCCACGGGGTACAACGGTTCCATCCGCGGCGCGCCCCACTGCGACGAGGCGGGCTGCCTGATCGAGAACGGCCACTGCGTCCGGACGGTCCACGCCGAGGCCAACGCCATCGTCCAGGCGGCCCGCAACGGGGTCCGCCTGGAGGGTGCCGAGATCTACGTGACCGCCTCTCCCTGCTTCGGCTGCTTCAAGCTCATCGTCAACGCGGGGATCCGGACCATCTACTACGGCGAGTTCTACCGGGACGAGAAGGTCCTGCGCTTCGCAGAGGAGCTCGGCATCCGCATGGTCCACCTCGGTCTCGAGGACGGGGCCGGCTCGGGAGAGAACCCATGAGCACCATTCGCAAGATCGGCGTGCTGACCGGCGGCGGCGATGCGCCCGGCCTCAACGGCGTGATCCGGGCCCTCGTCAAGTCCGCCATCCTCGATCACAACCTCAAGGTCGTGGGGTTCAACGACGGCTTCTCCGGCATGGTGGGCATGAAGACCCGGGACCTCGGCCTCGATGACGTCCGGGGCATCCTGCCCCGGGGCGGCACCATCCTGGGCACCACCAACCGGGGCAACCCCTTCGAGTTCGTGGAGCGGCTGGCCGACGGCACCGAGCGGGTCTTCGACGCCTCGGGCGTGGTGGAGCAGAACTTCCGTCGCCTCGGCCTGGACGCCCTGGTGGTCATCGGCGGCGACGGGACCCTGGCCATCGCCGACCGCCTCATGCGCGAGAACGGCATTCCGGTCGTGGGGGTCCCCAAGACCATCGACAACGACCTGGCCGCCACGGACCGGACCTTCGGCTTCGCCACCGCCGTGGAGGTGGCCACCGACGCACTGGACCGCCTCCACACCACCGCCGAGAGCCACCACCGCATCATGCTGCTGGAGGTCATGGGGCGGGAGGCCGGGTGGATCGCGCTCCACAGCGGCATCGCCGGCGGCGCCGACGTGATCCTGATCCCGGAGATCCCGTTCGACATGGAGGCGGTGATCGCCAAGGTCTGGGCCCGCCAGAACCGCGGCACCTCCTTCTCCATCATCGTGGTGGCCGAGGGTGCCAGGGCCAGGGACGGCGAGCAGGTCTTCTCCAGCGTGGACCCCGTCACGGGATGGAAGCGCCTCGGTGGGATCTCCTACCAGCTCGCCCCCATCCTCCAGGAGAAGACCGGCCTCGAGGTCCGGGTCACGGTGCTCGGCCACATCCAGCGCGGCGGGTCCCCCTGCGCGGCCGACCGCATCCTCGCCACCCAGCTGGGGGCCGAGGCGGCCCGGCTCGTGATGGAGGAGAAGTTCGGCCACATGGTGGCGCTCCGCGGGGAGACCATCGAGGCCGTCCCACTGGAGCAGGCCATCAACCGCCTCAAGCTCGTGGACCCCGACGGCCAGCTGGTCCGCAACGCCCGCTCGCTCGGGCTGGTCTTCGGCGACGAGGACCCGGAGGCGATTCTCGACAGCGAATGATCGAGGTGGACCTCAACGCCGTCAGGATCCCCCTGGACTGGGAGGAGCTCTTCGGCAGCCCCATGCCGGTGGACGTGGAGATCGGCTCGGGCAAGGGCCGCTTCCTGCTGGAGCTCGCCAGGGCCCACCCCGACCGGGGCTTCCTGGGCGTGGAGCGGGCCGCCAAGTACCACCGGATGGTCTGCGAGCGGGCCGCGAAGCGCGGCCTGGCCAACGTCCGGCAGCTCCGGACCACGGCGGAGGACCTGCTCTTCCGCCTCCTTCCCCCGGCCTCGGTCGCAACCCTGTACGTGCTCTTTCCCGACCCCTGGCCCAAGAAGCGCCACCACAAGCGGCGCCTCATGAGGGCGGACGTGGTGGAGGCCATGGGCCGGGCCCTCGTCCCCGGGGGACGGCTGCTGGTCAAGACCGACCATCCCGACTACGCCGAGGTGATCGCGGAGGTCCTCGGGGATGCGGAGGGTCTGGAGGCGATCCCGGCGGAGCCGGCCTTCGAGGGCCTGCCCCTCACCGGGTTCGAGACCAGGTACATCCGGGAGGGACGCCCGATCACGGCCTTCGCCCTGCGGAAACCGTCCCCACAGGAGCGCCCGGCAGAACGGGACGGGGAGCCGTGAGCCCCCGCGCCGGCCGGCTCCGGGGCCGATGGGCCGAGCGGGCGGCGGCGGTCCACCTCCTGCTCCGGGGGTACCGGATCAGGGCCCGGAACTGGACGGGCGGCGGCGGGGAGCTGGACCTGGTGGCCTCCCGCGGCGGCACCCTGGTCTTCGTGGAGGTCAAGATGCGCTCGGCCTCCACCTTCGGCGGTCCCGCCATGGCCGTGGACACCAGGAAGCGCCGCCGCCTCATCCGCGCCGCCGGCGCCTACCTCACCCGTTTCGGACTGTGGGAGATGCCCGCCCGATTCGACGTGGTCACCGTGGAACGGCGCTCCAGGTTCCCGTGGTGGCGCGTGGAGCACCTGGTCGGTGCGTTCCGCCCGGACCTGGGGAGGCGGATGTGAACCGCGCCCGCGGTCACCCGGAGCCGCCGGGGAACGCTCCGCTCCGGCACGTGCTGATCACCCGGACCCCCCGGGACTGCCGGGAGCTCCAGGATCTGCTGGAGGGTTCGGGGATCGTGCTCAAGCCCTACCCCGTCCTGCGTTTCGAGCCCGTCCGGGACGAGCGTGGGTGGCGCCGGGCGATCGGGATGCTGGAGTCTTCGGACCCGTCCGGTGTCACCCCCTGGCTGCTGCTGGCCTCGCCCCGGGCTCCGCGCCCCTTCCGCGCGGAGGCGGAACGGAGGAAGCTCTCCCGCCTGCTCGAGCTGCCCGCGGCGGCCGTGGGCGAGGGGACCGCGAGGGCGGCACGGGCCGCCGGCCTGCGGGTGGAGGTGACCGGCCCCGGCACCGGTGCGGGCCTGGCCCGCCTCCTCGGGGACCCCGTGCCCGCCCCCGCGCTCTTCCTCTTCCCCTGCGGCGTCCACAGGCGGCCGGAGCTGCCCACGGCGCTCGAGGAGGCCGGTCACACCGTGCTCCCGGTGGAGGTCTACCGCATGCGTCCCACACCCCCGCGGGAGCTGCCGCCCCTGGGCCCCGCCGTGGACGCCGTGGTGTTGACCTCGCCACGCGCCGCGCGGCTCTACGTCGAGAGCCTCGGGGGCCACCCCCTTCCCTGCCCCCACTGGGCCCTGGGCCCCACCACCAGGGATGCGGCCGAAGCCCTGGGGATCTCCTGCCGGATCCCGGACTCCCCGGACCTGACCTCCCTCGCCGCGGACCTCCGCCGGGCCCTCTGAGAGCACGCACGGGGCCCGGCCCCACCGTTGCGTCCCCACCGCGGGGAGGGGTATCCTCGGAGAGAACGATCATGGGAATCCGAACAACGGAGGGGGGGGGAATCGATGCTCCGCAGAACTGTACTGATGGTGGGCCTGCTGGTCCTCGTGGCGGGCCCGGCGGCCGCGCAGACACTCCAACCCATGACGGCAGGGGTCATCCCGGTGGCGGTCCACCAGGGGGGTGCCGACGGCAGCTTCTGGACCACGGACCTCCACGCGACCCAGAAGGGCGGCAGCGCCCCGGCCACGTTGAACCTCACGGTGCTGATGCCGGCCGGACCGGACATCACCGCATCCTCCAGGCCCTGGACACGGTGCTGGCCAACCTCGGCAACCGACCCTACATGGTCTCCCGTGGCTACATCCGCTACGTCCATCCCATGCTCGGCGAGATCCACACCACGCCCTTCAGCTCCCGCTCCACCTACGCCCACGTGGTGGAGTACGGCCCCGAAGGACCTGTGCGGATCGAGAGCATGTTCCCGCTCGGGGAGTCCGGCACCATCCTGATGGACGAGACGGGGGCCCCGATCTTCGATCCGAACTTCTTCAGCATGGCACCGCTGTTCGACACCTTCACCCACCGGACCTTCCCCCTCTTCGACTGAGGGAAGGGAGAAACCACGGAAACGGGCGCCCCGGCCTGGCCGGGGCGCCCTTCGTCTCTCCGTTCACCTGATGCTCAGGCGCCCGCAGCGGCCATGGGGAAGGCCGGTGCCACGGGTCCCAGCGGGCACGATGCCTGCGGCCCCAGCGGACACGCACTCTCAGGGCCCAGCGGGCACGACGCCTGTGGACCCAGCGGACACGCGCTCTCGGGCCCCAGCGGACACGACGCCTGCGGCCCCAACGGACACGCGCTCTCCGGCCCCAGCGGGCACGACGCCTGCGGCCCCAGCGGACACGCGCTCTCGGGCCCCAGCGGGCACGACGCCTGCGGCCCCAGCGGGCACGCGCTCTCCGGTCCCAGCGGGCACGACGCCCGCGGACCCAGCGGGCACGCGCTCTCCGGCCCCAGCGGGCAACTGGCGGACGGGATGTTCATTCCCTTCGGAAAACGGGGGCTCCCCGCCACCTCCGCAGCCACACGGCAGGGCATCCCGGAGCCGGTCCACCGGTTCCAGCGATCGGTCTCCACGGACAGGACCCCATCGGGACGGAGCTCACCCACGTGGTTTCCCGGAAGCTCGAGTCCCACCGCGCACTTGTGGAGCGCCCCGTCGGGACCGATCATGATGGAGTTGGACCGCCCCGCGTGGCACTGCAGCCCTCCGGGGCGGTTCTCCCGCGACCAGACCACCGTGGCCAGACCCGCACGGGAGAGGGCCTCCATGAGGCGGATACCGAAGAGCCTCGCCTCCCGGGCGTTGCACTGCGGGCCGGATCCGCCGGGGTAGGAGATGGGACGACCGTAGAACTCGAACCTGGGGTCACCGGCGAACTGTCCCGCCAGCTCCGGGACCCACTGGAGGATCGCCTCCATGTTGTGGCAGTCGTAGCCGAGGCGGACCACCACGCGGAAGTCCGCCGTGCTGCGTTGCATCATGGTCAGTGCCGACCAGATCTTCCGGAAGCTCCCCTCGCCCCCGGCCGTGACACGGCGCCGGTCGTGCTCGCTCTCGGGGCCATCCACGGTGATCTGGTAGTCGCGGCAGCCCCATTCCGTCAGCTTGCGGAACCGCTCCTGCGTGAGCAGGGTCCCGTTGGTGGTCATGGACATGGTCAGGCGGGTCCCGGTGGACTCCGCCAGCTCCACAGCCCGCGTGGCGATGGACTCGATCACGTGCCACGCCGCCAGGGGCTCCCCGCCGTACCAGTCCAGGTGGAGCCGTTCCAGCTCCCGCTCGCCGACCAGCCGCTCGAGGAGCCGCTGCACTCCCTTCTGGACCTCGGAGGTCATCCTCCTCGGGGTGTGTCCCTGGTAGCAGTAGACGCACCGCAGGTTGCAGGCCTCGGTGGGCAGGATGACAACGTTGGCCACGCCCGACCAGGGGTCCGCGGACCCCGTGCCACCGCTCCCCAGCATGATGTTCCCTCGTGATTCGACCCGGATCTGATGAATGCTCTCACGCATGGCATACCCTCCCTGGGAGACCGCCTGGCCGGTTTCGTCGCGGCGCGGTCCCCGATTTGTCGCTCTGCCTCGCGCTGCAGCACCGAGTCCTTCTTGGATCAGAACGCGATTCCCGAAAATGATCAGTGACAGATATCACAGGAATTGTCCCGGTTTCAGACAATCCCATCGGTGCAGATTCACTCCTCCCATGTCCACCATCATCGTGGGCCTCACCGGTCCATGTTCGCCACAACCACGCCGGTGACGACGAGCGCTCCACATCCCGGCGGCCATAGAGGTCCGGGGCTCACCCGGCAGGAGGACTCCGACAGCGACCCCCACGAGGGGAATCCCGTAGACCAGGCTGCTGGTGGCCGTGACGCCAAGGACACGGATGGCCTGGTTCCACCAGAGGTAGGCCACGGCGGAGCACAGCACCCCCAGGCAGGCGATGGCCAGCAGCGGCCCCGGCCCGGGCAGCCGCGCCGGCACGAATGCCAGCTCCGCCAGCGCCGGGGGCACGAACGCGGTCGCGGACAGGGACACGTTCGGGAACGGGATATACGGACAGGGACGGCGTAGGAACTGTGGAATGTATGGCGCCGGGAGGCCCCCGGCCTCGTCCGGGGTCCTCGCCGCACGTTGCGCCGGAGGCCCCCAGGCGCTACCATGCCCGCGCGCGGCGGGGCCGCGCGGATCCGAGCCGAACACAACAGGAGGTGAACCATGGCCAACGGTATCGTTCCCGTGCCGACGCCTGTCAACGAACCCATCCGCTCCTACGCCCCGGGGTCCCCGGAGAAGACCTCGCTGAAGGCGAAGCTCCAGGAGATGCTCTCGGGACAGATCGAGATCCCGCTGATCATCGGCGGCAGGGAGATCCGGACCGGCCGCACGGCCACGGCGGTGTGCCCCCACGACCACGGCCACGTGCTGGCCACCTACCACCAGGCGGGCCCCGAGGAGGTCGCCATGGCGGTGGAGGCCTCCCAGGAGGCGTGGAAGACCTGGTCCGAGATGGACTGGGAGGCCCGCGCCGCCATCTTCCTCAAGGCGGCGGACCTGCTGGCGGGACCCTGGCGCGACACGCTCAACGCCGCCTGCATGCTCAACCAGTCCAAGACCGTGTTCCAGGCCGAGATCGACTCCGCCTGCGAGCTCATCGACTTCTGGCGCTTCAACCCCCACTACATGCGCTTCCTCTTCGAGCAGCAGCCCGGGAGCGCCCCCGGGATCTGGGACTACGTGGAGTACCGGGCCCTCGAGGGCTTCGTGTTCGCCGTGACACCCTTCAACTTCGCCTCCATCGCCGGCAACCTCCCCACGTCCCCCGCGCTCATGGGCAACGTGGTGCTGTGGAAACCGGCCTCCTCTGCGGTCTTCACGGCCTGGTGGATCATGAAGCTCCTGGAGGAGGCGGGCCTGCCCCCCGGCGTGATCAACTTCATCCCGGGCCCCGGCCGGCAGGTGGGCGACCCCGTCCTGGCCAGCCCCCACCTGGCGGGCATCCACTTCACGGGTTCCACGGCCACCTTCCAGGCCATGTGGCGCACCATCGGCACCAACATCGCCAGCTACAGGACCTACCCGCGCATCGTGGGCGAGACCGGCGGCAAGGACTTCGTGTTCGCCCATCCCTCGGCCGACGTGCCCACGCTCGTGACCGCACTGGTCCGGGGGGCCTTCGAGTACCAGGGCCAGAAGTGCTCGGCAGCATCCCGTGCCTACATCCCCCGCTCACTCTGGCCCACGGTGAAGGAGCAGCTCCTGGCCCGGGTCGGCGAGATCCGGATGGGCGACCCCACGGACTTCACGAACTTCATGGCGGCGGTCATCGACCGCGGCGCCTACGAGACCATCATGAGCTACATCGACGTGGCCAAGGCGTCGGACGAGGCCGAGGTCCTCGCGGGCGGTGAGGGCGACGACTCGAAGGGCTACTTCATCCAGCCCACGGTGGTGCTCACCACGAACCCGCGCTTCAAGCTCATGGAGGAGGAGATCTTCGGGCCGGTGCTGACCCTCTACGTCTACCAGGACGCCGACCTGGAGGCCACGCTGGAGCTCTGCGACACCACGAGCCCCTACGCCCTCACCGGCGCCATCTTCGCCCGGGACCGGCAGGCCATCGTGGAGATGACCGCCCGCCTGCGGCACGCGGCCGGCAACTTCTACATCAACGACAAGCCCACGGGCGCCGTGGTGGGCCAGCAGCCCTTCGGCGGCTCCCGGGCCTCGGGAACCAACGACAAGGCCGGCTCCTTCATGAACCTGCTGCGCTGGACGTCCCAGCGGGCCATCAAGGAGAACTTCGTGCCCCCGGCGGACTTCCGCTACCCGCACATGGACGAGGCGTAGCCTCCGGCCCCCTGGAAACGGCGACGGCCCGCGGGTGACCGCGGGCCGTTCTTCGTCCAGGAACCCGGGATGGACTCAGCCGCCGTCCCCCGCGGGCTGGGGCGTCGTCCCCACGTCCGGCACCACGGGAAGGGCTCCCTCCCCCTCCGGGCCCGCCGCGGTCTCCATCACCTGACCGAGATCCAGGCGACCCGAGTCGTGGATCCTGACCCTGTGCCGGCCGAACATGCCTCCCTCCACCCAGACCACCGTCTTCAGGCCCCAGTCCACCGCCTCGGTCTCCATGATGGTGAAGGCGTGGCGCAGCACCGAGATGTGGCTCACGTGGAAGGGCACCTCCACCACCGTGGACGCCAGCCCGTCGACCGTCACCGGGCCCTGGAAGGTCCCGTCTCCGACCTTTCCCCCGTCCAGGTACAGCTTGAAGTAGGCCCCGGAAATCTCGACGGGATCGAGATTCAGGTTGGTGATCCGGAGCCGGGCAATCATGGAGGTCTCGAAGAGAGTCGTGTCCGTCACCTGGAGGCTCACCAGGGAGACCGACAGCGGCTCCCGGGAGCCCATGGAGGCGCAACCCGCGACCGCCCCGAGGAGCACCCCGGCCACCAGGAGCCCGGCAGCCCCTCGCGAACCCATCACCGTCTTCGACAGCGTCAATCTGAACCCCATGCTATCCTCCCCTTTCACACCGACCACTCGGACCTGTCCTGACCGGATCCGGAACCATTATCGCATTGAATTGCACCGGATTTGGCCCTGTGCTAGAGTCACGTCGGACCTCCACCAGGGAGGTCCGGGATCATTGAGGAAGCAGCCCAACTCCCCATCGGAACCCCGGTGGGCGTGGGGCCGGCCGAGGGGAACGAGCGGGAGCGGTTGCACAGCAGAGGAGAGAGTTCGTGGAGAAGAAGTTGTTTGTTGGAAACCTGCCGTACACCATGACCGACATGGATCTGGAGCAGACCTTCGCCGAGTACGGCTCGGTGGAGAGCGCCGTGGTGATCCGTGACCGTGAGACCGGCAGGTCCCGGGGCTTCGGGTTCGTGGAGATGGCATCCAGCGAGGAGGCCGAGGCGGCGCAGAAGGCGCTGGACGGAACCGCCGTGGACGGCCGTCCGCTCCGCGTCAACGAGGCCCATCCCAGGGAGCCCCGCCAGCGGAGGTCGGATTTCGACCGCTGGTGAGTGGCGGCAACCGACGCAACGAAGGCCCCGCAGATGCGGGGCCTTTTCCTTGGTACCGTTCCGGCCCCGCCAGGGGGGCCTCCGGATCTACTTGCTCACCGGAGGCGTCGCGCCCTGGCCGCCCACCTGCTCGATCTTCGCGTCGGCCCTGAGCTTCTCCAGGATCGTGTCGACCTCGCCGGCCATCTTCTGCTTCTTCAGGGATTCCACGATGCGGTCCTTGACCTCCTCGAAGGGAACCTTGCCCGCAGGACGGGTCTCCTCGTTCTTGATGACGTGGTACCCGAACCTGGTCTCCACCACACCGGACACCTCGCCCGGCTTCAGGGCGAAGGCCACGTCGGCGAACTCGGGAACCATCCGGTCCTTCGAGAAGAATCCCAGGTCCCCGCCGTCCTTGGCGCTGGGGCCCTCGGAGGTCTCCTGGGCCAGCCTGGCGAAGTCCTCGCCCGCCGCGGCGCGCTTCTGGATGGCCTCGATCTTCTTCTTCGCCTCGGCCTTCTGCTCCGGTGTCGCGTCCTGCGGCACCCTCACGATGATGTGGCGGGCATGAACCTCCTCGGGGCGCTGGAAGTACGTGGGGTTCTCGTCGTAGAACTTCTTCGCCTCCTCGTCGGTCACGGTGATGCCCGACATGACCTTCTTCTCGATGAACTGGTTCACCAGGCTCATCTCGGTCATCATCTTCTTGTAGCCCTCCACGGTGAACCCGCCCTGGGCCAGCATGGAGGCCAGCTTGTCGGCGCCGCCGGCCTGCTTCTCCAGAGCCGCCATGCTCTGGTCCACCCTGGCGGTGTCCGGGGCGATGCCCTGGCGCCTCGCCTCCTGGGCGAGCAGCTTGGCGTCGATGACCTGCTGCGCCGCCATCTGCATGGCCTGCTCCTGGTCGGCCTGCCGCCCGCTCTGCCGGGCGTCGTTCTGGACGCCGCCCATGGCAAGGTTGATCTCGGAGGCGTGGACCGGCTCACCGTTCACCTTCAGGACCACGGGGTCGTTGCCCCCGGCCTGCGCCAGGGCCAGGCCACCCGCCAATGTCATGCTGATCGCCACCACCACGGCGGCACTTCGAAATACAACTTTCATAGAGACCTCCCGTTGTCTCGACGGAGGACACGTCCGAACCTCGATCCGCAGTGGTGGGGCAGGCGCTTCCTTCCGAGCGCGTAGGATAGCACGCCGTGGCGATCCCGCGCCACGACACGGCCCACCGTTACGGGCCGGCGGTCACAGGCCGCGCACCGGGCGAGAGGACCCGCCGCCCCGCACCGTGGTGCCGGACGGTGGCACGGAGGGGCACCCGCACGATGGGCGTCTCGGGATCGTCCGAGAGGATCCGCAGCTCGCCTGCCAGAGGACCGGGATCCGCGCTCCCTGTCAGGATCGTGACCTCGACGGCCCCCCCCCGGGCTCGAGCACGGTGGGCAGCCCGGGACCGTCCGCCACCACGAACTCCCCGCAGAACTGGATGATCGCCCCCTCGCTCCGGAGGGTGCAGGTCTCCAGGTGGGCACAGCTGGAGCAGATGCCGGCCCCCAGTGCGGGATCGGTCCTGTGGTCCAGGGTGCGTTCGTCGGGTCGCAGCGCGGTGTCCTGTGCCATGGTGATCCTCCCGGGGCTGGCTCCCGTATGCCGCCCTCGCCCTCTCTCCGTCGCACGGAGCGTGCCAGCGGCCCCACCCGGGAGCTCGGCGTTGGCAATCAATTGATGTAAAAATACTTCTGCACGGATCCAGGCCACGGCACGAGAGAATCCGGAGCGCGGTGGAACGGGGCGTTCCTCCCCGGGTGGGGCGAAATGCCCCGCCTACCCGGAGGCCAGCTTGCGGCGCAGGGTCTTGCGATCGATGCCCAGGACCTCCGCGGCCCGCGTCCGGTTGCCCCCCACGGCCCGCAGCACGGCCTCGATGTGCTCGCGCTCCACCTCGGCCAGGGGGCGGAGCACGTTCCGGGCGGGCTCCGCCAGGGGGGTCCGCAGCCACCTGGGCAGGTCGGCCACGTCCAGCGTCTCCCCCTCGGACATGACCACGAGGCGCTGGACGAGGTTCTCGAGCTCGCGCACGTTTCAACACGGGCGTTGAGCGTCATCCTGGCCCCGGGATCGATGCCGGTGGTCCCCCTCAACGACAGGGTCCGGAGGTTCCCCGTGAGGTTGCCAACCGTGAAACCGCCGCCGGCCTCGAGGAGGAGCTTCACGTGCCCCACCGCTGCATCGGCCTCTTCGAAGGCCGCCCCGAAGAGCACGGTGACCGCCACCGCTCCACATCCGAAGAGGACGAGCACGAAGGTCCCCAGGGCCTCGCCCGTGACCTGTCTGGCCAGATCCATCCTCCTCCCCCTTCCAGCCCGGGAGTTCCCGCGTGGTGCCCGGGAGGGGCACCGGGCACCCCGATGGTTCTTCGAGGCATTCTACCCGGAGCACACCCCGCCCCGGTCTCCGACCCCTCCCGGACCCGGGGTTGGGCTACACTCCCCTGCCATGAAGCGCTGGCTCGCCACCCTGGGCCTGATCGGCGTCACCGTCGTGTGGGGCTGGACCTTCGTGCTGGTCCGGGACGCCGTGTCCGCGTGGGGGGTCATGGACTTCCTGGCGGTGCGCTTCGCCATCGCCGCTGCGGTGATGCTCCCCCTCTGGGGGCGGCGCCTGAAGCTGCCCACACTGAAGACCGGCCTGTGGATCGGGGCCATCCTGGCGGCGGGCTACACCCTCCAGACCTGGGGGCTCACCCTCACCACCGCCACCAACGCGGGGCTCATCACGGGCCTCTTCGTGGTGCTGGCACCGGTGGCGGACCGGTTGATCTACGGCACCCGCATCTCGCGGCTCGCCGTGGCCGCGGTGGGGCTGAGCCTCGCGGGAATGGTCCTGCTGACGGGCCAGACGCCCACCACCGTGGTCCTGGGCGACCTGCTGGTGCTGAGCTGCGCCGTGGCCTTCGGCGTGCACATCGCCGTTCTCTCGCGGCACTCCCCCGAGCACGAGCCCGCCGTGCTGGCCACCGCCCAGATGACGGCCCTGGCCGCGATCTTCCTGCTGCTGTGGCGGCTGGCCGGCGAGCCGTCCCTCCCGCCGCGGGAGGTCTGGTTCGCGCTGGCGCTCACCGGCGTGGTGGCCTCGGCAGTGGCCTACTCCATCCAGACCTTCGCCCAGCAGCACCTCTCCACGGCGCGCACCGCCGTGATCCTGACGCTGGAGCCCGTCTTCGCCGGCTTCTTCGGCTTCGTGCTGGCCGGAGAGCGCCTGGGACCGCTCCAGTGGGTGGGCGCGGCACTGATCTTCGGTGCGCTGACATTGAGCGAGATCTATCCCGCCTTCCGCCGCCCGCCCGCGGTGAAGGATGGAGGAGTGAAGACGTGAGGGCGTGCCCGGCCGTCGGGGAGCGTGGGAGCATGGGAGAGGGGGCGGCAGGGGTGCACGGGAGAATCCGTCACGGCCACGGGCAGGGACGGGGTCACGGACAGGGACGGGGGCGGCATCGCGCCCGGGTGAAGGCGCCACATGATCCCGGGCCCTCATTCGTTTCACGTTTCACCTTTCACGTTTCACGAACGGGCGGGCGGGCGGGCTTCACTCTTTACTCTTCACCTCCCCACCCCCGAATGCCGTACACTGTCCCCGCGCCGGCCCACCGGCTTCGGAGGTTCCCATGACGCTTCGCCGCAACACGCTCACCGTTCTCGTCCTGGCCCTGGCGGCCGTCACGGCCTGCTCCGGTGGCCGGAAGGCCTTCGACTATCCCGAGGCCCGCACCGTGGACGTGGTGGACGACTACCACGGCACGAAGGTTCCCGATCCCTACCGCTGGCTGGAGGACCCGGATTCCGAGGAGACCCGTGCCTGGATCGAGGCCGAGAACGAGCTGACATTCTCCTACCTGGAGTCCATCCCGGGCCGGAAGGCCATCGAGGCCAGGCTTACCGAGCTGTGGAACTTCGAGCGCTACGGCATCCCCTTCGCCGAGGGCGGCCTCTACTTCTACACACGGAACGACGGGCTCCAGCCCCAGAGTGTGCTCTACGTTGCGGAGTCCCTGGACGCGGAGCCCCGGGTCCTCCTGGACCCCAACACGCTCTCCGAGGATGGCACCGTGGCGCTGTCGGGCCTCGCCGTCTCCCGTGACGGGAAGTACCTGGCCTGGGGCACGGCCAGCGGCGGCTCGGACTGGCAGGAGTGGCACGTGCGCGAGGTGGCCACGGGGAAGGACCTGCCGGACCGGCTGGAGTGGGTGAAGTTCTCGGGGGCCACCTGGGCCCCCGACGGCTCGGGGTTCTGGTACTCCCGCTACGACGCTCCGGAACCCGGCCAGGAGCTGGAGGCCGTCAACCGGAACCAGAAGGTCTACTTCCACCGCGTGGGCACCCCCCAGTCCGAGGACGCGCCGGTCTACCAGCGGCCCGACCACCCCGACTGGGGCTTCGGTACCAGCGTCTCGGAGGACGGCCGCTGGCTGGTGCTGCACGTCTCCCAGGGCACCGACAGCCGGAACAGGCTCTTCTACAGGGACCTCCGGAAGCGCTCCGCGAAGATGATGGAGCTGGTGCCCGACCTCGTGGCGGGGCACCACTTCGTGGCGGCGGACCGGGGCACCTTCTACCTCTGGACCGACCGGGACGCCCCGCGCGGGCGCCTGGTGGCCGTGGACCTGGCGAGGCCGGACCCCTCGAACTGGCGTGACATCATCCCGGAAAGCGAGGACACGCTTCGCGACGTGAGCCTGGTCAACGGGACCTTCATCGCCACCTTCCTCCACGACGCGCACACCGTGGTGCGTCTCTTCGGCATGGACGGCACTCCCGCCGGCGAGGTGGAGCTCCCCGGCATCGGCTCGGCCCACGGCTTCGGCGGGCACCGGACCGACACCGAGACCTTCTACGGCTTCACCAGCTTCACCGTGCCCATGACCATCTACCGGCTGGACCTCAGCACGGGCCAGAGCTCGGTCTTCCGGAGACCCCGGGTGGACTTCGATCCCGACGAGTTCGTGACCGAGCAGGTCTTCTACACCAGCAGGGACGGCACCCGCGTGCCCATGTTCCTCACCCACCGGAAGGGCCTGGAGAAGAACGGCCTCAACCCCACCCTGCTCTACGGCTACGGCGGTTTCAACATCGCCATCACGCCCCGATTCTCGGTGAGCCGCCTGGTCTGGATGGAGATGGGGGGCGTCTACGCGGTGGCCAACCTGCGGGGCGGTTCCGAGTACGGCGAGTCGTGGCACCGGGCCGGGATGAAGGAGAACAAGCAGAACGTCTTCGACGACTTCATCGCGGCCGCCGAGTGGCTGATCGACAACGGTTGGACCTCCCCGAAGAAACTGGCCATCGCCGGGGGCTCCAACGGCGGCCTGCTGGTGGGGGCGGTGCTCAACCAGCGGCCCGATCTCTTCGGCGCGGCCCTGCCCGCCGTGGGTGTGATGGACATGCTGCGCTTCAACAAGTGGACCATCGGCTGGGCCTGGGAGTCTGACTACGGCTCTCCCGAGGACCCGGAGATGTTCCCCGTGCTCCACGCGTACTCGCCCTACCACAACATCCGGCCGGGAACGCACTATCCTGCCACGCTCATCACCACGGCGGACCACGACGACCGCGTGGTGCCCGCCCACTCCTTCAAGTATGCGGCGCGGCTCCAGGCGGCCCAGGGGGGATCGGCCCCCATCCTGATCCGCATCGAGACGCGGGCGGGCCACGGTGCGGGCAAGCCCACGTCCAAGCGCATCCAGGAGGCCGCCGACACGCTGGCCTTCCTCGCGGCGAACCTGGAGGTGCCCGTGCCGGAGGTATGGGAGGCCCGCGGGGAGGCCGCGGAGGCAGGCACCCACGAAACCCACGGCGGGGAGTGATGCCGGCACCGAGCCACCGGCCGTCCCGGGTGACGGCCGGTGTCCTGCCCGGCCGGGGTCCTCTCAGTCCTTCCCGCCACCCTGCTTGAGGGGACAGGTCCGGAATGGGAGATATCGGCCCTGTTCCTTGCCGGCGCAGGACTTCAGGCCGTCGCCCCGCTCCCCTTCTCGGGGGCGGGCTCGAGCCCGAGCTGGCGCTCCAGGTGGCGCAGGATCTGCTCCGACACCACCTTGTCGCCGACGGCCCCCACACGGATCCGGACCCGGGTCGACTCGAAGTCCTCGGCCTTGAGGCGGATCTCCACCCGGGTCCCATCGGCCATCATGGCCGTGACCTCACCCTTGAGCCTGTCCGCCACCTGGTGGACGTTCACCATCTCCAGGTCCTCGAGCACCGCCACGGCGGCATCCTTCACCTTCGGCAACGGCGCGGCCAGGCCGGCCTTGATCTCGCCGTTGACCCATACCCAGGCTGCCCCGGCGGCCGCCCCCACGGCCACCACGGCGCACCCAGCCAGCGGAACGAGCAGCAGCAGAGCCAGCATCCTCTTCATGTTCATGCTCGTCACGGTACCCTCTCCGCCCGCAGATGTCGAGCCCTTCGCCAACCCGGCCCACCCTTCCACTTTCGAAGTGCTATCCTTTGCAACCATCACGGGTACTGGAGGCGCCGTGGGCTCGACCTACTACATCACCACACCGATCTACTACGTGAACGATCTGCCCCACATCGGCCACATCTACACCACCGTGATGGCCGACATCCTCGCCCGCTACCACAGGATGGCGGGGCGGGACGTCCGGTTCCTCACGGGGACCGACGAGCACGGCCAGAAGATCGAGAGGGCCGCAGCCGCCCGGGGCGTGGCGCCCATCGAGCTGGCGGATCGCGTGGTGGCCAGGTACCACGCCCTGTGGGAGCAGCTGGAGATCTCCCACGACGACTTCATCCGGACATCGGAGGAGCGTCACCAGCGGGGCGTGGCCGAGATCATCCGGAGGATTCGGGCCGCGGGCGATCTCTACAAGGGTGAGTACAAGGGCTGGTACTGCGCCGGCTGCGAGGCCTTCTACCCCGAGACCCAGCTCGAGGACGGCCGGTGCCCGGACCAGGGGCACCCGGTGGAGCTCCTGTCAGAACCCAGCTACTTTTTCCGGCTCTCGGCCTATCAGGACCGCCTCCTCCAGTGGTACCGGGACAACCCGGACTGCATCCAGCCGAGGACCCGCTACAACGAGGTGATGCGATTCGTGGAGGGGGGCCTCCGGGACCTCTCCATCTCCAGGGTCTCGCTGAAGTGGGGCGTCCCCTTCCCGGGCGACCCGGAGCACGTGGTCTACGTCTGGCTGGACGCCCTCACCAACTACATCTCGGCCCTGGGCTTCGGGTCCGATGACGACACCCTCTTCCAGCGGTACTGGCCGGCCCGGCTCCACCTGGTGGGCAAGGACATCCTCCGGTTCCACTGCGTGTACTGGCCGGCCTTCCTGATGTCGGCGGGGCTGCCGCTTCCCGAGAGGATCTTCGGCCACGGATGGTGGATGCGGGACGAGGCCAAGATGTCCAAGTCCCTGGGCAACGTGGTCCGGCCGGACCATCTGCTCGAACGCTTCGGGTCGGACCCCCTCCGGTACTACCTGGCCCGGGAGATGGCCTTCGGCCAGGACGCCTCGTTCTCGGACGAGGCGTTCGTGGAGCGGTACAACTCGGACCTGGCCAACAACCTGGGCAACGCCGCCTCCCGGACCCTCTCCATGACCCACCGGTACCTGGAGGGTTCGGTCCCCGCCCCGGCCAGTGATGGACCGGTGGCCGAGGCCGCCCGCGCCACCATCACCGCCTACACGGCCCACATGGAGGCCCTCGAACCCCACCGCGCCCTGGATTCCGTGTGGCAGCTCCTCACCGCCATCAACGGCTACATCCAGGAGCAGCAACCCTGGTCCCTGGCGAAGGACGGCGAGGCGGCCATGCCCCGTCTTCGCGAGGTCCTGGGCACGGCACTGGAGGGGCTGCGGGTGGTCTCGGTGCTCATCGCACCGGTCATGCCCGGTGTGGCCCGCCGCCTCGGAGCCCAGCTCGGCCTCGGAGAGGGTGAGCCCAGGACCGGTTCGCTGGAGTGGACCACCGGGCCCGGAGCCCGGAAGCTCGGCCCCTCGGAGCCCCTCTTCCCCCGGGTGGACGTGAAGGCCTTCCTGAAGGAGATTGCCATGACCGAATCCAGACCAACGGCCCCGGCGGAGCAGCCGGACGACGGCACCATCACCATCGACCAGTTCGCCAGCGTGCACCTCAAGGTGGGTATGGTGGTGGAGGCCGAACAGGTTCCCAAGTCACGGAAGCTGATCCGCCTCATGGTGGACCTCGGGGAGGGCGAGCCGCGCCAGCTGGTGGCGGGCATCGCCGGACGGTACGCCCCCGGGGACCTCGTGGGCCGCCGCGTGGTGGTGGTGGCCAACCTCAAGCCCGCCAGGCTCATGGGTGTCGAGAGCCGGGGTATGGTGCTCGCCGCCACGGTGGACGGCGAGCCGTTCCTCCTGGCACCGGACGGGGAGGTGCCGCCGGGGAGCGAGGTCCGCTGAGGACCGCGGAAGGGAGCGGGGATGCCCGGCCGGGGAATGGATTCATGAAGGTTCGCCTGGTCAACGCCTTCTCGCGGCCACTGGACAACGTGGTCGCGGCGGCCAGGACCTGCTACTCGCCTCGGCCCTGGACCGCCGAGATGGCGGCAGGCGAGCACCTGTCCGACCCCCAGAAGCGCCGGCAGACCGAGGGCCGGCGCCTCCCCATCGCCCGCTCCGTCTACAAGGCCGGCCACCACACCACCTACCAGCACGCCCACTTCCAGTTCATCATCGAGGGAATCAGCCGGCACGCCCTCTGGTGCTTCCTCCACTCCCACCAGTTCTACAACTCCGAGCAGGTGTCCCAGCGGTACGTGACGGTGGACCGGTCGGCCGTGTACGTGCCACCGGAGCTCCAGGGATCGGCCCTGGCCTTCTTCCAGAACGCCGTGGACCAGGCCCACCGGGCCTACACCGAGCTCACCGGCCTCCTGGAACCCTCCGTCCGGGGGGAGGTGCTCCGGACCTTCCCCTCCCTGGGGAAGCCCGTGCACAACCGGAGGTTCGTCACCATGGTCCGCCGGAGGGCCCAGGAGGTGGCCCGCCACGTCCTTCCGCTGGCCACCACGGCCCATCTCCATCACACCGTGTCGGCCCTCACCCTGCTCCGCTACCACCGCATGAGCCGCCACCCCGACGCACCCGCCGAGCTCCGCGAGCTCGTGGACTCCATGGTGGCGCTGCTGCTCCAGCAGGATCCCGACTTCGAGACGGTCCTGGAGGAGCCGCTCCACGAGCTCCCCGTGGGTTTCTTCCTGGGGACCGAGGAGGAAAACCCCGGTGGGATCGCTGCCTTCCGGCAGGAGTTCGACGGCCGGCTCGGTCCCCTCTCCTCCCTCCTGCTGAGCGACCCCTTCGGCCTTCGCAGACAGGTGGCCGATGCCGTCAGGGCCGTGCTCGCCCTGCCCTCCTCGCGCCTGGACGACACCGAGGCGATCCAGATCGCCCTGGATCCCGCCCGGAACCCCATCCTGGCGGAGACCCTCAACCTCTCGACGCTGGACCCGCTCGGCCGGGCGCTCCACCAGGCCACCCTGACCTTCGCCACGAAGCTGTCCCACACGGCGGACAGCCAGAACCAGCGCCACCGCATGGTCCCCGGGGCCCGGCCGGTCCTGGCGGCCACGGTGGACGACGAGCCCGACTACATGGTCCCCGCCCTGGTGGCCGAGGACGACGCCGTCAGGGCCCGGTTCGAGGAATTCATGGAGCGCGCCTGGGCCGGGGTGGCCTGGATGCGGCGCCGCGGCCCCCACCCCTCGCTGGCCTCCTACCTCCTGCCCAACGCCGTGGCCGTGCGGATCGTGGAGACGGCGGACCTGCTCCACCTCCACCACAAGATGCGGATGCGCCTGTGCTGGAACGCCCAGGACGAGATCCGGAAGGTCGCCTGGCAGCAGGCCATGCAGGTGGCCCAGGCCGACCCCCTGATCGGGAACCTGCTGATGCCACCCTGTGGCGTCCGGCGAGCGGCGGGCCGCACCCCCTACTGCCCCGAGGGGGACCGCTACTGCGGCACCCCCGTGTGGAAGCTGACCCTCGCCGAGCAGAAGCCCACCTGACCGTACCCACCACGGTTCTGGTAGCATGCCCGCATGCCGAGCCACATCCCCACCGACCTCCGCCGCCGCCTGGAGCCCATCCGGCTCATCGTCCTGGACGTGGACGGCGTCCTCACCGACGGGATCCTCGTGTACGGCGCCTCCGGCGAGGCGCTCAAGCGCTTCAGCGCACGGGACGGGCTCGCCATCCGCCTGCTCCTCAGGGCCGGCATCTCGGTGGGCATCATCTCGGGCCGGCGCTCTGAGGCCGTGGTGATCCGGTGCCGGGAGCTGGGCATCCCCGACCACATGGTGATCCAGGGATCCCGGGACAAGCAGGCCGACCTGGACATCCTCGAGGACGCGGTGGACGTGATGGACAGGCAGGTCGCCGCCATGGGCGACGACATCCCCGACATTCCAGTGCTCAAGAGGGTCGGCTTCGCCACCTGCCCCGTGGACGCCGCCCCCGAGGTGGCCGCCGAGGTCCACCACGTCTGCGGCTCCGAGGGGGGCCATGGCGCCGTCCGGGAGCTGGCCGAGCTGATCCTCAAGGCCCAGGGCCGCTGGCGCGAGCTGACCTCGGCACCGGAGCAGCCGGCAGGATAGGACCGGGGCACGGCCGGGGCCTCGCGAACCGTCCGGGTCAGAACCCCTCGAGAATGGAGCTCACCAGGGAACGGGCGAAGTCGCTGGAGACCCGCTCGATGGCCTCGATCTGGCGATCGAAGTAGTTCGCGGCGGAGGTGTCCACCTCGTAGGAGGTCCGGCGGGAGAACCCCTTGTCCTCCCAGAGGACGACCGGTTTCTCCCCCCGGATGTCCAGGAGCTTCATGGAGGCCACGAGGGTCATCTGGTACTCCGTGGCACGGCCGGCGTCGTCGAAGCGGACCGGCGAGATGATGACCGCCTGGATCTTCCCGGTGAGCTCCAGGTCCGCCGCCGAACGATCCTCCACGAGCTCGAAGCGCCGCCGCCGGACCCACTCTCGGCTGACGGCCTCGGTGAGGCGCTGGTCCATGTCCGCCCACGTGGTGGTATTGCGGAACCTGGCCACGTGGAGCCGTCGGAGCTCGGGTGGCAGGAAGGTGGACGATGTGCCCACCAGGTGGTACCCGCAGGAGGACGCCACCACGGCTGCCAGCGCCGTGACGACCACGGCCACCACAGCCGGACGATGAATCTTGGAGTTCCCCATGGCCAGCGGAAACGGTACCACGGACTGCCGGGTGGACCAACCCGGGTACAATCGGGCCATGAGCTCCCCCCGTGGTCTCGGTACCGTCGTCGTGCTGCTTCTCCTGGCGGGAACCCTCTGGGGGGTCACCCACCGTGACCCCTGGGATCCCGACGAGACCCGCTACCTGCAGGTGAGCCGCGAGATGCTCGAGACCGGGAACCCCATGTTCCTGACCTTCAACGGGGAGGCCTACACCCACAAGCCGCCCCTCTTCTTCTGGATCCTGGCCCCCTCCATGGCCCTCCTCGGGCCCACCGCACTGGCGGGAGCCATCCCCTCGATCCTCGGGTGGCTGCTCCTCGGGTACGCCACCTCCCGTCTCGCCAGGGCCGCCGACCTCCCGGTCCAGGCGATGGAGTGGGGATCCGTGCTCGTGATGACGGCGCTCCTGCCGGCCCTTCTCACGGGGTTCTGCCGCATGGACCTCCTGTTCGCCGCCTGGTGCACCCTTGCCCTCGAACGGCTCGTCCGGCTTGCCGGACACGATGACCGGCGGGACCACCTCCTGCTGTGGGTGTGGATCGGCCTGGGGGTCCTGACCAAGGGCCCGCTGATCCTCGCGTTCCTGTTCCTGCCGCCGCTTCTCCAGGGGCGAAGGGGACTCACACTCCTGGGGCGGGCGTTCCGCGGCCCGGGTCCCCTGCTGGGGCTGGCCATGGTGGCCGCGTGGCTCGTTCCCGCCGGCCTCACCGGGGGCAGGGAGTGGGTGGAGACCGTGGTGATCCACCAGAGCGCCGGCAGGACCGTGGCCTCCTTCGCCCACAGGGAACCGTGGTGGTATCACCTCGCCGTCGTCCCGCTCACCCTCCTGCCCTGGTCGATTCTCGTGCTCCCGGGGATGGTGGCCGTCTCGGCCCAGCCCCACGCCCTCTCCCGTGGCGGGCGTCTCCTCCCCACCCATTTCCTCGTGGGCATCCTGTTCCTGAGCCTGCTGTCGGGGAAGACGCTGCTCTACCCGCTCCCGCTGTTTCCCGCCGCCTGCCTCGTGGCCGTCTGGTGGATGCTCCGGAACCCGGACGGGGGGGTCCAGCGCGCCGCGATCGCCGGCGCGGCCCTGGTCCTCCTGCTGGTGGCCGCCGGCCTGGCCCTCGCCGTGGCGCCGCGCCCCGATGTCCGCCTGGGGACGGCCTCCACCACCGTCCTCGCGGCGAGCCTGGGGCTCCCGGCCCTGGTGGGGCTGTGGCTGGCGTTCCGCCGGCTCACGGGCCACGCCGCCGGGGCACTGGCGGTGGCCGTCCCGCTCTTCGTGGTCCTGGGGCTCACCCAGCTCATCGGCCCCGCCAACAGGCTGCTGTCCCTCGCCCCCATCGGGGAGGCCTACAACCGGATCGACCCCCCCCAGAACGGTGACGGGCTGGTCTGGAGCCACCTGAACCCCGGCTACATCTTCCACACGGGCCGGCACTTCCGCCTCCTCACGGAGCCCTCCGCCCTGAAGGCGGCCCTGGAGGCGGGGCGCGGCATCGTCATCGGGGTCAAGGACGCCCGTCGCCTCCGTGACGCCACGGGGCTCACCTGGGAGGTGTCGGCCCGCCTGCCGTACCGGCACACCGAGATCCTCGTGATCACGGCCCCACCCCTCGCCGGACCGTAACCTTTTCCCGGCGACGGCGTATCAACGACCGGACGTCATCCTCCGTAGACATGGGTGAGGATGGCGGCACGAGACGATCCACCAACCTCCTCCTTCCTTCGGCCCCCAGACGGGGGCCACCTTTTTGCCTGGTTCATGCTGGTGTGAAAGGAAAATCCGGGCTCACGAAGAATCCGGGTTAGTCTGGTGCCATGGAGATCTTCGCCTCGCTCACACCCGCCGCCGCACCCGGCGGCCCCCTGGACGCTCTCGCCCACCCCCCGGCCGGAGCCTCGGTGGCCGAGTTCCGGGCCGACCTCTTCCCCGGAACCGATCCCGCCGCGGCGGTGGCGGCCAGCCCCCTCCCGCTGCTCTTCACCCTCCGTTCCCGGGCCGAGGGCGGTTCGGGTCCCGACGACCCGGAGGAGCGGAGGACGATCCTCCGCAACGCATGGGAGGCGGGTTGTGCCCTGCTGGACCTCGAGGCCGGGCGGGACCTCCACCTGATCGGCGAGCTGGGACTCGATCCCGAGCGCGCGGTCCTCTCCTGGCACGACGTCCGGGAAACGCCCCCCGACCTGGAGAGCAGGGTGGAGCACCTCATGGCCGCGCCGGCGCGCTGGATCAAGGTGGTGCCCACGGCGGTCTCGCTGGCGGACCTCGAGCGCCTGCTGCGACTCCACCCACGCTTCAACACCGGCCGGCCGGGCCGGCGCAGGCTCCTGACCTTCGCCATGGGGACCGTCGGGGTTCCCAGCCGCTACCTGGCCCCCCTCCTCGGCCCGCCCGTGGCCTTCGCCGCCTGGCGCCCCGGAGCCGCGGCCGCCCCGGGCCAGCTCACCATCGGGGATCTCGAGGCGGTGGTGGGCCACCTGGAGGGTCCGCCGGCGAGACTCCTGGGCGTGGTGGGCGGCAACGTGAGCGGAAGCCTCAGCCCCCGCCTCCACGGGGTGGCCTGTCGCGCCCTGGGCCTTCCATGGGCGCTCCTTCCGGTGAGCGTTCCCGACGCCGGGGAGCTCCACATGCTGTTCCGCCCCGCCGGAGAGACCCTCTTCGACGGGCTCGGCCTTGCCGCCGCAGGCTGGGCGGTCACCAGCCCCCACAAGGCCCGGGCCGCCGAGGCCGCCACCCTCGCGGCCCCCAGGGTGAAGCGGTCCCGGTCCGCCAACACCCTCGTCCTCCGTCCCGGGCAGATCCTCGCGGACACCACCGACGCCGACGGCGTGGTGGGAGCACTCAGGGCCGCGGGGGTGGATCCCTCGGGCCGGCCGGCCCTGGTCCAGGGCACGGGCGGCGCGGGCAGGGCGGCGGCCGTGGGACTCGACCTCGCGGGCGCCGCCGTCAGCCTCCGGGGGCGCGATCCCCGGACCACGCGGCGCGTGGCCGCTGAGCTCGGTGTCGCCTGGCTCTCGCCGGAGGATCCCGTCCCGGAGGGGTCGATCCTGGTGAATGCCACGCCCCTGGGAAGCCGTCCGGACGATCCCCTCCCCTTCCGTCCCGCCGATCTCGACGCCGCCTCCGCCGTCGTGGACATGGTCTACGGGCCCGGCGCCGCGGCACTGGCCGAGGCGGCATCCTCCGCCGGCGTGACCCACATCGACGGGCTCCAGATGTTGCTCCACCAGGGAATCGCCCAGATCGCCGCCTTCACCGGCCGGGTGCCACCCCGGGAAGCCCTGCAGGAGGCGCTGGGCCTGGAGGACGGTGGGAGGTGAGGACGCCCTCCCCGCCCGCCACGGTCAGGGTCACGGGCACGGGCAGGGTCACGGTCCCGTCCGTGCCCATGACCATGTTCCTGTTCCTGTTCTCGTCCATGATCGTGCCCCTGTCCCCGTTCTCGTCCCCGTCCACGACCATGACCCTGTCCCCGTCCTCGTCCCTGTCCATGACCATGTCCCTGTCCATGCTCTACGGCGCCCTCCGGTCCTCCACCGGAACAGGGTCAGGTCATGGCCAGGGTCAGGGTCGGGGTCAGGGTCACGGCCAGGATCACGGGCACGGACAGTGTCGGGGGCACGGTCACGATCACGGTCAGGAGCGCTCGGACATGGTCACCACCGGGTCGTTCGTAGGGGTACGTAGCCTCCGGGCGTCCCGGCGTCAAGGGCGGGCCTGCGGTCGCGGCGCAGACGCCGCGACCCTTGACTCCGGGACGCCCGGAGGCTGTTGGGGGTTGCATGAACGACCCGGAGGTGACCATGACCCTGATGCGCTCCCAGACCGTCGTCCTCGACCTGGCCCTCGAGGCCGCGTCCATCGCCCTGAAGCTGGCCCAGCGGGTTCCGGTGACGCTCAGACCCGTGGCCGACCAGCTGGTCCGCTCGGCTTCGTCCGTCCCCTCGAACCTGGCCGAGGGGCTGGGACGTCCGGGCCGGGCCGGAGCCAACCACTGGCGCATCGCCTACGGCTCCGCCCGGGAGGCCGATGTCCAGCTCAGGCTGCTCGCCGGAGCGGGCGCCATCGATGCCCGGCAGGCCGCCATGGCACTCGACCTCCTCGACCAGGTCCGCGCCATCGCCTGGCGGCACCTCCACCCGCCAACCCGGTGAGGGAGCGATGCCGTCACGGTCACGGACATGGCCACGGACACGGGCACGGTCAGGGCCAGGGTCAAGGTCAGGGTCACGGTCCCGTCCGTGCCCATGACCATGTTCCTGTTCTCGTCCATGATCGTGCCCCTGTCCCCGTCCTCGTCCCTGTCCATGACCATGTCCCTGTCCATGCTCTACGGCGCCCTCCGGTCCTCCACCGGAACAGGGTCAGGTCACGGCCAGGGTCGGGGTCACGAACACGGACACTGTCAGGGTCGGGGTCGGGGTCGGGAGCGCACGGACATGGTCACCACCGGGTCGTTCGTAGGGGTACGTAGCCTCCGGGCGTCCCGGCGTCAAGGGCGGGCCTGCGGTCGCTTCGCGACCCTGTGACTCCGGGACGCCCGGAGGCTTCTTCAAGAGCCATGAACGACCCGGAGGTGACCATGACCCACACGCGCTCCCAGACCGTCGTCCTCGACCTGGCCCTCGAGGCCGCGTCCATCGCCCTGAAGCTGACCCAGCGGGTTCCGGTGACGCTCAGACCCGTGGCCGACCAGCTGGTCCGCTCGGCCTCCTCCGTCCCCTCGAACCTGGCCGAGGGGCTGGGACGTCCGGGCCGGGCCGGAGCCAACCACTGGCGCATCGCCTACGGCTCCGCCAGGGAGGCCGACGTCCAGCTCAGGCTCCTTGCCGGAGCGGGCGCCATCGATACCCGCCAGGCCGCCACCGCCCTCGACCTCCTCGACCAGGTCCGCGCCATCGCCTGGCGGCACCTCCACCCACCCACCCGGTGAGGAAGCGATGCCGTCACGGACACGGACATGGTCAGGGCCAGGGTCAAGGTCAGGGTCAGGGCCACGGTCCCGTCCGTGCCCATGACCATGTTCCTGTTCCTGTTCTCGTCCATGATCGTGCCCCTGTCCCCGTCCACGACCATGACCCTGTCCCCCTGTCCATCAACCTCGGCCCCCACCCCCGGGCGGGTACGAGAGGCCGGTGTCCAGCCCGCGGGACCGCCCGGGCTACCGGATGCCCACCAGGCTCCGGATGCGATCCATGAGGGGAACCACCACCTCTCGGGCGCGTCCGGCGCCATCGGCGAGCACGCGCTCCACCTCGTCCGGGTCCTGCGACAGCTCCTCGAAGCGGCGCCGGGCCTCCCCGAAGCTGTCCAGGTACCACCCGAAGAGCCTCTTCTTCATCTCGCCGTAGCCCACGCCCCCCTCGTCGAAGGCCCGTTCCACCCACTCGCGCTCCCCCTCGGGAGCGAAGAGACGCAGCAGCTGGTACAGCGAGCTGCCCTCCCGGGGCTTGGGCTCCTCCACCGGCGTGGAGTCGGTGACGATGGACATGATGCGCTTGCGGATGGCCTTCTCCGGACCGAAGATGTCGATGGTGTTGCCGTAGGACTTGCTCATCTTCCTGCCGTCCACGCCGGGCACCACCGCCACCTCGTCCAGGATGATGGGCTCGGGAAGCGTGAACACCTCCTCGCCGTAGCGGGCGTGGAAGGACAGCGCGATGTCCCTGGTGACCTCCAGGTGCTGCTTCTGGTCCTTGCCCACCGGGACGCGGTCGGAGCTCACGATGAGGATGTCCGCGGCCATGAGCACGGGGTAGGCGAAGAGGCCGTGGCTGGGGACCAGCCCCTGCGCCACCTTGTCCTTGTAGGAGTGGCACCTCTGGAGGAGCCCCATGGAGGTGACCGTGGAGAGGATCCAGGTGAGCTCCGGGATCTCCACGATGTCCGACTGCCGGTAGAGCACGCTGCGCTCGGGGTCCAGGCCGAGGGCGAGGAACGCGGTGGCCAGCTCCCGCGTGTTCCTCCGGAGCTCCTCCCCGTCGTGGACGGTGGTCAGGGCATGGAGGTCCGCCAGGAAGTAGTAGCACTCGTTGTCGCCCTGCAGCTCGATGAACTGCCGGATGGCCCCGAAGTAGTTGCCGATGTGCAGCACGCCCGAGGGCTGGACGCCAGACAGGATCCTCATGTCACCTCCTCGGCGGGGGATGATAGCACCTCCCATCCGCACACCCGCCGTCACGGCAGGGTGGCCTCCCCGGCCCCCCTGCCGGTCGAGAACAACGGAAACCGGCCGGGGAGGAGGAACGGGATCATGGGCAGGAACTGGGGCACGGACGCGGTCGCGATCGCGGACACCGATACAATCACGGGCGCCGGCTCCCCCGGTCGATCCTGCCCCGCTCTGCCGTCCGATCCCGGTGCCTCCCCCTTTCCGTGGAAACCAGACGGGCCGGTGCGTCACCGCACCGGCCCGGGTCGTGTGGGGTCGGGATGCTCAGCAGTCCTCGCCGTCGTCGCCGATGGCCTCGACGGGGCACGACTCCATGGCCTCCTGGCACTGGGCCTCCTCCTCGTCGTTCTCGGGCTGCTTGTAGACGTAGGAGTACCCCTCGTCCTCGTTGGCCTGGAAGTTGTTGGGCGCCGTCGTCCTGCACACGTCGCAGTCGATGCAGGTCGAGTCCACGTAGTACTTCCCCGGTACGTTCAGCTCCACCTTGTCGTTGCAGTCGGCCATTGCTGTATCTCCTTTCCCCCGTGTGGCCGGGGCGTGCTCGGGGCGCATCCTAGCACACGCCCTCGGGTTGTCAACGAGGCACGGTCCCCCGCGGCGGCAGCTCGAGGGGCGGCCGCCGTGCCGGCCGGAACCCACCGCCAGTACGTCCCTCGTTCCGGATGGAAGCTTCCTCCTCCGGGGGGGACTCGGGGTTCCACATGCAGTCCACGTCGTACGGGTACTCGAAGCTCGGGAGCACCGTGGTGGGATCCCCGGAGTCGCCGTCCACGATGGACCCGTAGCAGGTGAACGTCGGTACCGTGTTCTCCGGCGGCGCCGTGCTCTGCCAGTCGCTGATGGTGATCTTGAGCACGATGTTCCTCACGTCGCTCAGGCCGAAGAGCGTGCTCAGGATCTGGTTGTACTGGATGTGCCCGAGCGGGCCGAGAAACACGGTCCAGAAGAGATCGTCGCCGTCCTCATCCAGGATGGGGTTGCCGTCCTCGTCGAAGGGATCGATGAAGAGCCGCAGCGAGGTCTGGGGGTCGGAGGTATTGAAGATCCCCACGTTGTACCGGAAGCGGTCGTCCTCGCGGCCGCCCACGAGTACCTGGTAGGTGAAGTCCCTGCCCTCGCCGAGCGCCCCGGCATCCGCCAGGTTGTACCAGGCCACTCCGGGAATGCTCTGGCCGTAGGTGGTGGGCTTCTCGATGAACTCGCCCTCGTTCTCGGGGTCCTCGACCCAGACCGTCGTCTCGTTGTACGTGCGCGACTCCACAAGGATGTTCCGCGGCGTCCCGTTGCTGTCCTCGGTGAGGGTCCCCGACTCCCAGGCGAAGATCACGAGGGCCCCGAGATTCGAGAATCCTCCCCGCTCGCTCTTCCAGTACTCACCGACAATGTCCTCGAGCGTGACGCTCCCGCGCGGGGGGATGTCGGCGAGCTCGGGGTTGACCTTGCCCCACCCATCCTCCTCGCGTCCCCCGAGGCCCTTCTCACGGGAGTTGATGTACCCCGAGTTGTTTCCGATCCCCGTGGAAATGAAGAAGATCGCCACGTCCACGTTGGTGGTGTCAGCATTGACGATGGTCACGTCCGATCTCCAGACGCTTCCCGAGACCCCCTCGTTGTGGGCCACCGCCGGGACGTAGACGAGCGACGCGGCGTTGAACTGCGCCGCCGCCGGCCCCGCCACCATCGCACTCACGGCCAGGATCCCCAGAATTCTCGAATGCCGACTCATGCATGCCTCCCTCGGCCGCCATCTCCGGCGGCCGGTGCGGGGCCCATCTTGCCATCACCTTCCGGCCGGGGCAAGACGACCCGGGCCTCGAATCCCCCGCCCTCCACATTCTGCAGCTCGATCCGGCCCCCGTGGGTCCGGGCCACCCGCTCTGCCACGGCGAGGCCCAGGCCGGTTCCCCCCGGCCTGCTGGTGTAGAAGGCCTCCCGGACCTTCGCCAGGTCCTGCTCCGGAATGCCGTCACCCCGGTCTCTGACCACGATCACCACCTCGTCTGCGGCCGGGATCTCGAGGTCCACCTCCACCACGCGACGGTCCGGCTCCAGTCCCTCCAGCGCCTGGACGGCGTTGAGCACCAGGTTGATGATCACCTGGCGAAGCTGCCCCTCGTCGCCGAGAACCGTGACCCGCGGCAGGTCGGCCCCCGCCCGGAGGTGCACCAGGGACTCCCGGGCCTCCGGCTTGAGGAAACCCACCACGTCCCGGACCATCCGGCCGAGGTCGATGGGCTCCCGCCGGGTCCTGGTGGGGCGGGCGTAGGTCAGGAAGTCGGTGACCAGGCGGGCCAGGCGCCCCACCTCCTTCCGGGTCGAGGCCAGGGAATCGCCCGTGGCCGCGGCCCCGGAGGCGAGGTCCTCCTCCAGGAGCTCCAGATTCAGGTTGATGGAGTTGAGGGGGTTGCGGATCTCGTGGGCCAGGTTGGCCGCGAGCTCTCCCAGTGCGGCGAGCTCCTCGGCCTCGCGCCGCTGGTCCTCCAGCCGCCTCGTCCTCTGGATCAGGTGCCACACGAAGGCGAAGGCCCCCAGGAGCGTCAGCAGCGTCACGCCCGCCACGGTGACCGTCTGGCGGAGCAGGTCCTGCCTGAGCGACGAGATCCGTTCCGCGAGGCGGCCCTTGCTCATGGTGAGCACCACCTCGCCCACGTCGCCGATGGGTGCCGGGATCTGGTAGGTGTTCTCGGTCTCCCGGACCACGGAGTCGGGCAGCTCCGGCCCCACGTCGAGGTTCCTGACCACCCCCTGCGGGATCCTCTCGCGGGATCGGATCTCCGCCTCGTAGACGATGTTCCCGTCCCTGTCGGTGACCGTGATCGAGGTGAAGACCAGCCGGTTCGCGAGCTCAGCCAGCTTCTGCTCCAGCACCTCACGGCGTTTCTCCACCACGTCGTACACGGTGGCGCCGTCCTCGGAGGCCATCTCGCCCGCGAGGCGGTCCACCTCCTCCTTGCCCGCCAGGAGGACGGTCTCCAGGTAGTGCCGGGAGAGGGACCTGGAGATCAGGTGACCGAAGAGGAAGATGATCCCCAGGATCATCACGGCCATCACCCCGGCCACGATGGCATACTGGCGCTGCAGCGCGTCGGCCCGCCTGTGGTGCCCCTCACGGGCCGTGGCAGGCAGCTCGGCCTTCATGGGCCCTGTCGCTCCCTACCCGCGGTCCGGGCCGCAGGCGCTCCTGAGGTCCTCCACGCGGTCGGTCCGCTCCCAGGTGAAGTCGGGCTCCTCGCGGCCGAAGTGCCCGAAGGCCGCCGTGTTCTTGAAGATGGGGCGCCTCAGGTCAAGGTAGTCGATGATTCCCAGCGGCGTGAGGGGGAAGACCTCGCGAATGGCGCTCTTGATGGTGTCCTCGGGGACCGTGGACGTCCCGAAGGTGTCGATCATGATGGACACCGGGTCGGCCACGCCGATGGCGTAGGCCAGCTGGACCTCCACCCGCGAGGCCAGGCCGGCGGCCACGATGTTCTTTGCCACGTGACGCGCCATGTACGAGGCCGAGCGGTCCACCTTCGTGGGGTCCTTGCCGGAGAAGGCGCCGCCACCGTGGGACCCCACCCCACCGTAGGTGTCCACGATGATCTTCCGGCCCGTCAGGCCGCAGTCGCCCTGGGGGCCGCCGGTGACGAACCTCCCGGTGGGGTTGATGAAGACCTTGGTGTCGTCGTCGATCATGGCCGGCGGGAGCACCCTGTCGATGATGATCTCGCGGACATCCTCCCGGAGGTCCCGCAGCGACACCAGGTCCGAGTGCTGGCAGGACACCACGATGGCCTCGATGCGTTTCGGCTCGAAGCCGTCGTACTCCACCGTGATCTGGCTCTTGCCGTCGGGCCGGAGCCACTCCAGCTCCCCGGTCCGCCTCGCCTCGCTCAGACGGCGGGTGAGCCTGTGGGCCAGCATGATGGGAAGGGGCATCATCTCGGGCGTCTCGTCGCACGCGAAGCCGAACATGAGCCCCTGGTCACCCGCACCACCCGTGTCCACACCCTGTGCGATGTCCGGCGACTGCGGATCGATGGAGGAGATCACGGCGCAGGTGGCGTAGTCGAACCCGAACTTCGCCCTGGTGTACCCGATCTCCTTGATGGTCTCCCTGACGATTCCGGGAAAGTCCACGTAGGTGCTGGTGGTGATCTCGCCTGCGATGAAGGCGAGGCCCGTGGTCACCAGCGTCTCGCAGGCCACCCGGCCCTTGGGGTCCTCCGCCATCACGGCGTCGAGGATCGCGTCGGAGATCTGGTCCGCGATCTTGTCCGGATGTCCCTCGGTCACGGACTCGGAAGTGAAGAGATGCACACCGTTTCGAGCCATCGAACCCTCCCTGGAAGCGGCCACGGTAGCACCACGGACCCGGGTGGTCAACGCGCCCGGAAGAGCCGGTGCACAGCGGTCCGGTCCCGTCACTCCGGTCCGTTGTCCCCGGGTGCTTCCCCGTGCCATCAGCGCCCCATGAGGACGTTTGCGAAAGAAGCCGTCGGGAGACTGCAGGAGGCCGCCCCGAGCCGCGACCGGCTCCCCGGCTCGACCTGAACGTCCATCCCCGCCTCGACGACCCGGTGCAACGCCTCTTCAACGCCATGGAGCCGGGAACCTACGTCCGCCCCCACCGTCACGCTCCGGACCGCTGGGAGCTCTTCCTGATCCTGCGTGGCCGGGCCGCGGTGCTCCACTGCCCCGAGCAGAACGGCCGAGCTGCCAGCACCGGGATCGGGACGCGGAGGACGCGGGGGTGCCGCCGGGGCATCCCCGGAGCCTGGAGCCCTCCCACCCCTACTTCCCCTCGCCCCTGCCCCCCTGCTCCCCTGCCTCCCCCACCTGCGCCCTCCAGGCCGCCGCGTAGCGCCCCCCAAGGGCCAGGAGCTCCTCGTGGCTGCCCGACTCCACGATCCGCCCCTCCGACATGAGGTGGATGGTGTGGGCCCTCCGCGCCGTGGTCAGGCGGTGGGTGACGATCACGGCGGTCCGGTTCCGGGCGAAGTCCAGGAAACGGTCCATCCACGCCACCTCGGACCAGGAATCCATGGCCGAGGTGGGCTCGTCCAGCAGGAGGACGGGTGCCTGCCGGATGAAGGCCCGGGCCAGTGCCAGGCGCTGCCACTGGCCAACGCTCAGTTCCTCCCCCCCCGCGTACCACCGGCCCAGGAGCGTGTCCAGGCCCTCCGGAAGCCCGCCGACGACCTCCCCGGCCCCTGCCGCATCCAGGGCGGCGAGCACCCGCTCCTCGTCCCCGAGGGCGTCCAGGTCGCCGAAGGCCACGTTGAGCCGGACGGTCTCGTTGTAGTGGACCGGCTCCTGGAGCAGCGCGGCCACCCGCCGCCGCATCTCCTCCGGGGGGAGCTTCCGAAGGTCCACGCCTCCCATGAGGACCCTTCCACCCTCCGGATCGTAGAGGCGGCAGAGGAGCTTCACCAGCGTGCTCTTGCCGGCCCCGTTGTCCCCGATGATGGCCGTGACCCTCCCTCCGGGCATGGAGAGTGAGAAGTCGTCCAGGACCGGACGCTCCATGCCCGGGTACCGGAACGCCACCCGCTCGAACACCAGGTCCGGGGCCTCCCGGAGGGCCGTCGCCCCGGCCCCACCGTCCACCGTCACCAGGCCGGGACGGAGATCGAGGAACTCCATCAGGTTGCCGAGGAAGAGGCTGTTGGCGTAGATCTGGCCCGCCGTCTCCAGCAGCGAGCGCATGAGCTTCTGCCCCTGGAGGAAGGCCTGGGCGAACATGGCGAGGTCGCCGAGGGTCACGGCCCCGGCGAGCGCCCGGTGGACCATCCAGACCAGGGCCACGCCCATGACACCCAGCCCCACGACGGAGGCCGCCACCTCGCCCAGGGCCGAGCGGCGAACCAGCTCCAGGCGCTCCCGCCGCAGGCGGCCCTGGAGCGTGTCGTAGAGGCTCCTGAAGTGGTCGCCGAGACCGAAGAGCCGGATCTCCGCGGCCGGCTCCCGGGCGGTCACGAGCCAGTCGCAGTACCAGGTCCGCCGCTCGTCCGTGGTGGTCCGGACCCGCCACCGGTGCTGCGCCAGGGCGTAGCGGAGCACCACGAAGAGGGCGGGCGCCGTGCTGGCCAGCAGCGCCAGGGGGATCCACCATCCGAAGCGGAGCAGCACCCCGGCCATGGCCACCAGCGTGAGGGTCGACTGGAGCAGCATCCCCAGGTTCTCCACGACGGCCACGGGCCTGTGGCGGGCGTCCACGCGGGCGCGGTGCAGGCGGTCGAAGTAGTCGGGGGAGTCGTAGGCCGCCAGGTCCATCCGCAGGGCCCGCTCCTGGATCAGGCCCGTGATGTGATCCCGGACCAGCTCCGCCTGGGCGGTCCTCAGCCATCGGGTCAGGGCCCTCAGGGCCTCCGCCAGCACCAGCACGCCGGCCAGGGCCACCGCCAGGGCCACGGGCGGGCCCAGCTCGCCGCCCGAGCCCGTGGCGGCCACCAGGGCGTCCACGAAGAGCTTGGTGAGCACCACGGTGGCCACGGGAAGCACGCCCTGGAACACCAGCAGCGCCAGCCAGGCGTGGAGCCGCCAGCCCGCGGCCCGCCGCACCAGGCCCAGGGCTGCCGGCAGGTGCCGGAGCTCCCGGAGCGTCGGGAGCAGGTCACGGCCTCCGGGCGCGGCGGGGATCGTCACACCTGCTCCTCCATGCGGAAGACGAAGCCGGAATCGAAGGGCAGCGGCTCACCGGCGGGCAGCTCGGCCAGGAACCGCAGGATCACCCGCGTGGCGACCGCGGCGTGCCGGCCCAGGTTCGCGGCCAGCTCCTCCGGCGCGGTGGGCGGGTCCACCACCCCGTTGGCGTGGTCCACGCCGAAGCCCAGCACGGCGTAGGGCAGCTCGAGCTCCCCGGCCAGCACCGCCTCGGGCCCGCAGGTCTGGCTCAGCGCCGTGCCCCCAACCGAGCGGAGCCAGGCGATCTCGGTCCTCGTGTTCAGACGGGGCCCATCCACGTGGACGTAGCACCCGCCGTCCACGGGCTCCAGCCCCTCCTCGAGGGCGGCGGCGAGCAGCCGGCGTCGCAGCCCCGGGGAGAAGGGGGTGGCCATGATGAGGTGCCCCCGGCGGGGATCCCCGGGCTCGGTGAAGAAGGTGGCGAGCGTCCCGTCGGGAAGGCGGTTGGAGGGGAAGAACAGCTCGTCGAAGACCAGCGGCCGCGCCAGGGGGATGGAGGGGTCCATGATGCCCACCACGGTGGTGCCCAGCACCGCCTCCACCCCGGCCTCCCGGAGCGCCCACAGGTTGGCCCGGTGCCTCACCTGGTGGGACAGGCGCTCGTGGCCGGCACCGTGGCGGGCCACGGCCACGAGCTCGTGCTCCCCCACCATCGCCACCTGGCAGCCCACCGTCCCCCAGGGTGTCCCCACCTCCACCTCCCTGGCCTCGAGGTGTCCCTCCAGCTCGTAGATCCCCGTTCCCGTGATCAGCCCGATGGTGCTCACTCCGCTGCCTCCTTTGCCCACAGTTCCTCCAGAAACCCCTCCAGCGTCCCGGCAACCTCCTCCCGCTGATCCGACCCTCCGAGGACCGACCGGAGGTCCTCCAGCGTGTCCACGTCCCGGAGCACCTCGAGCTCCTCCCAGGCCACGCCCGCCTCCCGGAGGCGCTCCCGCGTGGCGGCGAGCGTCGTCTCCGAGGACCAGGGTACCCCGGAGAAGCAGTCCACGCCCGGCGCCCGCTGGCCCACCAGCCAGTACCCCCCGTCGGCAGCAGGCCCCAGGACCACCGGCGTCTCCTCCAGCCGGGCGAGGGCCTCCGCGAGGTGGCGCGGTACGAGCTCCGGGCAGTCGGAACCCACGAGCACGGCCGTCTCCGCTCCCCTCGCGAAGGCGCCCCGGAGGGCGGCGAGCATCCGGCGTCCCAGGTCGCCCCCCTCCTGGACCTCCAGCCGGACCCCGTCGGGAGGCAGCCAGCCCGCCGAGGGCGGTTCGGCGAGGGAGAGGGTCACCCGCTCCCCCGTTCCCAGGCCGCACCGGATCGTGTGGCGGAGGACGTGCCGGTAGATCTCCGCCGCGACCCCCGCGCCCACCGACGCGGCGAGCCGCGTCTTGACCTTCCCGGCCACGGGCTCCCGGCCGAACACGATCACCTCTCTCATCGGACGTTCCGGTACCACCGGGCCAGGGTCCACGGCGAGACGCCCATCCTGAAGAGGGCTGGGAAGGTGGCCGTCATGAGCCGGGTCCTCACGGGATGCCGCTCGAACCGCCGCGCCGTCGTCCGGATCTCCAGGGGGAGTGTCCGGATCCGCCCGAGGCGGGCCGCCGCCCGGGCGAAGTCCAGGTCCTCCATGAGCGGGATCGGCGGATAGCCGCCCAGCCGCTCGAAGACCTCCCTGCGGACCGCATGGCCCTGGTCACCGTAGGGCAGGAGCCCCAGCCTCGACCTCAGGTCCAGCAGGCGCAGCCACCGGCGGCGGAGTGCCCCCGCGCCGGGAGTGGCGGGCTCCGTGTGGAGGCGGAAGCAGCTCAGCGCAACCGCCGGATCGTCCAGGGCCTCCATGACCGCAGGAAGCCACCCGGTGGGGAGCCGGCAGTCCGCGTGGAGGAAGAGCAGCCGGGGCGCCCGGGCGGCCCGGGCACCCCGGTTGAGCTGCTGGCCGCGTCCCGCATCCCCCCGGACCACCCGGACCTCCCTCTCCACCGAGACGAGATCCAGGGTTCCGTCCCGGCTCCCCCCGTCGCTCACCACGACCTCCACGGCGGGGTCGTCGCCGATGCTCGCGAGGGCACCGGGGAGGGTCTCCTCCTCGTCCAGGGTCGGGATCACCACCGAGAGGGACGGCGTCGGGGGGTGCGGGGAGTCCACGGTGCTCATCGCAGGCCCGATTGTACGGCACGGGACGTGTACCATGGGCTCCTGATGACGGATTCCGGACCTTCCGAGCGGCAGATCCTGGACGAGGCCGCGGCCTGCCGGCGCTCTGCGGCGCTCCTGGCCGGCGTGGAGACCGGCCTGACCGCGATCCTCGGCGGGACGGAGGGCGCGCCGTGAGGCGTCGCCTCGCCAGAGTGGACGAGATCCCGCAGAAGGGGCTCCGCTTCACCTGCCGGGAGGGGCCCTTCGACGAGGAGGGCATCCTGCTGCGGCTGCCCGGCGGCACGGTCCGGGCCTACAAGAACCTCTGCCGTCACCTGCCCGTCAGGCTGGACGAGCGCGACCCCGGCACACTCTGGGACCCGCAGGGCCGCCACCTGGTCTGCGCCGCCCATGGAGCCCGCTACCTCCCCGCCGACGGACTCTGCGTCTCCGGGCCCTGCGAGGGCTCCCACCTCAGGGAGCTCCCCGTGACTGTCGAGGACGGCATCGTCTGGCTGGACGAGGGGGTTCTCGGCGCTTTCTTCGCGTGACCGGAGCGCCGGACCGACCCCTCCTGGAATAGGCGCGCCCTCCGGGGTATTTCACCTGAGTGGGACCCCGGGAAGGGATGCGCAGCGCAGTTCGCGAACCGGGGGCACCACGAGACGGATGCCGGCAGGAATGTCATGGTGGGTTCGTCACCGGCCAGGAACAGAGTGAGTATGACCCGCTTGATGCCTGCAGGGATCCGATGCGGATCGAACGGGAAGAAGAAAGGGGAAAGGGCAGATGATCGTAGGGGTACCGCGAGAGACGTTCCCCGGGGAGCGGCGTGTGGCCCTGGTGCCGGCGCTCCTCCCGGGGCTGACACGGGCGGGGCTGGAGGTCCTCGTGGAGACCGGAGCCGGAACGGAGGCCGGGTTCACGGACGAGGCCTACACCGACAAGGGCACCACCATCGCCGGGTCGCGCGCCGAGCTCTTCTCCAGGGCCGACGTCATCCTCCAGGTCCGGGCGCCGGGCTCCAATCCCGAGGAGGGAAGGAAGGACCTGGAGCTGCTCCGGGAGGGACAGGTGGTGATCGGCTTCTGCGATCCCCTCCTCTCCCTGGAGATCACCCGGGCCCTGGCCGAGAGGGGGGTGACCCTGTTCTCCATGGAGCTGATGCCCCGGATCACCCGGGCCCAGAGCATGGACGCCCTGTCCTCCATGGCCACCATCGCCGGCTACAAGGCCGTGCTGCTGGCCGCGAACACGCTGCCGCGCATGTTCCCCATGATGATGACGGCTGCGGGCACCCTCGCCCCGGCCCGCGTCTTCGTGGTGGGCGCCGGCGTGGCGGGCCTCCAGGCCATCGCCAGCGCCCGGCGCCTGGGTGCGGTGGTGGAGGCCTACGACGTGCGGCCCGCCGTCCGCGAGCAGGTGGAGAGCCTGGGCGGCAAGTTCGTGGAGCTCGAGCTCGACACGGGGGAGGCCGAGGATGCGGGGGGCTACGCGAAGGAGCTCGGCGAGGACTTCTACCGGAAGCAGCGGGAGATGATGCTGCGGGTGGTGGCCGGCTCCCACGTGGTGATCACCACGGCGGCCATCCCGGGCAAGAAGGCCCCCATCCTGGTGACCCGGGAGATGGTGGAGGGCATGGAGCCGGGCTCGGTGATCGTGGACCTGGCCGCCGAGCGCGGCGGCAACTGCGAGCTGACCCGGCCGGGCGAGACGGTGGACCACGACGGCGTCACCATCCTCGGCCCGCTCAACATCCCCGCCACGGTCCCCTACCACGCCTCCCAGATGTACGCCAAGAACATCACCACCTTCCTCCTCCACCTGGTGGAAGAGGGTGAGCTGACCCTGGACACCGACGACGAGATCACCGCCGGTACCCTCGTGACCCGGGGGGGCCGGGTGGTCCATCCCCGTGTCCTGGAGCTCCTCGGCTCCGGGGACGGGACGAAAGGAGCTTCCTCATGAGCGACCTGGTCATGCTGCTGACCGTCTTCGTTCTGGCCATCTTCGTGGGATTCGAGGTCATCACGAAGGTGCCGCCCACACTCCACACGCCCCTCATGTCGGGCTCCAACGCCATCTCCGGCATCACCATCCTCGGTGCACTGGTGCTCGCCGGGGCCCTCGGCGAGGCCCCCCTGGCCAAGATCCTGGCCACGGTGGCCGTGGCCTTCGCCACCATCAACGTGGTGGGCGGGTTCCTGGTGACCCACCGCATGCTGATGATGTTCAAGCGGAAGTGAGGACCGTGACATGCTGAGCCCGAACGTCGTCAATCTGATCTACCTCGTGGCCGCGGTCCTGTTCATCCTGGACCTCAAGTGGATGTCCCACCCCCGCACGGCCGTGCGCGGCAACCTCGTGGGTGCCGTCGGCATGGCCCTGGCCATCGGCGCCACGCTGCTCAGCCAGCAGCAGGAGTGGTCCTACATCCTCGTGGGCGTGACCGTGGGCTCCGTCATCGGCGCCGTGGCTGCCCTGAAAGTGAAGATGACCTCCATGCCCGAGATGGTGGGCCTCTTCAACGGATTCGGCGGCGGCGCCTCGATCCTGGTGGCCGGCGCGGCCCTCATCGCGGCCTACAGCGGCCTCGCCCACGGCGAGGCCATGAACCTCCAGGAGAAGATCGCCACCGTGGCCTCGGGCATCATCGGTTCGGTGACCTTCTTCGGGTCCTACGTGGCCTTCGGCAAGCTGGCCGAGTTCCTGGCCGTGACGTGGAAGCTTCATCCCTGGCAGAAGGCCGTCAAGTACGGCTTCTCGCTGGCGGTGGCGGCCGGGGGGGTCTGGTACGGCTACGGTGCCGGGTTCGACCGCTGGGCCATCGTGACCGCGGTCTCGGCCGTGATCATCGCGGCCCTGCTCCTGGCGAAGCAGGACCGCTTCCCCGGCATGGACGCCCTCAAGGGGCTCTCGGCCGTGGTGTCCGTGGGGCTCGGCGTGCTCCTGGTGATGAACCCGGAGAGCATGGACCTGTTCTGGGCACTCGTGGCCACCGGAGGCGTGCTGGGCGTACTGCTCACGCTCTCCATCGGCGGCGCCGACATGCCGGTGGTGATCGCCCTGCTGAACTCCTACTCGGGGCTGGCAGCCGCGGCCACCGGCTTCGTCATCAACAACACGGCGCTGATCATCTCGGGCTCCCTGGTCGGGGCCTCGGGGGTGATCCTCACCCAGATCATGTGCAAGGCCATGAACCGCTCCCTGACCAACGTGCTCTTCGGCACCATGGGTCCCACATCGGAGACGCCCGACGCCGACGAGGTCTACAGGACGGTGAAGTCCACCTCCGCCGAGGAGCTGGCCATGATCCTGGACGGCGTGCAGCGCGTGGTGATCGTCCCCGGCTACGGCATGGCCGTGGCCCAGGCCCAGCACGCGGTCAGGGACCTGGCCAACCTCCTGGAGTCCCGCGGCGCCACCGTGGAGTTCGCCATCCACCCCGTGGCGGGTCGCATGCCCGGCCACATGAACGTGCTCCTGGCGGAGGCCGACGTCCCCTACGCCAAGCTCAAGGAGATGGACGAGGTCAACTCCACCATGGAGCAGGTGGACGTGGCCATCGTCATCGGGGCCAACGACGTGGTGAACCCCGTGGCCCGGACCGACCCCGGCTCCCCCATCGCCGGCATGCCCATCATCGACGTGGACAGGGCCCGCACCGTGGTGGTGATCAAGCGGAGCCTGAGCCCCGGCTTCGCCGGCATCCCCAACCCGCTCTTCGCCGCCGACAACACCCTCATGTACTTCGGCGACGGCAAGAAGGCCATCACCGAGCTCATCGCCGCGCTGAAGGAGAGCTGAACCCGGCGCATCGTGACGACCCGCGGCGGGGCCTCCGGGCCCCGCCGTCTCGCGTCATGCGACACCGGCCGCTCCAAGACGGGGCCATTCGAGGTGATCTCCCGCACAGACTCCTGCAGGATCCGAGGTACCATGGAGATACACATCGGACCGGGTCAGCGCGTTCGTGTGCCGGCACCGGTCCCCTATCGGGAGTACTGTCATGACCCGCAAGATCGAACGCCGTCCCCACGCGGAGCCGGGACCAGGCTGCCGCCGCGCCAACCACGTCGTGTGGATCACCCTCGGAATTCTTCTGCTCATGGGAGGAGCATCCCTCCTTGCTGCCAGTGGGCTCCAGGGAACCCTCGAGGGCACCCTCACGCTGGTCTGGGGTGATGGAAGACCGGGTGAGGCTCCTCTCGAGGGGCCGGTCCCCTGGCTCACCGACGCCTCCGGGACCTCGGTGGAGCTCCGGATACCCCGGGACATCGCCCGGGCGGCCGGGGGCCTGCTCGAGCTCAACGGGCGACGGCTCAGAGTGGAGGGCGCCTGGCTCACGGTACCGGCTGTGATCAGTGCCACCGGCGTGCTGGCAGTGACGGCCATCAGGCCCCTCGAAGAGACGGCTCCCGGAACCGTCGCCGCCGTCAGCGGGTCCCAGCCGTGGGTCTCCGTCATGTGCAAGTTCTCGGATGTGGCCGCAGAGCCCAAGGACCTTGCCTACTTCCAGAACATGTTCTCCGGGACCGCCCCCGGACTGGATCACTACTGGCGGGAGCTTTCCTATGGCAACGTGAACGTGGTGGGCAGTACCGCACGGGGTTGGTACACGCTCCCGCAACCTCATTCCTACTACGTGGACGCCTCGGGCAACGCCGACCTGGACAGGCTCTTCAACGACTGCACGGCCGTGGCCGACGCCGACATCTACTACCCCGGTTTCGTCGGGATCAACCTGATGTTCAACGACGACATCGGCCCCTACGCCTGGGGAGGGAGCCGCCACGCGAACCTGGACGGCTCCAGCAGGATCTGGAGGGTCACCTGGGAACCCCCGTGGGGCTACGGCAACGTCTGTGTGATGGACCACGAGATGGGCCACGGTTTCGGCCTTCCCCACTCCCACCACTCGGCCACCTACGACAACACCTGGGACGTGATGAGTGACACCTGGTCCTACACCTCGTCCGATCCCACCTACGGCCGGGTGGGCCAGCACACGATCATGTACCACAAGGACAGTCGCCTCGGGTGGCTCCGGCCTCCGGAGAAGGTGACGGTGAGCTCCGGGGAGTCCACCACCGTTCGCCTGGAGAGGAGCGCCACGCCCACGGAGCCGGGACCGAAGATGGTCAGCATCCCCATCGCCGGCTCGACGACCAACTTCTACACCGTGGAGGCCCGGAAGAGGGTCGGTTACGACGTGGGAACCCCGGGCGAGGCGGTCATCATCCACAAGGTCGACACGACCCAGATGATTCCCGCGACGGTCCAGGGAACCAACGGTGCGGCAGGGGCCATGTGGACCCCCGGCGAGGTCTTCCGGGACACCACCAACAACATCGGGATCGCCGTGACGGGATCCGACGACACGGGCTTCACGGTGGCCGTGGCGTCGGGTTCCGCCATGGCGGCCTCCTACCCGGCCATGGACGCCCATGCCGGCACGGGAACGAGCTCCAACACGAACGGTGTCCTCGAACCCGGTGAGACGGTCCTGTTCGAGCCGTCGTGGACCAACGCCTCCACGAGCTCCGTGAGCCCCAACGGAACGCTCGGGTCGTTCACCGGACCGGGCGGAGCCACCTACTCACGCCCCGATGCGGCGGCCTCATACGGCACCGTGGACTCCGCCGCCACGGCCAGTTGCACGGACACGGGAAACTGCTACACCCTGGCGGTCTCCAACCCCACGTCACGGCCTGCCCAGCACTGGGACGCGACGGTGACCGAGACCCTCAGCTCCGGTGCCACCACGACGTGGACGATCCACATCGGATCGAGCTTCGACGATGTGCCACCGGGACAATGGGCCTACCCCTTCATCGAGGCCCTCTTCCACTCCGGTGTCACGGCCGGTTGTGGCGCCGCCGACTACTGTCCGGGTACCAGTGTCACACGGTGGCAGATGGCCGTGTTCCTCGGAGCGGCCCTCACCGGAAGCTCCGTTCCGGTGAGTGGGACGGTGGAGGGTCTGGGCAACTACAACTGTGTCGCGGGCGGAACCTCGGTGTTTGCCGATGTCCCGCCGGATGACCCGGGTTGTCCCTCCATCCACTACATCGCTGCCCGCGCCATCACGGCGGGGTGTGGCGGCGGCAACTTCTGCCCCTCGGACGACGTGACCCGCTGGGAGATGGGGGTGTTCCTGGCCACCGCCATGGCGGGCACCACGGTGCCCACCTCCGGAACCGTCGCGGGACTCGGATCGTACAGCTGTGTCGCTGGAGGAACTTCTCTCTACTCGGACATTTCTCCCACCGACGCGGGGTGCCGCTTCATCCACTTCCTCGCCGCGAAGGGCGTCACGGCAGGGTGTGGCGGCGGCAACTACTGTCCGGACGATCAGCTCCTCCGCGACCAGATGGCCGTGTTCCTCACATCTGCCTTCGATCTGAAGCTGGCCGCGCCCTGACCCGCATGATTCATGATGCTTCGACTGCGCCACGCGATCCGTCGTTGCTGGCAGCGTCTTCTCGGCTCGGTCGTTCGAGGTGCGGCAGGCACTCCTTCGCTCCCTTGCCTTGTGAGAACACCACCAGCAACGGCGTCTCGCACCGCTCGCCACGAACCCTCCCGAACACTCCAGGTGAGAGCATCGATCGGCGTGGCGTGAAATCCCGACCCCTCGGTTGACACCCCGGCCATGTGCCGGAAGAATGGGCGGCACATGTTCGGCCCGACCTCCGCAAACCGTGGACACCGCCTGTTCCTGGCTGCCGCCGATGCCCTGGTCGTGGTGGGAGCCGGGACCCTGGCTGCATGGATCCGCTTCCCCTCGCACCTGTTCAGCGACAGCATCCGCGAGATCGTGGCGCATCCCTGGTTCGTGATGAGTGCCATCGGCGCGGTCTGGGCGCTCTCCACCACCTTCGACCTCTACCGACCGGAGGTCTGGCCCACGCTGGACCGGCTCATGGTGCGCCTGGCGGCCCTTGCCGTGACGCTCCCCGTGGCCATCGCCCTCCTCGTGTACGCGGTCCCCCCCTGGCGGTTCGGCCGGGGGTTGCTGGTCCTCACGGTGCTGTTCACACTTGCGGGATCGGCCCTCGTCCGCATGCTCTGGAGGGCCCGGGCCGTGCACTGGGTCCCCAGACCTGCCGTGGTCATCGGTCACGGTCCCGTGGTGGAGTCCCTGTCGCAGGAGCTGGAGCACCATCCCGCTCCACCGTTCAGGATCGTGCGCCGGCTGGAGGAGCTCCCCGAGGACACGGACCCCGAATCGGTCCGGTCGGTCCTTGGAGGAGCGGAGCTCGTCATCGTGGCCCAGCTGGCGGACCCCGAGACGTGGGACCGCCTGGCGGCCCTGAACTTCTCGGGCACCACCGTGATCGACGCTCCGGGCGCGTTTGCCCGGCTCACGGGCAGGATCCCCATCCGCCAGGTGGACGCCCGCTGGTTCATCGCCTCGGGCGATTTCACGGCGGTGTCGACCTCGGCGTTCCACCACGTCCAGCGTTTCCTTGACCTGATCGGCGCCTCCCTCCTCCTTCTCCTTGCATCACCCGTCTTCACGGCCGCGGCCCTGGCCGTGCTCCTCACCAGCGGGCGACCCATCCTGTACCGGCAGGAACGGCTCGGGAGATTCCGCCGTCCCTTCACTCTCTTCAAGCTCCGCACCATGGCGCGTGACGCCGAGAAGGACGGCCCCCGGTTCGCCGCGTCGAACGACTCCCGTGTCCTGCCGGTGGGGCGGTTCTGCCGCAGGTGGCGCATCGACGAGATCCCCCAGCTGCTCAATGTCATCAGAGGAGAGATGAGCCTCGTGGGACCCCGGCCGGAACGGCCCGAGGTGGCGTGTGAGCTGGAACGGCTGATTCCCTTCTATGCCTTCCGGTACTCGGTCCGGCCGGGCATCACGGGCTGGGCCCAGGTCAACCACAACTACTGCGTCTGGCCCGAGGACCATGCCCTGAAGCTTGAATACGATCTCTACTCACTCCGGCATCACGGCCCCGGGCTGTACGCCCTCGTCCTGCTCAGGACCCTCGGTGCCCTGGTCTTCCGGCCGGGGCGTTGACCGGATTCCTTCAATCTGAAAGAATGAACATATGGATGCCAACGACACGCAACCTGAAGTCTGCTCCATCCACGAGATCGATCCGGACGCTGTCAAGCGGGTGCAGGAGCGCGCGCTCCCGGAACGAACCATCGAGCGCCTGAGCCGTCTCTTCTCCGCACTGTCAGATCCCACACGCCTGAGGATCCTGCACGCACTGACGGTCACCAAGGAGCTCTGTGTGTGCGACCTGGCGGTGATCGCCAACCTGTCTGTCTCGGCAGTCTCGCACCAGCTTCGCCTTCTCAGGGACCGCGACCTCGTCCATGCGCGGAGGGACGGCCGCATGGTGTACTACAGCCTCTCCGACGAACACGTCCGGCATCTCATCGACACCGGCGCCGTGCACGCCAACGAGCAGTAGGGTTCCTACCGGGCGGGACCCCCGGGCGCCTTCACGGCCCCCCTGATCTGTGGGAGCGGAAGAAGGCACAACCTCGGGCGTGCTCGGTGACCCCGGACCCCGTTCTCGAACGCGACAGGACGGGATCCCGCCCCTACCAGGGCCGGGACCAGCGGGTCCCCGCCCCCGGGCCGTAGACCACCGCATTCACGAGGAGCCTCCGGGCCCCGAGGGTGACCCCCCGGAACGCCGGGTTCTCGAGGAAGAGCAGGACCTGGCCACGCCCGACGGACTCCCGCGTCAGCCAGGCGGTCCCCGACCACCGTCCCGCCGCCTCCGGCCAGAGCAGGCCCCCGAGGTGCATGCGCTCCGGTGACGCCAGCCGCACCACGGTGACGCCCGGCACATCGGTGACCAGCGCGAAGGGAGCGTTCACCAGGACCGGGAGCTCCTCACCGAGCCCCCACGTGAGGAAGGTGTCCGTGTCGAGCTCCGCCAGCAGGAAGGCCCCCCTCGGCCTGAACCTCCTGAGCCTCGCATCGGCTCGCTCCAGGTCCTCCTCGGGCACCTTCTTGAGCCCCGGGGCGAGCAACGGCCTCACCCAGTCCGCCAGGACCACGGGCTTCCCGAGCTCTCCACCCTGCCCGGGCGCGGCAAAGGCCTCGGCACCCGGGCCGATCACGGGAGACACGGCCAGGGGGTCCCCGCCCGATGGGCCGGCTTTCCGGCCTCCGCTCTTTCCGGGAACCCTGAGCCCGGCGCCGCGGAACCTGCCGGCGCGGTCGACCTCGATGGCCGACGGGCCGAACACCACGGGCGGGAAACGGTCCAGGGCCTGCCGGCGGAGCTTCACCCCGCACATCTTCGCCCCCTCGTCGGCCAGCATCTCCGCGCCGCTGCCCATGGCGATGAGGGTCCCCCCCTCCTCCACCCATCGCCGGAGCCGCTTCATGGTGCCGGCACCGAGGGCTGCCCGGCAGGCCTTCACTCCTCCGAAGGATGGCGGCAGGATCAGGACGTTGTACCGCCTGAGGTCCACACGGGGAAGGCGCCCGGCCTCGATGGCGGAAAAACGCAGTCCCATCGCCTCGTCGAAGAGGTGCCAGACGGCCCCGTAGTCCGACGGCGAGACCGGCATGCCCGTGACCACCGCCACCCGCGGCTCCACGAGCGTGACGAAGTGGCGCCCCCCGAGATCGGGGCCCGACTCCGAGGCCGAGGTGGACACTCCGACGAACTCCACGTGCCGGCGATGTGCCACCTGGGCAAGCAACGTCTCCACCTCCGGCAGGTTGCCCTCCCTGCGCACGAGGAGCGAGCCGGCCGGGAAGGAGCAGCCCTCCACGGTGAACTCCCGGTCCGCCAGGCGGACCACGACATCCCCGGCCAGGAGATCCGCCGCGGCGAACACCGCCCGGTCGGGGGTTCCGTCGAGGATCCACCCGAAGGAGGCCTCCGCTTCCTCCACCCCGCCGGTGGGCTCCTCCGGTCCGGCGGGCCGCCACTCACCGGGGAGGGGTGTGGCGGACCACATGGCCTCGATCCCGAAGGCCAGCGGCAGCGACCATGCGGTCACCTCGTAGAGGCGCGAGCCCTTGCCCTTCTCCTGGTACTCACGCTCCTCCCTCAGGAACTCGTCGGACATGGGAACGTGGGGATCCATGAGGGCGCGCACCAGGAAGCCTGCGGGCTGGTCCGTCCGGACGCGCCACGCGCCGGCCGGCAGCTCCGTGTCCTCCGGAGCACCGGACACCGCATCCACCAGCCCCCGGACCGCCACCGGCGCCTCCAGGCGCTCCACCTCGATTCCCTGCTTCCGGAGGATCTCCACGAGACGGCGCACCCGGTCGGGATATCGCCGGGCCGGCAGGACCCAGGCCGCCACGCCCCGGCCGCCCTGCGCCGCCTCCCGGCGGATCCCGATCCAGGTCCGCAGCACCGCCTCGCGGTTCGCCGCCAGGGTTGCCAGGTTGGCCAGCGAGCTCGTGGCCTGGTGCTCCACGGCCTGCGCGAAGGTCCTCAGGGTCCCGCCCTCCTGCTGCACCACCGTTCCGGCGGTACGGGCCATCTCGTACAGAATCCCCACCGCCCCCAGGTACGAGCCCCACGAGGATCCGTACCCGGGGAAGAACTCCTCGTTCCACTCCGCCCGGTAGTACGGAAAGCCCCACCGGTCCAGGGCCCGGGCCTGGTCCGCGGAGAAACGCCCGGCCCAGGGCCTGAGCTTCGGCGATTTCCACGGGTTGAAGGGGTGCCTCGCCGGAGAGAAGAGGTAGGTGTCGTGGGCGCCCATCTCGTGGCTGTCCACCACGAGCTGCGGCGCCCAGGAGGCGATCATCACCGAACGCCGGCTCTCCGGCTGGACCATGGTGAACCAGTCCCTGTTGAGGTCGAACAGGTAGTGGTTTCCCCGTCCCCACGGCCAGACGGCCGTGTGCGAGAGGTCGTCGGTGTCGGGGTTGGGCACCTTGTGGGCGAAGGAGGCCGTCTGGGCGAGGTACCGCTCGCGCCCGTCGGGGTTCTCGCAGGGGTCCACCAGAACCAGGAGCTCGCGGCGCAGCATCCTGGCCGTCTCGTCCTCCCCGGCCACCAGCCGGTAGATCACGGCCACGGCGGCATCCGGGCTGGACAGCTCGTCCCCGTGGATGCCATAGGCGAGCCAGGCGACGGCCCGTGCGCCGGAAAGCAGGGCGGCCTCCTCCTCCGGGGACCGTCCCCTGGGGTCGGCCAGCCGGGCGTGTTCCTCCCGGAAGGCCTCCAGGCCGGAGATCACGCCGGGCTCGCCGATGGCCACCGCCACCAGGCGCCTCCCCTCGTGGGAGGTGGCGTAGTCCAGGATCCTCATCCGGGGCGATGCCTCGGCGAGTGCCTCCAGGTACGCCAGGATCTCCCCGTGGTGCAGGGGACGGGCACCCGGCTCGAAACCGAAGAACGCCTCCGGGCTCGGCAGGGTGGAATCGTAGACCGCTCCGGGAAAGAGCTCCCCGAGATCCACGCCATCCGGCGTGGCCGCGGATCCCGCCACCGCCACCGTGGCCATCGTCACCGTGATCAGAATGCAGCGAAGTCCCCGAATATCCATGGATCCTCCCCCGTGACGCACACTCCCCATCATACCCGTGCGCTCCTCGCGCCACCCCGGCTGGGGCCGGGGAGGAGCGTGCCACGCCCGGTCCGGGGACAGGGACGGGATCGGTGCCAGGGCCGTGGTCGGGACCACGGACAGGCGGTGGCGCCGGGTGTGAACGGTGGTGCGTGCCCGTTCCCCGGCGGAGCTCAGTTCTGCCGTTGCGGCTTCACGGCGGACATCTGGATGGACCTGGCCCCGGCGGCGCGGGCCAGGTCGAGGACGTGGACCACCACGCCGTAGTCGGCCCCCTGGTCTCCCTTGAGGATCACCGCCCCATCCTTTGCGCCCTTCACGATCCTGTCGATCTCCGTCTCCAGCCGCGCCTCGGGGATCTCGCGGTCGTCAACCCACACGCTGCCGTCGGCGGCGATGGTGATCACCGGCGGTTTCCGCTCACGCCCCTGGCCCACCTCCTCCGCTGTCCTCGCCTCCGGGAGCTTGAGCTTGAGGCGCTGGTCGGTGACGAACTGGGTGGTCACCGAGTAGAAGATCAGCAGGAGGAAGACCACGTCGATGAGCGGAGACATCTGGATCTCCGGTTTCCGTCGCGTTCCCAGCCTGGCCAGATGCATCAGTCGGTCTCCCCGCCTTCGGGCACCGTGGGCCGGCGGCGCACGAGGTGCATGAAGTCCAGCAACCGGGCCTCGATCTCCGCCAGGATGCCCTCGGCCCGGCTCTCCAGGTAGGCATGGATGAACAGCACGGGAATGGCGATGATGAGGCCCGTGGCCGTGGTCACCAGGGCCTCGGCGATGCCCAGTGACAGCTTCTCCGCGATCTGGGTGCCCGAGGAGGCCACGGCCGCGAAGATCTTCATCATGCCCAGCACCGTCCCCAGCAGGCCCAGCAGCGGGGCGCCCGAGGCGATGGTGGCCAGCGCGGGAAGGCCGCGCTCGAGGCTCCTGAGCTGCCTCCGGCCCACGTCCTCGAGCACCTCGCGGAGCTCGTCGTACGGCGCCGACCGGTTCTCCACCAGCGTGGTCACCAGCTCGGTGAAGGGTCCGGGGTGACGCCGGCAGTACTCCTGGACGTGCTCGTGGTCCCTCTGGGCCAGCAGCTGGGTGAGCGTGTTCACCTGGGTCTCATTCACGAAGCTGGACGGCCGGAGGACCCAGAGGCGCTCCAGGATGATGGCAACCGCCACCAGCGAGAGGAACGCCAGGGGGATCATCACCGGTCCGCCTGAAACAAGAATATCGATCATCTGCCTTCCCCAGTCTCCTTCATCGGTTCCATTCCGAAGGGCTCGTGTTGTAGAAGAACGTGATGGTGACACCTTCTCGTTCCACACCCGTCAGGTCGGACGGGAGTGGCCTGAAGGGTGACGAGAACGCGATGGCGTCGCGGGCTGCGAAGTCCATGGGCGGCTTGCCCGATTCGTCCAGGATCTGGAGACCCGTGACGGTCCCGTCCCGCTCGATGTAGAACCGGATCTTGACGACCCCCTGGACACCCAGCATGGCGATCTCGGGAATCCTCCAGTTGCGGCGGATCTTCCGGAGCATGGCCGCGGCGTACGGGCCCCAGTCGTACCAGCGGGTGTCGAAGGACAGCGCGCCCGGCTCCGCCCTCCCTCCCCGCCGGTCCGGGGCTTCGGGCAGGCCCCCGACGTCCGGGGGAAGGGACCATGCTCCCGGCGGCGGCAGCTTCAGGGAGGGCCTGGGCTGCGGTTTCCGGGGCTCACCCTCCCCGGCCCCCTCCTCGGCGGGCTTCTCGGAGGGTTTCTCCTCGCGCGGCCTCTCCTCCTCGGGGCGGGGCACCTCCTGCCGCTGCTGGGGACGTGGCACGGTCTGCTGCGGCGGTCCCTGCTGGCGCGGAGGGGTTCCGCGGTCCAGCCGCCGCCCACCCTGTGCCCGGACCAGCTGAGGGGTGTTCCCCTTCGTCTCCGGCTTCCGCGCGTTGGGCTCGCCCTCGCCCCCGTGGGCCCTCCGGTCCATGTCGGACAGCGGGACGGGTTCGTCGGGCGGCTTCTCCTCCTTCTGGTCGGGAAGGTCCACGAGCTCGAACTGGAGTGGCCGCTCCTCCTGCTGCTGTGGCTGGATCTTGAAGCGCTCGGCCACCCGGGCAGCCGAAGGCCACACCTTCCTCACACCGGGTATGAGCAGGAAAATGGCGATCAGGTGCAGCAGGAGAGAGATCTCCAGCGCCCTGCGGAATGTACTCCGGTCGTCCCGCACGGCCCATACCCTAGCAAGACCCGTGCCCGAAAGGAAACCGGATCTCGATTCACTGTTCGGGGCGAGGCTGCAGGGTTACCATGTGATCATGAATCAACCTGCAATCCGTGCGGTCCTCGTCCTGTTCCTCCTGCTGACCGTTCCGGCCGTGGGGCTGCATGCCGCGGACGAACCGGTGGAGGGCCAGCTGGCCCGCGTCGTGGGCCTCGCGTCGACGTCGCCGTTCCTCCGTGAGCGGGCCTCGATGCTCCTGGACGGCATCGGTCCCCGTCCGGCAGGGACACCCAACGGCCTCCACGCCGAGGAGCTCGCGGCGCAGACCTTCCGCACCGCAGGGGTCCCCCTGGTGTTCGCAGAGCCCGTCACCGTGCCGATGTGGCAGGTCCACAGGGCCACCCTGACCCTCGTGGAGCCCACGGAGTACGAGGCCTCCGCCGTGGCCCTGGCCAACGCCGCGTCCACCCCGCCCCAGGGTCTGCTGCTGGAGGTGATCGACGGCGGTCAGGGCACCCCGGAGGAGATCGCGGCGCTGGGGGATGCCGTCGACAACAGGGCCGTCCTGGTCCGTTCGGGAGTCCCCGAGGGTCATCGGCGGCTCCACCGGAGCGCCACGTACGAGACCGTGGCCCGGGCCGGTGCGGCGGCGTTCCTCCACGCGCCTCCGGACCCGGCCTCTCCGGCCCGGTCGGGAACGGTCACGCTGGACGGAACACCCGGTCCCATCCCCGCCCTGGGCATCTCCGGGCGCGTGGCCGCCTGGCTGTCGCGACTGCTCCGCGAGGGCCGGTCCGTGCGTGTGCGGGTGACGCTGCTGGCCGACCGGGTTCCCGCCACGGCCCACAACGTGGTGGCCGAGATCCCGGGCCGGCGCCCGGAGGAGGTGATCCTCCTCGGGGCCCACCTGGACTCCTGGGACCTGGCACAGGGAGCGGGCGACAACGGGACGGGAACCCTCGTGCTCTGGCAGGTGGCCCGGACCCTGGTCGAGCAGGGCCTCCGTCCCCTGCGCACCCTCCGCTTCGTCTCCTTCACCGGCGAGGAGCTGGGGCTCCTGGGCTCGAGGTCCTACGTCGAGCGCCACCGGGAGGAGCTCGGGTCCATCCGCGCCATGGTCAACCTGGACATGGTGGGTGAGCCCACGGGTTTCGGGGCCATGCTCCAGCCCGGGGTCCTGCCGTTGCTCGGGCATCTCGCCCGGCGGCTGGCCGGTTTCGGCCTGGACCCCGAACCCCTGGACCGGGCGTGGCTCCACTCCGACCACCAGCCCTTCCTCCTGGCAGGGGTTCCGGTGATCACACTCCGCAGCCGCCTGCGGGAAGAGGTCCGGGACGCCTGCCACTCGGACCGGGACACCATCGACGTCCTCGACCCGGGCCGCCAGCAGAGGGCGGCCGCCGTGGTGGCCGCCCTGGCATGGCAGCTGGCCACGGTGGAGGAGCTGCCGACCCGTTCCCTGGAGCCCGCCGAGGTGGTCCGCCACCTCCACGACGCCGGGATCACCGTGGACGGGCCGGTGGACCGGGTGCCGGGCGGACGCCGGGAATGACCGACCCCTCCCCCGGCCCGAAGGGTCTCTACGTCCATCTCCCCTTCTGCGCGAGCCGTTGCGCCTACTGCACCTTCGTGGTCTCCACCGAGCGCCGGCTCGTGGGGGCCTACGTGGAGGCGATCCACCGGGAGCTCGAGCTCCTGGATCTCCCGGAAGGCACCCCGCTCGAGACGGTGTACCTGGGAGGCGGGACGCCATCGCTGATCGGCGGAGGGGAGCTCGCCGGGCTTCTCCGGGCGATCCTGGAGCGACACCCGGGGGTCCCCGGAATCGAGGTCACGACGGAGGCCAACCCCGAGGACCTCACGCCGGAGCTCCTCGGGCTGTGGACGGCCGCGGGGATCAACCGCATCTCCATCGGCGTCCAGTCCTTCGTGGACGGGGAGCTCACCGCCATCGGTCGCCGCCACGACGCCGCCCGCGCACGGGCCGCCTGCCACCTTCTGGCTCGTGTTCCGTCCGTCACCTGGAACCTCGACCTGATCCTGGGGATTCCAGGCCAGACGCCGGAGAGCCTCGAGGTCTCACTCGCCGGGGCCCTCGAGGCAGCACCCCACCACATCTCCGTCTACATCCTGGAGATGGACAAACCCCACCGGTTGCAGGAGCTGTACCGGAGGCATCCCGACGAGTTCCCGGGTGACGACACCGTGGCCGGGCTCTACCTCCGGGTCCACGAGGTCCTGGGAAAGGCGGGATACGAGCACTACGAGATCTCCAACTTCGCCCTCCCGGGGGCCGAGGCGCGCCACAACCTCCGCTACTGGGACCGCCGGCCCGTCCACGCCCTCGGCGTCGGCGCCCACGGCAACGACGGGAACCGGCGCTGGGCGAACCTCGAGTCCCTCGCCGGGTACCTGGAGGCGATTCGCGGCGGCGAGCGGCCTCTGGCCTGGGAGACGACCCTCTCCCCCCGGGAGATGCTGGCCGAGGGCCTCATGCTGGGCCTCCGGCTCGCCGCCGGCGTGGACCGGGGCTCGGCGGACGCCGGCGGGGCCTCCTTTCCGGAGTTCGGGAGGATGCTGGAGGGCTTCCTCCAGCGGGATCTCGCGGTTGAGGATGCCGGGAGGATATTCCTGACACCGGAGGGGTGGCTGCTCTCCAACGAGCTGTTCGCCACCCTCGTCTGAGGACGGCTCCCACACCCGGCCCGGCACTGCTATCCTGTCCCGCAGCTTCGGGGAGGAACCCATGGCACTACGGCACGAGAAACTGGCCTTCGTGGGATGCGGCATGATGGGAGAGGCCATGGTCAAGGGCCTGCTGTCCAGGAAGCTGGTACGGCCCCAGCAGATCGTGGCGTCCCACCCGCGTCCCGAGAGACGGGAAGAGCTCGAACGGAACTACGGCATCCGGACCGCCGCCAACAATGCCGAGGCGGTGGAGGGCGCCACCGTGGTCACCCTCGCCATCAAGCCCCAGGTCCTGGACGAGGTCCTCGAGGGACTCGAGGGGCATCTGAATCCGGAGACCCTCCTCGTGAGCATCGTGGCGGGAGCCACGACCTCCCGGCTCAGGGAGGCCCTCTCCACACCCGGTGTGGTCCGGGTGATGCCCAACACACCGGCGCAGATCGGTCATGGAATGTCGGTCTGGTACCCCACCCCTCCGGTGGATGCCGCGGGCCGGGAGAAGGTCCGGACGATCCTCTCGGCCCTGGGCGCGGATGAGATCGTCCACCACGAGGATGAGATCGACATGGCCACGGCACTGAGCGGAACGGGGCCCGCCTACGTCTTCCTGTTCATGGAGGCCCTCATCGAGGCCGGGGTCCACCTGGGGTTCTCCCGCCGCGTGGCAGCGCGCCTGGTCCACCAGACCATGCTGGGTGCCGTGGAGTTCGCCATGGAGGCCCCGGAGCACGTGGCCCGCCTGAGGAACCAGGTCACCTCGCCCGGCGGAACCACGGCCGAGGCGCTCTACCAGCTGGAACGGGGCCGCCTCCGTACGGTCCTCTCTGACGCCGTCTGGGCGGCCTACCGCCGCGGACTGGAGCTGGGGGGCAGGAAAACGGACCGCAACCCGGGAAGCTGACATACGCTGACGCACCACGGACGGGATCGCTCCCAACGAGTGCTCAAGGACCGAAAAGCTTGTCACTATTCTTCACAAGCTCTATACTCTGCGTGTGAGTGTGTACCCCGTCACCCACCGTCAACAGATCCGGCGCAGGGCCGCCACACGGGTCGGGCCATCACGGTCACGCCCCCGCCCGGCCTGAGGCGCCACGAGGACAACCAAGGAGGGAACGATGTCCAAGCTGAAAGAGAAACTCGTCCAGAAGATCGAGGCCCACCGCCCCAGGACCACGCGCCTGCTCAAGGAGTACGGCGACGTCAAGCTCAGCGAGGTCTCCATCGCCCAGGCCATCGGCGGCATCCGTGGCGTCAAGTGCCTCGTGACGGACATCTCCTACCTGGACCCCTTCGAGGGCATCCGGTTCCGCGGCATGACCATCCCCGAGACCTTCGCCGCGCTGCCCAAGCCTCCGGGATCCGATTACCCCTATGTGGAGGCCCACTGGTACCTGCTGCTCACCGGTGACGTCCCCACCGAGGAGGAGACCCTCGAGATCGTGAAGGAGTTCAAGGAGCGGGCCAAGGTTCCCGAGTACGTGTTCGACATGCTCCGGGCCCTCCCCGAGGACACCCATCCCATGAGCATGTTCTCCGCGGCCATCGTGGCCATGCAGCGCGAGTCGATCTTCGCGAAGCGCTACAACGAGGGCATGTCCAAGATGGAGTACTGGGATCCCATGTACGAGGACGCCTCCAACCTCCTGGCACGGCTCCCCGTCATCGCCGCCTTCATCTACCGTCACAAGTACAAGGGTGGCGACATCATCCCGCCCAACCCCGACCTGGACTTCGGCGCCAACTTCGCCCACATGATGGGCATCGATCCGCCCTACGACGACGTGGCGCGCATGTACTTCATCCTGCACTCCGACCACGAGTCGGGCAACGTCTCGGCTCACACCACGCACCTGGTGGCGTCGGCACTCTCCGACGCCTACTACGCCCTCTCGGCGGGCATCAACGGCCTGGCGGGCCCGCTCCATGGCCTGGCCAACCAGGAGGTGCTGCGCTGGACCCAGAACTTCATGGAGAAGCTCGGCGGCAAGCTCCCCACCAAGGAGCAGCTGGAGCAGGCCCTGTGGGACACGCTCAACAGCGGCCAGGTGATCCCGGGTTACGGCCACGCGGTGCTCCGCAAGACCGATCCGCGGTACACCGCACAGCGCGAGTTCTGCCTCAAGCACCTCCCCGACTACCCGCTCTTCAAGCTCATCAGCATGATCTACGAGGTGACCCCGCCCATCCTCCAGAAGCACGGCAAGGCCAAGAACCCCTGGCCCAACGTGGACGCCCAGTCCGGTGTGGTGCAGTGGTACTACGGCGTCACCGAGTACGACTTCTACACCGTGCTCTTCGGCGTCGGCCGCGCCATGGGCGTGCTGGCCAACATCACCTGGGACCGCGCCCTGGGCTACCCCATCGAGCGTCCCAAGTCCGTCACCACCGACATGCTGGAGGAGGTGGCCGGCATCAAGTAGGCCGCGACCTGCATCGATGCTCCGGGGGGCGCCTCGCGGCGCCCCCTTCGTCGTCTCCACGACACGGTCTTTCGCCTCCGTGCACGAAGGTGTCGCGTCCGGGCAAGCGAGGGAGGTCACGGGACGGCATGCTCGTCCGTGATGCTCACGGGCGGAACGGAAGGAGGCTGCCATGGACCACTCCGGGTGGAGGCATCCGGTCGCGACCCGCTGCGGATGTCCGGCCGGCACGCGATGGATCGCGCTGGTTCCCCTGGTTCTGGGGCTCGCCATCCCCGGGGCCGCCGGCCGTCTCGACCCCGGGAGCCTCGACTACCTGGGAGCGTTCCGGCTCCCCGGCACCGGCGGCGACACGCCGGCCTCGTGGGACTGGGGCGGCCAGGCCATGACGTACGTCCCGGACGGCGATCCCTCCGGACCGGACGATGGATTCCCGGGGTCCCTCGTCGTCACGGGCACCGCGACGGAGAACTGGGTGTCCGAGGTCTCCATCCCGGCCCCGGTCCGCTCCGCCGACCCCGGGGCGCTGCCGGAGGCCACCACCCTCCAGCCCTTCGCCGACGTGCGCCAGGGGCTCTTCCCCGCCTTCGTGGAGCTGCCCCGGGTGGGCCTGGAGTACCTCCCGCCACGGGCCGGGCAGACCTCGGGCCACCTCTACCTGGCCTGGGGCCAGCACTACCACGAGGACCCCGACCTCGAGGTGGCCCCGACCCACGGCCGCTGCGAGATGGACCTCACCGATCCGCAGACCCGGGGGCCCTGGTGGGTGGGCACGGCCGCCGCCAACCGGGAGGGGTTCATCTACGCGGTGAACGACTACCTCTTCGCGATCCCGGACGGGTGGGCCGCCGAGCACACCGGGGGGCGCGCACTGGCCACGGGGAGGTTCCGGGACGGGGGCTGGTCGGGCATGGGGCCCGGCCTCGTGGCCATCGGTCCCTGGCTGGACGGCGACCCGCCGGGAACACCGCCGCCACCCGGCACGGAGCTCACCCACGTGGACCTGCTGCGCTACTCCACGGTGGGAAGCGGAGACGACCACCGCCTCCAGGGCTACAGCCCCGCCGACGGCTGGGGTGGTGGTGCCTGGCTCACCGCCGACGGCGATGCCGCCGTGGTCTTCGTGGGCACCAGGGCCTCGGGCTACACCTGGTACGGCTTCTTCACGCCCGGGGGCGTGGGAGCACCGCCGCTCTACCCCGAGGGCGCGCCCTGCCCCTACATGGTGGGCGACCTCATGTGCGTCCAGCCCGACGGCGAGACGCCCTGCACGGAGGCGGACCTCGCTCCCTGCGCCGGAGCGCCCGTGGAGGAGGAGAGCCGGGGCTGGTGGGCCTCCCGCTTCGATGCGGTGCTCCTCTTCTACGACACGTCGGATCTCTCCGCGGTCGCAGCCGGGACAATGGAACCCTGGGAACCCCAGCCCTACGCCAGCCTGGACGTGGACTCCTCCCTCCTTCTCCCCGATCCCCCACCCGACGTGGCGGTCTACATGGGCTCCGGCCCCCAGCGCCAGTACCGGCTCGGGGCCGCGGCCTTCGACAGGGAGCGGGGCCTGCTGTACGTGCTGGAACCCTTCGGCCACGCGTACGAGCCCGTGGTCCACGTGTGGCGGGTCCGGAGCGGCGGCCCCCCCGTCGTGACGGCCCCGCTCCCGAGGCGGAGCAGGGGCAGGGTCCTCCCAGAGCGCTGACCCGATCCCGTTCCGGCGGTGACGCGGGTCGCCGCCGGCGCGACCCCAGGACGCGGTACCATCGGGCATGCGTACCGTGCGGAAGCTGATGGCCCGGGCCCCTGCCCTGCTCCTGGTGGTACTGCCCGTGGCGGCTCTCGCCTCGGAGCCACCCGCCTGGCTCTCCGAAGCTCGCATCGCCACGCCCTATGACGTGGATCTCCCGGATTTCACCTGGGAGGCCGGCGTCGACCGCGCGGTGACCGACGGTGCCACGGTGATCCTCGACTGGGTGGACGCCTCCGGCTCCTGGCGCGCCCTCTTCGAGCCCGAGCGGAGTGCGGGGCTCGTGGAGCTGGAACGGCGCGCCGCCTGGGTCCACAGACACCCGGGCGTCCGGTATCTGATCTACTACTCGCCCCTGGAATGGGTGAGCTGGGACGTGGACATGGACGGGGACGGCCGGGTGGATCCGGGCCGGGAGGAGGCCAGCCTCGCCCTCCAGCACCCGGACTGGGCCCAGACGGGGATCGACGGACGCGGGGCTGTCTTCTTCGGGACCATGCCGGACATGCCGTTCTGGGTGTGCCCCACCTGCGAGGACGTGTGGGTCACGCCGGCCCATCCCGGTTTCCGGACCCTCGTGATGGAGCAGGTCCGGCTCCTGGCGGCCACCTCGCTGGACGGCTTCTGGCTGGACGTCCCCTTCCTCAGGTCCGAGTTCGGGGAGGGATGGGTGGACCAGTGGCCCGACGTGGGGCCTGCGGCCCGCGCACTCTTCGCGTCGGCCACGGGCCACTCCCTTCCCGCTCCTCCCCTCACCCCCGACTGGACCAGCCCCGCCTGGACATCCTTCGTCCGGTGGCGGTACCGCCTGATCCGGGAGTTCCTCGACGAGATCCGGAGAACGGCCCTCACCGTGGATCCCTCCTTCGCACTCGTGGTGGAGAGCTCGGTGGGCCTCGGGCCGGAGCAGACCCAGACCGCCGCCAGCCCCGTGGATGTGCCGGGAGTTTCCCACACCACCGTCCACGAGGCTGGCGAGACCTTCCACGCCGTCCAGCGGAGTGTGTGGCTGCGCTACCTGGCCAGGCTCGCCGCATGGCGTCACCTGGACACCCGCCACGGCCAGCCCTCCTGGCTCCTGACCTACGCCGAGGCGGGACGTCCCGAGACGGCCGACCTGGTGAGGACCCAGGCCGCCGCCACCGTCCTCTCGGGTTTCACATCCCATGTCTCGGGCAACGAGGGCATGGCGACTTCCGCGGACCCGGCCTTCCGGTCCGCACTCTTCTCCTGGATGGCCCGGTTCCGGCCCCTCCTCTTTCCCCGAGGTGCCCGGCCCCGCACCACCACCGCCCTGTACTTTTCCAGGGACACGCTGGACTTCAGGGTCCGCGGCTCCTGGGAGCGCGGTGACGCCGCGGACGGCTTCCACGGCATGGCCATGATCCTCCTGGAGGGGCACGTCCCCTTCGAGGTCATCTCGGACGGGCACCTCGACGAGCTCGACCGCTTCTCCACCCTCATCCTCCCCGGCGTGGAGGCCCTGAGCGACGTCCACGCCGGACTCATCCGGGACTGGGTCCGTGCGGGCGGACGTCTCCTGGCCACCGGTCTCACCTCGGCCTGGGACGGGAGGGGCCGGCCGCGGAACGACTTCGCCCTGGCCGATCTCTTCGGCGTACACCTGGCCTCGGTGGAGGAAGGAGACGAAAGGGTGTGGGAGACGGCACCGGGCGCCGGCCACTGCCTCTTCACACCCGCACCCCGGGAGCGGTGGTACTACTGGGCGGGCGCACCCTGGGCCGAATCGGGCGGCGATGATGCCGCCATGGGCCGGGAGCGGGACGCCGTCCTCACCCTCCTGGAGCGCCTGGATCCCGGGGCGGCACTGGCCACCGACGCCCCACGGGGGGTGCTGCTGCTTCCGTGGATCACCGGTGGGGGAGCGGTTCACCTGAGTGTCATCAACCTCGAAGGAACGGGGTACGGGGACGCCACCTCCGACCCCGTCACGTTCAGGGTCACCCTCCCCCGTCCGGCAACGCCCGACCCGCCAGCCGCCACCTGGCTTCCGTTTCTGGGCGAGCCGGCTCCCCTCGCAGCCGAGACCCGGACGTCACGAACCGCCACCTTCCGGATCACCACCCTTTCCGGCGGTGTTCTCGCTCTCGGTGGAATCCGGACCCTGCGGAGGCCTGCGGGACGGACGTGGCCGGGGGGGTTGCAGGGAGGGCGAAGCCCGACCGGAAAGGGCGGGGGACGGCCTACGTCCCGCCCGCAGATCCCGCGGCACGAGGACCTTCGGAACCGCCGCACGACGCGAAGGAGCCGCCCTTCCGGGCGGCTCGATTCGTGTCGAAGTGGCGGGGCCGAAAAGAAAACCCTCGACCCCCGGCCTGACGGCCCTGCCCTCTGACACCTTGATGGACCCGATGCCCCCAGGGACTCGATTGTCGCGAGGATCTGCGGCCGGCGGACGTGGCCGGGGGGGTTGCAGGGAGGGCGAAGCCCGACCGGAAAGGGCGGGGGGCGGCCTACGTCCCGCCCGCAGATCCCGCGGCACGAGGACCTTCGGAACCGCCGCACGACGCGAAGGAGCCGCCCTTCCGGGCGGCTCGATTCGTGTCGAAGTGGCGGGGCCGAAGGGACTCGAACCCTCGACCTCCGGCGTGACAGGCCGGCGTTCTGACCAACTGAACTACGACCCCGCAGTCGTCGCGGCAGATGGTGGGAGGTGGGGGACTTGAACCCACGACCCCCTGCGTGTAAGGCAGGTGCTCTGCCGCTGAGCTAACCTCCCGAACGGTTCCACCGCTGGGAGCGTCATCCTAGGGAAGTGTCCCCCCCTTGTCAACCCCTCGTGGGAACGGCATCATGGAGGGGGTGCGCGACGCCCGATGGAGGTCACCCATGCCCGAACCCCTGCCTTCCAGGATTCTCGTCCCCGTCGACGTCGGGGACCCGCGGCGCCGCCCCTTCGAGATGGCGGTCCAGCTGGCACGGCTCAACGACGCCACGGTCATGCTGCTCGCGGTCATCGACGACACATTCCCCTACCCGGACATCTTTTCCTTCCACTCCCCCAACGAGGACTACTACAAGAGCCTTCGTGACCGGGCCCTGGAGACCCTGAGGGGCCTGGCCTCGGAGTCTCCCAGCACCGTAAAGATCGACATGATCGTCTCCCGTGGCAAGCCGGCACGGGTGATCGTCGAGGTTGCCGAGGAGGAGAACGTCGACCTGATCATCATGCGGACCCGTGGAACCCGCGGGCTCGAGCATGCCATGTTGGGAAGCGTCGCGGACAAGGTGCTCCGCCTGACGCCCTGCCCGATCCTGATCATTCCGGACCACCCACGAACGCGGAAGGGCAGATGAGATCCACCGGATCCACCCGCATCCCGTCACAGGATGGTCTAAAGTGGACACCATGAACGGCCCGGAAACGATCCAGCGCTTCAGCCGGTGGGTTGCATCACGCCCCTCGGGGACCGCTCGCCTGGTGTGGCGCGGCGGCACCCTCGTTCTCCACGTGGCCAGCGGCCGCGTTGTGGGCATCGAGGGACTCGACCCCGTCCCCCTGCGCCGCCTCGGCGCTCCGGCCGTCGACGGAAGCGACGCCCTCCAGGCGGCCATGGCGGTGGCGGCCAGCACCGGGAGACCCGAGGCAGAAGCGGTGGGCCTGGTCAAGGAGATGATGGAGTCCAGCCTCAAGGCCTGGATGCTGGACCCGTTCCGGGAGCTGGAGCTCATCGATACCGAGCCGTCGCCCCCGGGCCAGCCCTCGATCTCTCTGCCTCACGTCCTGGTTGAGCTGGTCCTGGGGGACGGTGGAACCGAGCTCACTGACATTCTGCTCCCCGACCTGGACGTGGTTCTCCGCAGGTCGAAGGGATTCCTGGAAGGATACGCGGCCCTCGGGCTCACCGAGGAGGCCGATCTGGTGGCCGCCAAGATCACGGGCCAGAGGACCGCCGAGGAAATTGCCTCACGATCACCCCATGACCGCCGCGAGGTCATCCGCCTGCTGGCGGCACTGACCGCGGCGGGTCTCCTCGAGCCGGTTCCGGTGGCCACCACCACCCAGGAGCCGCTGATGGTGGCTCCCCCGGACTTCCAGGACGTTCCGGAACGTTCGCGACGTCTCCCCGCGGGTCTTCTCGTGGGGCTCGTGGCACTCCTCGTCCTGATCCTGGTGGGGGTCGCCATGACGGCGCTGAAATCCAGAGCTGGAACCGGGCACGAGAAAGGACGGTGGGGCATCACCGTGGACTCCGGGTGCGAACCCGAGGACCTCCAGCGAATCCTCCGGAAGGCGGGCCGCTTTCCGGACGCCGTCCGTGCCATGCGAACGGATCCCGAGGACCAGGGCCCCTGCTGGCAGCTGGTCTTCGGAGACTTCCGTTCTCCCGGCGAGGCCGAGAGCGCCATCGCCTCCATCCCTTCACGGTTGCTCGGGAACGACTTCGAGCCAAAGGTGACTCCCATCAGGGATGTCACCGGGGACAATGCAGGGAGATCGCCGTGATGGATGCACCCGGAGGCAAGCTCGATCTCAGACGGTCCAGGCCCCTTCCGGAGTTCATGGCGGTCGTGGCACGTCGCCAGTCCACCGGAATCCTGGCTGCCTTCTCCGAAGGGGCGCAACGGGAGATCCTCTTCGTGGACGGCGAGGTGCGTGCGGCCAGGTCGGACGTGGAGGAGGAGAAGCTGGGCTCGTGGCTCGTGCTCAGGGGACACATCAACGAGGACGAGAAGGCCCTCACATTGCTGAGCCAGGGATCGGGTGACACCCCGCCCCTGGGACACCTCCTCGTGACCCGGGGCTGTATCGACCAGGAGACCCTGGAGCACGAGCTGGCCGAGCTGGCCGTCACCATCATCCGGAGGGCGGCCGCCGCTTCCCGGGCCTTCTGCGAGTTCGTGGAGGGACGGACCGAGGGACAGCCCGACACGTTGCCGGACCTGACCACAACCGAGCTCATCCTGCTGGCAGCCCGGGAGTTCCGGAACGTGGAGGAGCTCAGGTCGGCACTGGAGCCCCTGGAGCAGATCGCGTGGCCCAGCGTGACGCTGGACACCCTGCTGGACGAGCTCTCGCTGACCCCCACCGAGGCCTTCTTCCTGAGCCGGCTCGACGGCACCCGCAGGCTGGAGGAGCTCATCCGTGTGGCCCCCGTCCCCGATGAGGAGGCCCTGGCCACGCTTTACGCCCTCAAGACGGCGGGTATCATCACCGTGGGTGACGCCCCGGCAGCGGGTCTGGCACCCCTTCCGAGCATCAACACCCAGCGAGGCGGCAGCGGGGAGCACATCGGCGTGGTGGACGAGGCCATGCTGAGCCCGGAGCAGCTCGCGGAACGGGCACGTATCCTCGAGCTGGCCGACGAGGTGGCCCGGCTGGACCACTATGCCGCACTGAACCTCCCCCGCAAGGCGAAGGCGGACGAGGTGCAGGCCGCCTGGGAGCGCATCCAGGAGCAGTACTCGCCAGACCGCAGCCTCCAGCCCCACGTCCGGGACCTCCGGCCACAGCTCCAGACCATCCTGGACCGGGCCAGCGAGGCCCACGAGGTCCTGGCCAACCCCGTATCCCGCAAGCGATACAACAGGATCCTCGAGTCCCTGGAGGCCCAGCGCCAGAAGGAGCTGGAGGAGATCAAGCAGCAGCACCAGGTCAGCCAGGAAGCTCGCAACCAGCTGGTGGAAGCCAACTTCAAGCGCGCCGACGAGCTCATCCATGAGGGGGAGCCCTACCTGGCGATCCAGCTTCTGGAGCAGGCGTGCCGCATGGATCCGAGACCAGCAGAGCTCCTCAAGCTGGCCCGGCTCCTCCTGCGGAACCCCCTGTGGAAGGACCGCGCGCTCAAGACGCTCCGCCGGGCCCTGGAGGTGGACCCCAACTTCGTGGACGCCTGGCTGGAGCTGGCGGAGTTCTGGCGTCGGCGGAACAATCCGGAACGCCAGCGCAAGGCCCTGGAGAGGGCCCTGGCCGCCGACCCCGAGCACCCCCGCGCCTCCCAGATGTACCGCCAGCTGGTGGGCCAGCGGGAGCTCGAGCGGCTCCTGAGGCGCGCGAGGTCCCGGCAGCGATGAGGACCCTGGTCGCCGCGCTGGGGCTGGCCTCCGCAGCCGGGATCAACGCCTATGCGACGCTCCTCGTGCTGGGTCTCACCGTCCGGTTCGACCTGGTCCCGTTCGACTCGGACGTGGCGCAGTTCTTCGCCCGGACCTGGGTCCTCGTGGTGCTGGCCGTCCTGTACGCCGTGGAGTTCGTGGCGGACAAGGTCCCCGCAGTGGACCACGCCTGGGATGCGGTCCACACCTTCATCCGGCCCCTGGCCGGAGCGGCGGCAGCCGTGGCCGTGGTGGGTGGCCGGAGCGAGGGGTGGGTGGTGCTGGCCGCCGTTGTGGGCGGAGTCACCTCCCTGCTGTTCCATGGAGCCAAGGCCACGGGCCGGGTGGCCGTCACGGCCACGACAGCCGGCACCGGCAACATGCTGATCTCGTTGGCAGAGGACGCGCTGGCCATCGGGGGCTCCCTCCTGGCACTCCTCCTGCCCGTCCTGGCCGTGGTGCTCTTTCTCGTCCTTCTGATCTGGTTCCTCCGGATCCGGAGCCGGCGCCGTGCCGCTGCTGGTTGACGGCAACAACCTCATGCACCGTCTCCCGGCCGGTTCCCGGGACCGGCGCGCGGTCCGCGACCAGGCCCTCGACCTGGTCCGCCGCCAGCAGGCCACCGTCACCGTCGTCTTCGACGGTCCCCCGCCACCGGGCTCCCCGGAACGGGAGAACCTGGGGCGGGTCACCATCCTCTACGCCGGCAGGCGCAGCGCCGACGACGTGATCGTCGGACTCGTCCCCCCGGGTTCCCGGGCCGCCGACTGGACCGTCGTCACGGACGACCGTGAGCTCGCCCGCAGGGTGAGGGAGCGGGGCGGGCGGACCCGGTCCCTTCACTCCTGGCTCACCAGGAGGGAGGGACGCAGGAAGGCCTCCGGCTCCCCCGGCTTCGAGCCCAGGATGTCCTCCCGGGAGCTCGCCGAGTGGGAGGCGTACTTCGGCAGCCGAGGCGGCGACGACCAGGAGCCCTGAGGTCCCCTCGCAACCCTCCCCATCCGGGGTCTCCGGTGGTACACTCCCCGCCGCACTGGTGACGACAACGACGAGGAGGACACCATGACCGACACCAACAGCCTGCTCCGCGAGCTGGGAATCTCATCCGTCAACGACGGCGCCTGCACGGGCCAGTGGATCGCCACGCCCGGCGGCCGCGAGCTGGTCTCGTACAACCCCGCCGACGGCTCCGCCATCGCCTCCGTGGTCCAGGCCGACGAGGCCGCCTACGAGAAGGTGATGGACGCCGCCACGGAGGCCTTCCTGAAGTGGCGCATGATGCCCGCCCCCGAGCGGGGCCTGATCGTGCGCGAGCTGGGGGACGCCCTCCGCGAGAAGAAGGAGGCCCTGGGCCGCCTGGTCTCCCTGGAGATGGGCAAGATCCTCTCCGAGGGCCTGGGCGAGGTCCAGGAGATGATCGACATGTGCGACTTCGCCGTGGGCCTGTCCCGGCAGCTCTACGGCCTGACCATGCACTCCGAGCGGCCCCGCCACCGCATGTACGAGCAGTGGCACCCCCTGGGCGTGGTGGGCATCATCACCTCCTTCAACTTCCCCGTGGCGGTCTGGGCGTGGAACGCCGCCGTGGCCGCCGCCTGCGGCGACACCATGGTGTGGAAGCCCTCCTCCTCCACCCCGCTGACAGCGGTGGCCGTGCAGAACATCGTGAACCCCATCATGGAGCGTCACGGACTGTCCGGCGTGTTCAACCTGGTCATCGGCTCGGGCTCCGTGGTGGGAGAGCGCATGATCAACGATCGCCGCCTGCCCCTCATCTCCTTCACCGGCTCCACCGAGATGGGGCGCCACGTGGGCGAGGCCGTGGCCCGCCGCTTCGGCCGCTCCATCCTGGAGCTCGGCGGCAACAACGGCGTCATCGTCATGGACGACGCCGACCAGGACCTGGCCCTGCGCGCCATCCTCTTCGCCGCCGCCGGCACCGCCGGCCAGCGCTGCACCACCCTGCGCCGCCTCTTCCTCCAGAAGGGCATCGCCCCCCGGATGATCGAGCGGCTCAGGAAGGCCTACGCCAGCATCACCATCGGCGACCCGCTCGACGAGAGCACCCTCATGGGGCCGCTGGTGGACGAGGCCGCCGTCCAGGCCTTCCTGGCCGCCATGGAGAAGATCCAGGCCGATCCAGGCACCGAGGTCCTCCACGGCGGCAACCGCATCGACCGGCCCGGCTTCTACGTGGAGCCCACGCTCGTGAAGACCCATCCGGAGCTCGAGATCGCCAAGGAGGAGACCTTCGCCCCCATCCTCTACATCTACGAGTTCGAGACCCTCGAGGAGGCCATCGCCATCCACAACGGCGTGGACCAGGGACTCTCCTCGGCCATCTTCACCTCCAACCTCTACCACGCCGAGACCTTCCTCTCCCACGAGGGCTCCGACTGCGGCATCGCCAACGTCAACATCGGCACCTCGGGCGCCGAGATCGGCGGCGCCTTCGGCGGCGAGAAGGACACCGGCGGAGGCCGCGAGGCCGGCTCCGACGCCTGGAAGGCCTACATGCGCCGCCAGACCTGCACCATCAACTGGGGCCGCGACCTGCCCCTGGCCCAGGGCGTGCACTTCGACGTGGACGCCTAGGCAGGCACCCGACACGACACCACGGCGCCCCGGATACCCGGGGCGCCTTTTCGTGGGTCGGATCGTGAAACGTGAAACGTGAAACGTGAAACGTGAAACGTGAAACGTGAAACGTGAAACGTGAAACGTGAAACGTGAAACGTGAAACGTGAAACGAATAAAGCACTTCCGATGTGCATGTCAAGGGTGGATGCGGCAGATTCTCCCCCTTTCCCCTGCCTCCCTGCGCCTCCGCTCCCCTGCTCCCCTGCGCCCTCCGGGTGGGCGGGGGACACCCTCACGCCCTCACTTCCCCGGACGGGAGGCGGTCCATCCGCCGTATACTGGTCTCTCCGCGCCCGGGGCGCGGGCGGAGGTGCCGTGAACGGACCGGAGACGATGAACACTCCCGAGGAGGTGCTCCCGGGAATCTTCCGGGTGGAGGTGCCCCTGCCGGGCTCCCCGCTCAAGAGCATCAACTCCTGGGTGATCCCCTCTGCGGAGGGCCGCAACCTGGTGGTGGACACGGGGATGCTGCGGTCGGAGTGTGCGACGGTACTGCTGGCCGGTCTCGCAGCGCTGGAGGTGGACCCCGGCCGTACCGATGTCTTCATCACCCACATCCACGCCGATCACTCGGCCCTGGCGGGCGTGCTGGCGGTCCGGGGCGCCACACTCCACATGGAGCATGCGGAGCTCGCCCTGCTCCGGGACTTCGAGGACCGGGAGCGCTTCTTCGCCATCATGGGCGAGCTGGGCCGGCGGGCGGGCCTCTCCGAGGACGAGATCCTGGGGGCGGCCCGCCTCCACCCCGGCGTGAAGTACAGCCCCCCGAAGACCCCACCCATCGAGCCCGTTGAGGCGGGCTCCACCTTCGCGGCCGGGCGATACCGCTTCACCGCCGTGTCCACCCCAGGCCACAGCCCGAACCACCTCTGTCTCTGGGAGCCCGAGCACCGCATCCTGATCTCCGGGGACCACATCCTGGGCGACATCACCCCCAACATCACCAGCTGGCCCGGCGTGGAGGACTCCCTGGGAGACTACCTGTCCAGCCTCGAAGAGACACGGAAACTCGGTGCCCGCATCGCCCTGCCGGGCCACCGCACACCGATCCGCGACGTGGCGGCCCGTATCACGGAGCTCCAGGTCCACCACGAGGAGCGCCTGGCCGAGGTCCTCCGCATCCTGGCCTCCGGCGGCCCCCAGAACGTCTGCTCCGTGGCCTCGCAGATGACCTGGGACATCCAGGCGGAGACCTGGGAGGCCTTCCCCCTGGCCCAGAAGTGGTTCGCCTGTGGCGAGGCCGCCGCACACCTCGATCACCTGGTGGTCACCGGACGGGCACGGGTGGAGGACGACCTGTACAGTGTCCTCCCGCCCACCCGGTGAGGGGGTGAAGGCGGGGAGTGGCCGGAAGGAAGCGGACCATGCGGCGGCTCACCGCGGCCCTGGTGCTGGCCCTCGGCCTCGGGGCCGGGACCGCCTGCCAGAGCATCGCCGACGCCCTCGACGACGAGGAGGGCATGGAGCGCGCCCACGAGGTCAACGCCAAGCGCCGCGAGGAGCGCGGCGTCAAGAAGTACCTCCGGGACGACTGACGGGGGCCCCCTCCGTTCCAGCCTCGTGGCGCCTCGTTGGAGAACCTCGGTCCCTCGGAAGCCCCTCACGGCAACTTCTGGACGACCGATCTGAACACCCTGAAGAGCTCCACCCTCTCCTCGAGCCAGGCGAACAGCTCGGGCCACCGGGACTCGTCGGTGATGTCCGCCTGCCTCCGAACGAAGATCCTCCAGCCCTTGGTGTCGTCCGGAACGTGCCAGGTCACCGGCTCGCCGATGGCCTCCTCGATCTCCGGCCTGTACTTCAGGATCTCCTGGTAGAGGACCCGGTCGGGATCGGAAACCACGTTGAAATCCACCCTCACCTCTCCCCCGTCCCAGGATCCCCGCTCGCTGTCCCAGTGGCTCGCGATGGCGCAGATATCGAAGTTCGCCCTTCCCACGGAAAAGAAGTACCAGTGTTGCGCTCTCGGCCTCGTGAGCCGCATTGTAGAGCCCTGGGCCTCCATGTGGTCACGGAAGGCTGTCCAGAACTTCAGCTGGAGCCTCCTGCCTTCGGTGGGCTCTCCACAATGACGTCGCCAATTTGCATCACGCTCTTCATCACTCCGCAGCAGACCGGCATGCGGTGGTTGGCACCAGGATAGCCACCGATCTCCCGATGGAGGCGCCCCGAGTTGACCTCGAGAGCCACTGCACCCGAACGCGCTGCGGCATTCAATGCTTCCTCCAGACGAATCCGGAAATCCTCTTCCGATGGCATGATGACACCCCCCTCGGTCATTATCGTTCTTCGAAAACCAGGACCAGCGCGGAGTGGAAAAGGAACAGGATCCGGTTGCCCCCATCGCCGCACGGGTCACGTCCCCCCTCGGGCTTGCACAAGAATCTGAGAGGAAACTTCCCCAGGCGCGCTCTCTCCTGGACTCGCTGGGAAGCCCCCTCGGCATACTGCTTCCCAAACTCGATCGCATCCTTGCCGAACTGGATGGGGTTGAGGGCCATGGCAGACCTCCTGCTGTACAAGAGTACCCCGGCGGTGCAGGAAGGTGGAGGCAGCAACGCAGGGGCGCCGAGGGAGCGCAGCGCGGGGAGGAGGAAGACGAAAAACGCGGAGGCGCGGAGGCGCGAAGGCGCGGAGAGGAGGTACAGAGGAACAAGCCCCAGCTCGGAGAACAGGTCACCTCTTCATCTCGCTCATGCATCTCCATGTTCTCGCGTCTCTACCTTCCCTGCGAGGGGGAAGCCAACTCAAGAGTTCCTTGATGGAGAGACCCGTTTCCACCGAATCGGTACGTCATCCGGGAGATACCTTCAAGATTTTCTTGACAGTCTTGTTCCAGGGCCATACACTTCCCTCAGGAGGTTCACCGATGCCGACGGATCCGAATCGAGCCATTGGGGAGGCTGTCCGCCGCCTCAGGGAACGGGCGGGATGGACACAGAGGGAGCTCGCGCAGAAGGTGGGCTTCGATCACCACCAGATCGTCTCCACCATCGAGAGAGGGGAACGTGCGGTCAAGGCGGCCGAACTGCTCCGGTTGGCCCGGACGTTCCGGGTCGAGGCGACTGACCTGCTGCGGGGAATCACTCCGGAGCGCGAGCCCTTCGTGCTCTGGCGTGCAGAGCCCCCTGGTTCGTCGCACCATGAAGAGAAGGCACTGTTTCTTCAGCGGTGCCGGAGGTATGCGCTGGTGGAGCGCCTTGCGGAGGTTGCCGAAGACGTCGCGCTGCCCGAGTTCCCGATTTCTCCTCGTACCGGCAATTTCGAGACGGTCGAGACAATGGCTGAACAGGTGCGCGGTCTTCTGCAGCTCGGGAACATACCGGGGCCCACACTTCGAAGCGCTCTCGAGAACACGTGGCACATCAAGATCTTCCAGGATCTACTCGACAACGGCTCCGCCGCCACGACACTTGGGGAGTTCGGCCCGGCGATTCTCGAGAATGCCGCGGAGCCACCGAAGCGGAGGGTCTTCAGTCTTGCCCACGAGCTGTTCCATGTACTGACGTGGAAGACCATCTCGAACCTCACCGAAGAGGAGAGAAGAGCGATTCACTCCAGCAACGAAAAGCTGGCGAACGCCTTCGCGAGCGCGCTGCTTCTCCCCCGCGGCCCGGTCCTCGAGGCCATTTCCCAGAATCGAGCAGAAACGCTCGTCGACTTCCTTCCGGTCGCACAGACCTTCAATGTCAGCCTCCCGGCCCTCCTCTGGAGGCTGGTCAACCTGCGGGTCCTCGATCGGCGTGCCGTGGAGGGATTCCTCGATCCGGACCGCTGGTGGGGAACGACCGATCCCGGCTGGCACCCTCCCGTCGAGGTGGAGCGCCCGTTCCCGCCCCGGTATGTCTCACTGGCCTTTTCCGTCTATCTCAAGGGGCGGCTGACCATCGGCAAGCTGGCTGAGCTTCTCGAGACCACCGTTGGAATGGTCGAGAAGCGCCTCGTCGCCTACGGACTGGACCTCGAAGCGGATGCCTACCAGGCCCAAGTTCTTCCTGCTTGACGCGGGCCCGGTGATCGAGCTCCACAGGCTTGGAGTATGGGAAAGGATTGTCGAGACCTGCGACCTGTTGGTACCCAGGCACATCGCCCTGGAAGAAGCCAGGTTCTGGGTACACGAGGATGGCTCGATTCATGCAATTCACCTCCAAAGAGACATCGAGGCGGGCAGGATTCGCGCCCCGGAGGCCGAACCGGAGACGGTAATCGAGATCCTGAACATCTTCGACCCCGTGATGCGAGAAGGAGTCGATGCGGGGGAGCTCGCGGCGCTCGCGATCCTGATGGACTGGCCGGGCGAGGAGCGTCCGGTATTCTGCACGGGGGATCGCCTCGCCACCGTGGCCCTGTGTCTTCTTGGCTTCTCCGAGCTGGCCGTGTCCCTCGAAGAGCTTCTCGACAACCTCGGGCTCAGCCGCGAGCCCAGGAGACAGTTTCGCCGAGGCAAGATGGATGCCTGGGTGAAAGAAGGTACCGAGCGACGCCTGCGGGGTGAGGGATTGAAGAAGGGAGAAGATGATGACTGAGCGGAACGAGGTACTCGAGTTCCTGGAGGAGATGCTCCATTCGGACGAGGAGCTTCGCCGCGAGGCCGAGAAGGAGCGGGTGCGGCTCCAGCGCGCTCTCGTCCAAGTACGGGCGCTCAAGAAGGAACCCAAAGGCACGGAAGAGAAAGAAGAAGAATGAAACCCGGAGAAGAAACTGAAGGGCCACGGGCATGATGACAGCCGACCAACCCACCCCTGTCGAAGCAACGTTCTTTGACCTGAGTACGGTCTACGAAGAACTCATGCAAGAGTTCTCTTCCCAGAAAACAGTGCGCTCACTCTTCGCACAGCTCCTCCAGGAGGCCTACTGGCTCACGGAAAGAGCTGCCAGCAGCATGGGAACCGAGGGAAAGAGCATCCGGAAGGAGTTGGGAACCCGCAATCCGGCGGTGGCGGCTCTATTCGAGCTCCGCAACGCTTTACACGAGTCAGACCTGCGCCTGGGATTCGACATCGCGGTGACAACGTATTTGGGCCAAACCGGGAACATTGAACTCCTTGGCAGGACTTCACACACTCAGGAAGAATCTGCACCCGCCGCAGGCAGCACACTCCCCGTTGGTCTAGTCATTCTCCCGTGCGATCCAAACACCGGGGAAGCCGACTATTCCGCACTTGCAAATGCGAGCCGGCGGATACGTTTTCATGTCGTCCCAAAAAGGGATCACTCACAGATTTGCCTGGCTGAAGCAGGCACATCGGATGTCCACGTGCTCGCCGAACGGTCCTTCCGGGTACTCAAGAGATTCTTTCAGAACGTAATGGGAATAGCTGACGCCCGATAGCTGTATGAGCCGTCGCATCGATGGTAGCGAGAACACACGACCGTCTCATGGCTTACGATCGCTCACTTCTCCATCCCGCGGTCCCGACTCCCTTCTCATCTCCCTGCGTCTCTGCGACCTATCGTTGTATGTGAAACGGAAACCCGGAGCCACTGGCACACAGAGCGGCCAACCAACCAAGCCGTCTCGAGTTGTTTTCCAGAGAATCAACCACCTTCAGAACCCCATTGCTTGAGCGCTACGGAAAGGCCCACCCTTGAAAACCAGTGTTCCAAAGACCATATTTGATATGGAAGAAGAGCAACTTGATCCGAAAGGAGGTCGCCATGGCAAATCCTTGGTCTCCGGTTCACTGGTCCGCGGAAAATGGTGTGCATGCCGATCGGCACGTAGATGGCCTCAAGTGCCACCAACCCTATGCCGGTCAGACCACTCTGGACACCTTTTTCCAACCGAGCTACCGCAATGATATCCGTTTGCAGGGCCTCGGTGGTGAACCGCCAAGTCTTACATATGGCCAGTTCGGCACAATATTGGACAATGAGCGGTAGAGGTTGGCCGCTGTTGGAAAACCACCAACACCGGCAGGTAACAGAAGAAGGATGTATCGAGTGGAAGAACCTGCAACATAAGGGGAGGCATTATGGGCATTTTCGCAAGCGACCAGGATGAAGATGACGCCTACAGGACCTCAAAGGGAATGGTAAGCCGGTCGATTCGCCGGGGAACCGACAAGGCGATCAAGGCTCTGACATTCGGCCTGATCGGAGGTTCGGATCCACTCAAGGAATTGGCACAAGATGCGGCTCTTGAGCTCACGACGAAGGTAATCCCTCGGAGTCTAGAAGACGACGACTAACCTCACTTCCGGGAACCTACGGCAGTTCAAGGCTTGGCATCATCAACGAGAGGGGTGGCGTTGTCGTCAATAAATGCACCACGGCCATCCCCATGATCCACATTTGGTAGCTTACAAAGTAACGCCACGAGGTGGGACCGGATAGACTACTGTACCTTCAGGACTTCGAACGATGTTGGTCCATCCGGCGTACCTGTGTTTCTGAAGAGTCTTCTCGTGGGGGTGGCCATAAGAGTTGTTCTCCCCGTAGGAGTAGAAAACGGTATTCGGACATGACGCCGGTGGTGGCATGTCATTCCTCATCAAGCCGCCATGATGAGTCGCGACAAGAAGTTGGAGGTCTGTCTTGAGCTCGCCTGGAATGCGGCCATACGGCGTATCGCCAGGAAGCAGTACTCTGTCATTACGATCTCCAACCTGAGCCATGACTACCAGCCCTGAATAGTTCCGGTTCCGATGTTTCCCGAGTTGGGCAATAGTTCCCCACGGAAACGTTACCTTGTTGAGATCTTTAGGCCAGACAATCAGGTTCCCTCGGCCCTCAAGCTCACACGCCAAGGCTCTATGGCTTGGTCCCATGTGCTGATCGGGCACGAGCCATTTCGATTCCAGGGCTCGTTGATAGCGCCGGCCACCAACCCAGTGATCCATGTCCCAGTGGGAAAGAACAATCGGCGGCCTTCTGCTGAAGTCAGGCCGAAATGACTTGGGACAGGTTCGGGCGTTACGTGCGACACCACCCCCCATATCAAAAAATACCAGCGGAGAGAGATCTTCGGCACACAGAGACGCACAGGAACCCTGCCCCACGTTGAAGACAACGAGGTACGTTTCCCCGCTCAGCAACCATTCAGGGAAAAGGTTTCGAATCATCTGCTCATCCGCCGCCCTGAAACTGGCAAGGGAGAAAGCCGTAAAGAGTGCTCGGCCGTCTTTCGTTCTTCCGTCAACAGGTGTCGCGTCGATAATACCGAGAGTTCCCGATGCTTCTTCCTCTTGGAATCCCCCGTCACTGAAATACCCCGGTGACCAATCCAGAGCTTGACTTTGATCTCCCATTCTCAATTCGTACCATCGGCCGGTTTCGAAGCACTTTCTATGTTTACCCCTATTCATTCCCTCGAGGCGGCGAACATCTTCCTTCTTCAACGTTCCTTCAATGACCATCGGGGAATACCATCCCCGGAACTCACTGAAAATCGGTGTTTCCCTGAGCTTCAATCCCAGCTTTTCGGTAACGAGGTCCAGTCTCACGACAATCTCACCTTGCCTTACCGACTCGACGGCATCGGCCCAGGCGAAGTATTTTTCACCGTTTTTCGTGAACCACTCTTCCAAGTTCCCCATGGGCTCTTTACCTCCACATTTCTCTGTATTTCCTCGCAAGAACTCGAGGAATCCGCCGGTCCGCTTTTAACATCTTCGCGAGGGCCGCGTCGGCGGCGGTGGCCTGGATGATTCCCTGCCGGACCATCTCGTCGAGCAGCCAGAGGGTCCCGTGGACGGGGCAGCGCTCCGCCTCTGCGGCTCTTCTGAGGTCTGCATCTCCCGTCAACAAGGTGCCCTCGAGCCACAGAGCCAGGGCCAGCGCGAAGAGGTCCTCCTGGCACGGGCTCCGGTGGCGTCCCGCCAGATCCAGGAGCCTGACCATGCCCTCCGGGGGCAGTTCCCTGACCTCGACTCCGGCCTCCTTGAGGTGCCTCTTCCAGCGTTTCTTCGACTTCTTCCGAAGCTCTTCCGCATTGACGTCGCACACGAAAAGGTCATGCGGCAGCCGTGCAAGATCGCTCAGGACGCCGCCTTCCCGGAGGTCGATCAGGACGGTGCAGTCAAAGACCAGCAACAACCGGAAGACCTCCGGAATCCTCTGAGCGGGAGCGAAGGAACTCCTCCCACGGCTGGCCGAGAAGCTCCGAGGCGCGCCGGGACCCGATGACACCCTCCTCCACCAGGCGGGTCAGGAGCCTTTCCATACGGCCGGGGCGCTCGGCCGGCACCGGTGTACCCGGTTCGACACGATCCCAGCCCTTTCTCCGGAACTCGGCGAGGATCTCCCGGGCGCGACGGACCGGAATGATCCCGAGCTCCCTGGCGCGCTTGATCCAGGCCGCCATGGACATGCCGTACTTCTGCTTGAGGTCGTGAAGCTCCAGCAACGAGATCTGCCTCCTCCGATCCCCGAGCTCGCGCCGGGCAGCCTCTGCCGGCACCAGGAACGCTGCAGCAAATCGATGACAGGCTGCCTCTTCATCCACGCCACCCTTGAAACGGAGCACCAGATGCCCGAGGTCGTGCGCCAGGCTGAACCGCTGCCGGTCACCGGGAATCCCCTCTCTCAGAACGACGGCACAGGATCCATCGCCGATCTTGAAGACCATGGCGTCGACCGTGTCGGGGAGTTCGATCACGCCGACCCGGAATCCATGGTCTTCCAGGAGGCCGACCATGGAGGAGATGGGACCCTTCCCGAGGCACCACCTCTCCCGGAGGCGCAGCGCCGCCTCCTCCACGTCCGGGTCCGAGGAGACATCGAACGGGTCACCGAGAACAGCGTCCGTCTCGACGCCGACGCCCGCCAGCTGCTCCACCTCGAGGTAGCGCTCGATCCACTCCGCCGCGGCAGCCTCCGCCCTCCCCTGGTCCCGCTTCGAGAGCGAGGGATGTTTCCGGTACGAGACCGCCTCCACCCGGACCCCTCCCGGCCGCAGGAAGAACTCCATGTCCACGCCGAGAGCCTCCGCCAGCTTGAGGAGCACGCTGGAGCCTGGAACCATCTTGCCCGTCTCGTACTTGGAGATCGCCATGGCCGTCACGCCGACCCGTCGCGCCAACTCCCGCTGCGAGAGACCGGCAAGCCTGCGGGCGGAGCGTATCCGTTCACCGAGACCTGCACCCCTCTGCTGTGTTTGCATGATCGCACCTCGCGGTTTATATTTTAGAACAGGATGGAGGTTTTGTAAACCGTTCATCCTGGATTCAACAGGCCGGGCGCTCCCGCGCCGGGTCGAAGGGGAACGAGAGATGCCACGACGAACGACATACCACGTGACAAGGCGGCCCGACGGCCAATGGCAGACCAAGCTGGTGGGAGCATCGCGCGCTTCCGCAGTTACGAAGACGAAGGCCGAGGCGGTCGAGCGGGCGCGTGCGCTGGCGAGGTCGAAGCCTCTCGGACAGGTGGTCATCCACACATCCGACGGCAGGATCCAGACCGAGCACACGTACGGAAAGGACCCCTATCCCCCGAAAGGATAGGAAATAGCAAGAGATCCGAGAAAGAAGAAGGGATTCCCGCGAATACGCGGAGGAACCAGACAGAGGCGCGGGCGTGAAGAGGGAACGCCGAGGCGCAAAGGCGCGGAGGAAGAGGGGGATGAGCTGTTGATTGGCACGTTGATCTGGAGATCCTTCATTCGTTTCCATCGAAGGAGCTTTATGAGCTTCACAGGCATCGCTCCACAGGAAACACTAGTTTCATGTACCGGGCACCCCCAAGTTCGACAGTTTCAGGCGCGATTTCCGGGATTTCCGGGTCGTCGGCTGAGTGTTTTCAGTGAGTTGGGGTTCGGATCTGCGGGAGGGGGCGTAGTGGCATGGGTGTAATGCAGGCGA